>Ga0210004_1000192_pt1 | contig 35682 bp, 55 predicted proteins | sample CryGey13umfilter_FD_185450 | JGI IMG/M metagenome (GOLD analysis project Ga0210004, IMG submission 185450) | Groundwater microbial communities from aquifer in Utah, USA - Crystal Geyser 4/8/14 3 um filter (SPAdes) (version 3) | ecosystem: Environmental > Aquatic > Deep subsurface > Groundwater...
AATAAAAAGTTCATTTAACAAGCAATAAGATAAGAGTTAATGAGTTTAAGCGTTTAACGAACTTATTATTATTTTGCCTTTTAGGCTAATATCATACCACCACCTCTGGTGGTGGTAATTGATTAAAGAAAGCAACTATAAAGGATATCGACGAAATTGTAAAAATTATAGACTTTGTTTTAAGTAATGATTTTTCTGCTTATAAAGACAAAACGATTCTTGCCTATCGAAAAAATGTTTATACTAAAAAATATTTTCAAGAATTTCTTACTGATAAGAAAAATGTTGCTTTTGGAGCATATCATCAAAATAAATTAATTGGTTATATTGGGTTAAAACCTGAGCTTGGAGGTGTAATATTTATTGATTGGCTTGTGGTTAATAAAGATTATCGTAATTTGGGAATTGGTACAAAATTACTTCAATGTTGTGAAAAATGGGCATTAGAAAATAAGTTCCATTATCTTTTTCTTGGAACAATAATGGAACGAAAAGTTGAGTTTTATAAAAAGCATGGTTTTCGTATTCTAGGCACACATGAAAACGGATGGTTTGGAGAAAATGATATTGTAATGTCCAAGAATTTGCGCGATAAACCGTTTGAAGAAATCTTCGAAATAAAAAATTAATCCATTTTAGTTAATTAATTAACTAAAGTAAAAACTTACAATTACTTCCACGCGTCGCAGACGATTTTGAATGGGCAAAAGTCACAGTGGCGACCGGGTTGAGCAGGATATTGTTGCTGATTAATTTCTCCTGCAGTTTTAATAAGAGTATTCTTTATTAAAACAACATCGGTGTTTGTTTTTTTTATACTAATCTTTTCGTTGTTCTGCAAATAAACGTATGAGAATGTAACTTGAGATAATTTTTTATTTAAAAATTGTTTATCGGTTACCGCCAGTGCGTAAACTGATAGTTGCAAATCTTTTTCTAAGTCCTTAGGGGATGGTTGTTTACCGGTTTTATAGTCAATTATTTCCAGATTCCCCTTAGTATCAGTGTCAATGCGATCAATTTTACCGCTAACGTAGAGTTGCTGATTTATTTTTAGTTTAAAAAATTGTTCCAAACCAATAATTTTATTTTTCGGCGGATGGAATTTATGAAAATAACTTTCTAATATTTTTTTACCTTCACTCTTTACACGGTTTTGATGAGCTTGAGAGTTAAAGCCGATTGGTATCCAGTTATCTCGATATATTTCCAATAATTTTTTAAATTTTACAGACCGATTATTCAAATATTCTTTATAAAAATTTTGGAGCGTATTGTGAATGGTCTGTCCGAAACTCGCACTCGAATTGGTTTGATTTGGTAGGTTTAGTTGATATCGATAAAAGTAGCGTAAAGGACAAGTTTGATATGTATCAAGATGAGAAAAAGATAATCTTTGTTGTTTAGATGTATGTGGAAGGCTGAGAGAAATTAAAGGTTTGTTAATTGCAAAGTCATATAAAACTTTTTTACCTTGTGCGAGTTTAGTCATTTGTGGTACATGATTATTTCCGAAAGTTTCTTCAACAAACTGCGATATTTTTCGTGAACGTTTTCCATCACCATAGATTAAAGAAGAAGACAAAAATAATCTATTTTTCGCCCTGGTTATAGCAACGTAAAACAATCGTCTTTCTTCTAAAATATGAGGATTACCGGTTGGTAAAATTTCTTTGATTAATTCATCAGGGATAGGAATGGTTTCGTGGCGGTCATAGGTTGGAAAACGACCTTGACTTAAGTTAACTAAAAATACAGTTGGAAATTCTAAACCCTTGGCAGAATGAATCGTTAGTATATGAACTGCGTTTTTATCTGAAAAATCATCACTTGCAGCTTGTGGTGATTCACCGATTTCTAAACTTAAATTAAGATACTCAACTGTTTGGAAAATCGAAGGTTCTTTCTGTTGATTTTCTAAAGCCTTAATTTTCGTAAAAAACTTAGCTAGATTAGAAACAGTTGTTTCCGCTAATTTTGTATCCTTTTGACTTAACGTTTTAATAGTGCCGGTTTTATCAAGAAAATCATAAATAATTTGACTGGCAGGAAGATTACGTAGTTGTTTTAAATGTTCTTTTATTAAAGTGACTATTTTTAATAATTGTTTTTTGGTTTGACCTGATAAAAGTGGGATATATGGTTGGTAAATTTTATAGTTTTCGTCAAATACTGGTTCAAGTAAGTTTAAATAAATTTCACAAGCATTATATAAAGAAAGATTAGTTTTTCTAGCGAAACTTACCAAACGTGCAGTATCTTGCGGATTAGTATTGATTATTGACATAGTTAAAACACGGTAAAAAGAAGGAGTGTTTTCTAAATCAACAAGTGTCTGTAGATAAGCGATTAGATCTTTAATTGCAGGTTGTTTGAAAAGCGCTCCTGGACCGTGAAACTGATAGGGAATTCCATAGTGGGAAAGACTGCGTTGAAAAGGTTCGCTGTGATTATTGGCGCGAACTAAAATTGAAAAATCTGAAAAATTATTATTCTTACTCAACTTTTTAATTGTTTGTGCCACTGCTTCAGCTTCATCAGTATCGTTTTGAAAGAGTTTAAATTCCGGTGGTTGGATACCTCTTTTTGTTTTTGGATATGAAAATAACTCTTTACTAATTCCCAGTTGTGTTTCCAAAGTGTCAGGATTATTATGACGAACAAGACGATAGGCAGAGTCAAGGATTGATTGATGAGAACGATAATTAGTTATAAGACTTACTTGTTTTGCTTTAGGATAGTCTTTGATAAACGCAAGCAAATTTGAAACTGATGCGCCGCGAAATTTGTAAATTGCCTGTGAGTCATCGCCAACTACAGTAATTCTTGATTTTTTTGAGGGAGGACAAAGAAGTTTAATCAATTGATATTGTGCAATATTTGTATCCTGGAATTCATCTATCAATAGATACTTAAACTTTTGTTGATATATATGCAGTAAATTTTTTCGAGAACGAAATAACTGAAGTAATAACATAATCAAATCTGCAAAATCACAATATCCTTCTTTGGTTTTCAGTGTTTGAAAAATTTTATATGCATTAGCAAGTTCTTGATATTTATTTAAATCTTCAGGATTTAATGTTTTTTTCTTTTTTTGAACTTTTACCCAAATCAAATAATCAAGTGGAGTGATGTCCTCATCGCGTAGTCTAGAGAAATGTTGAAGTAATCCCTCAATAAATTTATCAGGATTGTTAAGAGGACGATAATAATGAAGTGGTAATAAATATAAATTTTTCCGTAAAAAGAGAATTGACTCGGCCTGTGATAATAATCTATACCCAGATGATAATCCAATATGATGAATTTCTTGACGCAAAATCTGGTCGGCAAAAGAATGAAACGTAGAAATCCAGGTTTGGAAACAACCATAGGGTAGTGCAATGTCAACCCGCTCTTCCATTTCCCGCGCCGCTTTTTCCGTGAATGTCAGAGCAACAATTTCTTCGGGTTTGGCAAGTTCTTTTTCAATTAAATATTTAATTTTTTCAACCAAGGTAAAAGTTTTTCCTGTTCCCGCCCCGGCAATGATTAAAAGAGGTCCTTGATGATATTCTATTGCTTGTTTTTGTTTGGAGTTGGGAAGATACGTTGACATGAGGTAATTATAAGGTAAAAGTAATAAGAATAATGAATAAAGAATTATAAATAATACAAAATTGAAAATTTTGTAATTCTTATAAGAATAAAAGACTGCTTTTATTTCTCAACTTTTTTTATCCGTAACATAAGGTAGAAAAAAAGCGTAGTGAGTAGAGTTTGGGAAATTAAAAGATAGATAAAGTTAAAACGGAAAACTGTCATTAAAATAAAAGTCAGCATAATCGGTGTGGTGGATGCGTGATAGGTAATATGATACAAACTATTCCTTTGCCAGTGATGTTTTTGTTTTAGATTACAAATAAAAAGATAAATTGTAATTAGAATAGTTATCAAAATAAACTGTTGGAACAAAAGCCAAGCGGGTAAAAAAACGATAAAGTAAATTAAAGCTAATTGATAAACAGAAACCAAGCTCCTATATATAATAGGTATATTATTAATAATTGTTTTATGGTCGATTTGTAAAGAGGCGCTTGGCAATGGAAAAATAAAAGGTTTTTGTTGTTGCCACTTATTACTGACGACGATATTCGTTGCGGATAAAAGAATAACAGAGTTATATTCTAAAATTTTTTTAGTTTCAGCTGTTTCATCAACCACAACTAAGGGTTGGAAACGTTTTTGGTTTAGACGAAAAAAATACGGTTTGTAATAATTAGTTGAAAGAAAACCCCGATCAATTTTGATAACTAACTCTTCAGGAAAAATAGAAAGTGCAGAAATAACTTGATTTTTTAAAATCCTAAACTTACTTGGACGAAAATGCCAAAGATTAATCAATCCGCCCAATATTTGCAATATTATAGCTAAGACAAGTAGATAGTTTAAGGTTAAAGACCAATGAGAGTGAAAAAGATGATTATAAAAGTCGTGTTTGAGGGTAGCGCTTTGTATAAATGTTTGTAAAAATCGCTTGACTTTGTTCATTGATATCTTTATCATAAAAAACATTGGTAATAAATTCAACTCGCGTTATTTATCAAACTGCGGTTGCATTTTAATTTTGCGGCATCTATAATAATGCCAACTTATTTATTATCATTATTTATAAATTTATTTTAATAATATGGCACAAGCTGTCTTTTTGAGAAATAAACCGCATTTAAACATTGGAACAATCGGTCATGTTGATCATGGAAAAACCACTCTTACTTCCGCTATCCATTATGTTTTATCAAAAAAAGGATTAGCAAAATTTCTTAAATATGAAGAAATTGATAAAGCTCCAGAAGAAAAAGCACGTGGAGTGACTATTAATCTTCATCATTCTGAATATGAAACCGCAAAGCGTCACTATGCACATATCGATGCTCCAGGACACGCTGATTATATTAAAAACATGATTACCGGTGCTGCTCAAATGGATGGAGCAATTCTTGTAGTTTCTGCTCCGGACGGACCAATGCCTCAAACACGAGAACATATTTTACTTGCTCAACAAGTTAATGTTCCGGGAATTATAGTTTTCTTAAACAAATGTGATATGGTTCAAGATAAAGAAATCCTAGATTTAGTGGAAATGGAAGTTCGAGATCTGTTGACAAAGTATAAATTCCCAGGTGATAAGATTCCTGTTATTCGTGGATCAGCATTAAAAGCCCTATCTGATGATCCAGAAGGAATCAAGGCGATTGAAAAATTAATGAAAACAGTTGATGAATATTTTCCAGAACCGATTCGTCCACTTGACAAACCATTCTTAATGCCGGTTGAAGATGTTTTTACAATTTCCGGGAGAGGAACGGTTGCAACAGGTAGAGTTGAAAGAGGAGTAATCAAAACTGGAGAAGAGGTGGAGATCGTTGGTATTAAAAATACAAAAAAATCTGTCATTACCGGAGTTGAGATGTTTAGAAAGACCTTAGATGAGGCTCGAGCTGGTGATAACGTTGGATTATTACTTAGAGGAATTGAAAAAGATGACATTCAACGTGGACAAGTAATTGCAAAACCAGGCTCAATCACTCCACATACAGAGTTTGAAGCAGAAGTTTATATTTTAAAAAAAGAAGAGGGTGGTCGACACACACCATTTTTTAAGGGATATCGTCCACAGTTTTACATCAGAACAACAGATATCACAGGTGAACTTAATTTACCAGAAAAGGTAGAAATGGTGATGCCCGGAGATAATGTTAAGATCACTGGAAAATTAATTTATCCTGTTGCAATGGAAGCAGGATTAAAGTTTGCCATTCGTGAAGGTGGTCACACAGTTGGAGCTGGTGTGATTACGAAGATTATCAAATAACAAAATCAGAGATAATCTATCAGTAATTGAGCTCTTTTAAATTATGCCAAAGGGAAGAATTCGGATTAAACTTAAAGCGTATGATTATCGTTTAATTGATGAAACCTGCCAAAAATTGGTTGATACGGCAGTGCGTACTGGAGCATCGGTTATCGGTCCAGTTCCATTACCTGTTCATAAAGAGACATATATGGTTAATAAAGCATCATTTATCGATAAAAACGCTCGTGAACGCTTTGGCTTAAAAATACACAAACGTCTACTTGACATTGTTAACCCCACTAATCAAACAATTGATTCACTCATGCATTTAGAATTACCTGCCGGTGTTGAAGTGTTAGTCAAGATGTAAAAAATCTGGTTGACCGACAGTCTTTAATAATATATAATAGTTCCCGATGATAATTTTGTATCAACAAACTTATTATTGTTATTTTTAAAGCAGATTGGTTGAAATTGTCAGCCCCAATCTGGGGCTTTTTTATTTGATTAATTTCTATTTATGACAGGTTTTATTCTTGGACAAAAAAATAAACAGACACAAGCATATAATACGGCTGGTATTCGTATACCAGTAACATATATTAAAACCTCTCCTTGTTATTTAATTGCTATTCAAAAACCAGAAACACAACGTTATTTTGCTATTAAACTGGGTTTTGGATTAGCCAATCAAATTAAAAAATCAACTTTTGGAGAAGTTAAAAAGGCGGGGATAATGACCCCGCTTAATTTTTATAAAGAGTTTCGGTTAGAGAAACATCCAACAATTAAAGCAATCGAAGAGAATGGAAAAAGTGGAATATCAGTCGGAGATAAAAAAATGCTAATTGGAGATTTGATTGATGCTTCTATTTTTTTTAAACCCGGTGATAAGGTGCAAGTCAGTGCCATTGCTAAAGGTAAGGGGTTTCAAGGAGTAGTTACTCGTCATCATTTTAAAGGTGGTCCTCATACTCATGGACAGTCAGATCGCGAAAGAGCTCCTGGTTCAATTGGGCAAACTACTACGCCAGGACGGGTTTATAAAGGAAAACGTATGGCAGGGCGAATGGGAGGACAACGGGTAACAATAAAAAATTTAGTTATACATGAAGTTACAAAAGAAAGTATCGCCATTGCGGGTTTAATTCCGGGGAGTAAAAAAGCAAATGTCGAAATCATAAGTAAAACCTAATTATTAATAATAGTATGGAAACAAAAAGTAAATTAAAAAAATTGGAAAAAAATCTTACTAAAAAGAAAGTTGTTGATTCAAATGGTACTAACTTGAATATTTATAATAGTGAAGGTAAGCAAAGTGCTACGATTGAGTTGGATAAAAAATGGGCCAAGGTGAAAATTAATCCAAAGACTCTTGCTCAATATGTCCACATTTATTTAACTAACCAAAGGCAAGGAACGGTTTCAGCAAAAACTCGGGGTGACATTATTGGTTCGACTAAAAAAATATACAAACAAAAAGGAACAGGACGAGCACGGCATGGGAGTCGAAAAGCGCCAATTTTTGTTGGTGGCGGTGTTGTTGGAGGACCAAAACCAAGATTATTTTCTTCTCGTTTTAACAAACAACAGTTAACAATAACCATTCAGGCGGCACTCGCAACAAAATTAAAAAATAAAGAGGTGATTATTTTAGAAGATAGTGCATTAAAAATGCCTTTAAAAACAAAGTCATATGCACAAATGTTTAATCAAATTAATCCAAAACGCCAGGAATGTTTATTGCTCTTAACAGAAGATAATAATAACGCCCGTCAAGCATGTAATAATATTCCATATATAAAAATGGAAATTCTAAGAAATCTTAACCCATATATAATTTTAAGATATAAGTTAATAATAATGACAGTTAGTATGTTGACAGATTTAACAAAACAGCTTAAATAAATATGAAACTATCAGATGTGATTATAAAACCATTAATTACAGAAAAAGCTACTGGAAAAGCACAAATCGAAGTCTATACTTTTGTAATTCATAATCAAGCTGGAAAAGCTCAGATAAAAACAGTTTTAGAAAGTATATATAAAGTTAAGGTTAAATCAGTTAACATTACGAATCGTCATGGTAAAACAAGAAGAGTGGGAAAATACCGATTAGTTAAAACACTACCAAATAAAAAAATTGCATACGTTACACTGAAGTCGGGTCAAATTGATATTTTTCCAAAAGCATAACTTATGAAAAATCAACCGAAATACTCAACCAAAAAGCTAAAAAAAATTTTGAAAAAACACTCAGGTCGTAATGGTGATGGAATAATTACTGTTCGTCATCAAGGGGGGAGACAAAAACGGTTTTACCGAACAATAGATTTTGTTCGAAGCAAAAAAGATATAACTGCAAAAATAATTGCGAATGAATATGATCCAAATCGTAACGTTACAATTGACTTGGTTGAATACTTAGATAAAGAAAAGCGTTATATTCTTCACCCAGAAGGATTAAAGGTTGGTGATACAATCACAGCAAGTGTTTCTGCAGATATTAAAGTGGGAAATGCTTTGCCGTTAAAATTGATTCCAATTGGAACACAAATTCATAACATTGAATTATATGCAAATAGTGGTGGTCAGATGGTGCGTAGTGCTGGCGCATTTGCTTCAGTAGTGGCAAGAGAAGGTGGATTTGTTCATGTAAAGTTAATGTCTGGTGAAGTACGACGTTTTTTTGGAAATTGTTGGGCAACAATTGGTGTGGTTGGAAATAGTGAATATAAAGACGAAATTCTTGGTAAAGCAGGACGTAGTCGTTTGATGGGTATTCGGCCAACAGTACGAGGCACTGCTCAAAATCCTCGAAGTCATCCACATGGTGGTGGTGAAGGACGATCTGGTGAAGGAATGCATCCAAAAACTCCTTGGGGAAAGTCTGCGCGCGGAACTCGGACAAGAAACAAAAAAAGCCATAGTAACAAATTTATTATCAAACGTAGAAAATAATATGAACAATCAAACAATCATTAAAGACGTCCATGTTTCACCAAAAAAAATTAGATTTTTAATGGATTTTGTTAAAAAACTAAAACCAGTTGATGCAGTTGATCATTTAGCCTATATGTCACAACATAGTGCTCGAATTCTAAAGACTGCAATTCAAGCGGCCATCAGTAGCTCAGTATTGGCTTTAAAAACAGTACCTGATATGTTAAAATTTAGAGTTTTGATTATTGATCAAGGACATGTTTTAAAGCGATTTCGTGCAGGAGGACGGGGGACTGCAAAACCTATCAAACGAAGAATGGCACATATAAAAATAATCTTAGAGATTGATCAACCAAAAGAAAAGAAAATAGAAAATAGAAAAGAGAAAAAAGAAAAAGTGAATAAGAAAACAATTAAAGAAAATACAAAAACTGTAAAACCAAAACGAGATAATATTAAAAAACCAAAAAAAGTTACTAATAAAAAATTATAAAAATGGGTCAAAAAGTACATCCAAAAGGTTTACGATTGGGAATAATTTATAACTGGAATTCCCGTTGGTTTTTTTCGAACAAAAGGCAATATCGGGAAGCATTAATTGCAGATATTCAAATTCGAAAAAAGTTAATGACAAAATTTAGTTTTGCCGGTATTACTCAGGTTGATATTGAAAGAGCAATTAAAAAATTAACAGTGATTATATATTCGGCTAAACCAGGAATGATCATTGGTCGAGGAGGAAAAGGACTGGAAGAATTAAAAAACTATTTGTTGGTAGAAATGAAAATTTCACCAAAAAAAAACAAAGAGATGAAGATTGATTTAAAAATCGAACCATTAAAAAAACCTTTTTTAAATGCTTATTATGCAGCTCAAACAATTGCTGAAAAACTTATACGTCGTTTTCCTCATCGTTCAGTGATTCATAACACAATGAATCGTGTGATTGAAGCGGGAGGCAAGGGGGTTAAAATTCAACTGGGGGGCCGTATTGCAGGAGCGGAGATTTCACGTCGGGAAAAATATTTTCAAGGGACAATTCCCACCTCAACTATACGCGAAGACGTGGATTTTGCAATTTATCCGGCACTAACAAGATCAGGATATATAGGTGTTAAGGTATGGATCTGTAAGTGAATAATAAATTTATTAATAATTATTAATTTGAAATTTGTAATTTGAATTCAATTTAAAATTGATTAAAAATTTTAAATTTAAAATTATTAAATTTAAAGTGTTATAATGTTAGCCCCAAAAAGACAAAAATATCGGAAACAATTTAGAGGAATGTGGCGTCGTTTAGCAACGAAAGGAAACGATTTAAATTTCGCAGAGTATGGTTTAAAAACGATTACTAAAGGTTGGATAAAGGATCGAGAAATTGAATCTGTAAGAGTAATCTTGGCTAGGGCAACGCGCAAAGTTGGCAAATTTTGGATTCGTATTTTTCCCGATAAACCATTTACAAAAAAACCACCAGAAGTAACAATGGGCGCAGGAAAAGGAGATGTTGCATATTTTGTTGCATCAGTGGCACCAGGGCGGATATTATTTGAAATTGATGGTTTACAAGAGGCTGAAGCTCGAAGTGTATTCAAAAATTGCTCAGCTAAATTATCAGTGAGAACAAAGTTTATTACTAGAAGCTTATGAAAAAAAACGTTAAGGAGTTAATGAATAAAGAACTTAAAGTGCTAGAAAAAGAAAAGCAAGAATTAATTAAAGCTATTGCAGAAGTAAAAATAAATAATACTGTTAATAAATTCAAAGACACAAATACGATAGCTAAAAAACAAAAACAACTAGCAGTTTTATTAACAATCATTAATCAAAAAAAATCATTAAATAAAAATATATGAGTAATATTTTAACAGGAATCGTGACCTCAACTAAAATGGAAAATACAGTTGTGGTTAATGTAGTAAGGAAATATCGTCACTTGCGGTATCATAAGGTTATCACACGTCATAAACGTTGTCACGCTCATTATGAAAATATGTCAATCAAAGTTGGAGATCAAGTAAAAATTGAAGAATGTCGACCAATTGCCAAAACCGTTCGTCATCAAGTTATAGAACAATTAAAAACAAACGTATGATTCAACTTAGAACAGTATTAACAGTTGCGGATAATACTGGTGCAAAAACAGCCTACATGATTGGTATGGCTAAAAAAGGAAATAAAAAATTAGCTTATGTTGGGGACTCAATTAATGTTGTGGTAAAAGACGCAATTCCTTATGGTCAAGTAAAAAAGGGAGAAAAACTTTCCGCAGTTATTGTTCGCACACGTAAGGAAAAAAAAAGAGAAGATGGGAGTTATATTCGTTTCAGTGACAATGCTTGTGTTATTTTGTTTGATAAAGAAGTGAAAGATCCAAAAGGAACGAGAATTTTTGGACCGGTTGCAAAAGAAGTAAAAGAAAACGGATACAATAAAATTGCAAGTTTAGCAGAAGAAATTTATTGATAAAAACATGAAAATTAAAAAAAAGGATAAGGTAAGAGTAATGTCTGGAAAAGATAAAGGTCGGGAAGCTGTGGTTGAAAAGGTATATTCAAAAAGTCAAACTGCGATATTACCAGGAATTAATATTTATAAGAAGCATATAAAAAAGAATGAAAAGTTACCAAAAGGCGGAATTGTTGAGATTCCTCGACCGATTAGTGTTGCTAAATTAGGTTTGATTTGTCCAAAGTGTAATCAACCAACGCGTATTGGTTGGCAATTAAATAAAAATAAAAAAGTAAGAATTTGTAGGAAATGTAAGAGCCTGTTTGAAAACTGAATCTAATAATTAATATCAGTTTTCATTACAGGCGCTTATGAAGCTGTTTACTAAATTTTCAAACAGCTTCCAAGAACATAATTTAATAATATGGATACATTTAAAGATTATTATCAAAAGGAAGTGCAAAAAAAAATTAAGGATGCTTTAAAGCTGAATAATTATTTGGCAGTACCAAAGATTATTAAAGTTGTTCTAAATGTTGGCGCAGGTGAGGCTGTTACCAATAAAAATGTTTTAGAAAAAATTCAAGAACAAATGTCTTGGATCGCTGGACAAAAACCTGTAATTACTAAAGCACGACAGTCGATATCAGCCTTTAAGATTCGAAAAGGTTTATCAATTGGAGTCAAAGTGACGCTTCGTGGAAAAAAGATGTATGCATTTGTTGAAAAATTAGTTAAAATTATCATTCCTCGAATTCGAGATTTTCGAGGAATCAATGATCATAGCATTGATCAAAGTGGAAATTTGAACTTGGGTTTTACAGAGCAAACAATTTTTCCTGAAGTAGAATTTGATAAAGTTGATAGGTTACGGGGACTACAAGTAACTCTAGTAACCAACGCTGGTAGTTTTGATAGAGGTAGGTGTTTATTTGAAAAATTAGGAATACCTTTTAAAAAACAAGCTGTAAATCAGGAAAAAGCAATTTCTCAGAAAAAATAATATGGCAAAAACATCAAATGTTGTGAGATCACAAAAAAAACAAAAATATCAAGTGCGAAAACATAGTCGTTGTCCGCTTTGTGGGCGAGCTCGAGCATATATGAGACGCTTTGATTTATGCCGAATTTGTTTTCGCGAAAAAGCATTAACCGGTCAAATCCCCGGTGTTAGAAAAATTTCCTGGTAAAATACTATGTCAAGGTCAACTAAAAAAGGTCCCTATGTTGATGAAAAATTAATTGAAAAAGTTCGTCGTCAAAAAGTAAACGGAGAAAGAACAGCAATTAAAACTTGGAAAAGAGCATCTCAAATTCCACCGGATTTTGTTGGTCATAAATTTGGAATTCATAATGGAAAAAAGTTTATTGAGTTATTAGTTACGGAAGGTATGGTAGGTACGCGTTTAGGAGAATACGCACCAACAAGATCGTTTCGCGGTCATGGAAAAGTTACCAAACGTACCGCAGATAAAACATAAAAATATGTATACAATAGGAGATTTAATGATTCGATTAAAAAATGGTTATATGTCAAGGAAACCATCAGTTGAATGTTTATATTCTAATTTTAGTCTAGCTCTTCTTGACAAATTACGGCAACTGGAATACATTCAGTCATATTCTGTTGGTGATGACGCTAGAAAAACAATAACGGTTGAACTTCGATATAATGATGGACGACCTGCGATTACTGGTTTAAAGATTTTTTCAAAACCAGGTCAAAGGCGTTATACATCTGCCAAAAAACTTAGGCCGGTATTAAGTAATTTAGGACATGCGATTTTATCTTCTCCTCTTGGTCTTATTACAAATCATGAGGCAAGAAAAAAACATGTTGGGGGAGAGTTTTTATTTGAAATTTGGTAAAACAAAAATATGTCAAAAATAGGTCAAAAACCAATTAGTATTAGTGCTGGAGTAAATCTTCAAATAAATGAAGGTTTAATCAATGTCAAAGGTCCTAAGGGAGAATGGAATGGGATATTACCGCGGGTTCTAGAATTAAAAAATAAAGATAACCAATGGACTGTTAGTCGTAAAAATGAAAATAAAACTAGTAAATCTTTACATGGGTTATATCGAACTTTGATTAATAATGCGATAGTAGGGGTTGAGAAACCGTGGCAAAAACGACTCGAAGTGGTTGGTACGGGTTTTAATGTTAAGGTTCAGGGGAATGACATTGTTTTTAAAGTTGGATATAGTCATCCTGTTGTATTTAAGTCTGTTTCTGGTGTGACCTTGCAAGTTGAGGGGAATAATAAAGTAATTATTTCTGGAGCTGACAAACAATTGGTTGGACAGGTTGCTTTTCAGATAAAGTGTATAAGAAAACCAGATGTTTATAAGGGAAAGGGAATTCGTTATGAGGGGGAAGTATTAAGAATTAAGCCTGGAAAAAAGGCAAAGGCAGCTGGAGCAGCGGCATAAAAATATGAGAAAATCAATTGCTAGAAAAATCAAAGCAAAAAGACGCGTGAGTCCAAATGTCATTGGAACTGAGAAACGTCCACGTATAAATGTGTTTCGATCAAACTTGTATTTATTTGTCCAAGCAATTAATGATGACAAAAAACAAACATTAGTAGCATATTCAACACGACATGTTCAAAAAGAAAAAGAATATAAAAAAATTACAAAAACTAAACAAGCATTTGTTCTCGGAGAGCGTTTAGCAGAAAAATTATTGAATTTAAAAATTAATGAAGCGGTTTTTGATCGTAGTTGCTATATTTATAAAGGAAGAGTAAAGGCAGTCGCAGAAGGTTTACGTTTGGCAAAAATTAAAATTTAATTATATGAATAATACAGATACAACATCATTTTCGGAAAAACTTGAAGAAAGAGTCTTGTTGATTCGTCGTGTCTCTAAAAAAACCACTGGAGGCAATTATGTAACGTTTTCTGCATTAGTTGCAGTTGGTGACGGCAAGAATCGAGTTGGAATAGGCTTGGGACGGGGATTGGAAGTTCCCCAAGCAATTAATAAGGCGCTAAATTATGCAAAAAAACACTTACTAGTAATTCCAGTAACAAATAGTTCTTTACCACACCAGGTAAAGTTAAAGTTTAAAGCGGCATTAGTATTGTTAAAACCAGCTCCTCTAGGGACTGGTTTGAAGGTTGGAAGCGTTGCTCGAGTTATTTTAGATCTGGCCGGAATTCATAATGCCTCTGGAAAAATTATTGGTTCACGAAATCAAGTTGTGAATACATATGCAATTATTGAAGCATTAAAACTTTTAAGACCACGCAAACCCCGTAACTTAGAATTTACACCTGAGGTATCTCAGGGTCATTTCGTGAAGAATACCAATTTATCTAAGTTAAATAAAGGTTCCGTGGTTACGGGGTAAATAATCTATGGAAGTAACAAATTTATCAAGTCTACCAAAAATTATCGGCAAAAAAACTAAGCGTATTGGTCGTGGTTTAGGTAGTGGGCGAGGAGCCAAATCTGGACGTGGAACAACTAGACATCAAAAAGCAAGAGAAAATATTCCACTACATTTTGAAGGTGGACAGGGAAGAATGGTGAAGCGATTCCCATTGCTTCGGGGAAAAGGAAGGAATCAAGGGCGACAACATCCAATAGCAATTGACATTAAGCGATTAAACATTTTTGAAAATGGATCAACTGTTGATATTGATGCTTTAGTAAAAAGCGATATTATAAGAAAAGGAGAGGTGAAGCGTGGAGTAAAAATTGTTGGTAATGGTAAGTTAATAAAAAAATTGACAGTCAAATTACCAGTCAGTCAAGGAGGCTCTAAATTAATTAATGTAGCAGGAGGTACTTGTATTAAATTATGAAATACATTCTTGAAAAACTTAAGCTTTTATTAGAAGACCCTCAACTTAAACGTAAAACCATCATTAGTTTATTTTTGTTTTTATGTTTTCGTGTTTTTGCATTTTTACCAGTTCCTGCAATTGATTTAAATCGCCTACGCTTAATATTTTCTCAAAATCAGTTTTTATCGTTATTGGATATTTTTTCAGGAGGGACTTTAATAAATTTTTCAGTAATGGCATTAGGATTAAATCCTTACATTAATGCTTCAATTATGATTCAACTTCTTACAGTGCTTTTTCCTAAACTTGAACAATTAACAAAAGAAGGGGAATATGGTCGATATAAAATTAATCAATATACCCGTTTTATCACAGTTCCATTAACTATTCTTCAAGCAATAGGCATATATATGCTCTTACGGAATCAGAAAGTAATTGGAAATCTTATGCCGTTGGAATTTTTTTCATTCATCGTTACCATGGTTGCAGGGACTTTTATTTTAGTTTGGTTTGGGGAGTTAATTTCTGAATTTGGATTAGGAAATGGAATTTCACTTCTAATTTTTGTTGGAATTGTGGGAAGATTACCGGTAATTTTAGGGAGAACGGCTGTTTTGGTAAATCGCGAAGTAATTATTAATACAATAATTTTTTTACTTTTGGCAGTCTTAGTTATCGCAGCAGTTGTTTTCATTAATGAGGCAGTAAGAAAGATTCCGGTTTACTATGCAAAAAGAATTAAGGGTAATCGGATCTATCAAGGTGCTACAAATTTTCTTCCACTTAAATTGAATCAAGCAGGTGTTATTCCGATCATTTTTGCAGTTTCTTTTGTGCTGATGCCACAGATATTAGGTAATTCATTAGCCTCTGCAAAAAATACAACGATTGCTACAATTGCAAAATTCTTAGCTCAAGCATTCAATCCTTCAGGCTTTGTTTATAATGGATTGTATTTTGTTTTAGTAATTGGTTTTACTTTTTTTTATACTGTTATTGTTTTTAATCCTCAAAAAATCTCTGAAGAAATTCAAAAACATGGAGGTTTTATTCCAGGAATTAGACCAGGTATTGCAACAAAACAATATTTAGAAAAAGTGTTATATCGAATAACAAGCGTTGGGGCAGTTTTTTTAGGACTCATTGCAATTATGCCAGCGTTGATGTCGACGTTAACTAATATGAAGAATTTAGTAATTGGGGGAACCGGAATCTTAATTGTTGTTTCGGTAATTTTGGAAACGTTTAAAACAATAGAAGCGCAGTTAGTAATGAAAAATTACGATAAATTTACAAAGTAATAATTAATAATTAGATTTAAATAATAATATGGCTAAAAAAGGTGCAAGAATTTTATTTGGATTGATTTGCGAAGTATGTAAGAAACAGAACTATGTGAGTGAAAAAAATAAGATTACTACAACTAACGCAATAAAATTAATAAAGTATTGTAATAAATGTAAAAAAAGAACAACACATAAAGAAAATAAAAGGTTAGATTAAATATGAAAATTGTACTGATCGGAATTCAAGGTTCTGGCAAGTCAACGCAAGGGAATTTACTCTCAAAACAGCTTAATATTCCATATCTATCAACCGGACATATTTTTCGTGAAATCGCAAAAGAAAAAACACAACTAGGACGCTACGTCAAAGAAACAATTAATAGTGGGATATTAATTCCTGATGATAAAACGATTAAAATAGTTAACGAATACCTTAGTCGTAATGAATATAAAAAAGGATATATTCTTGATGGTTTTCCTCGTACGATGGAACAGGCACATGCTTTTCGCAATCATGTTGATAAAGTCATTTACTTACAGATTACAGATAAGGAGGCGTTATGGCGTATTGCTCATCGAGACGATATAGCTCGTGCAGACGAAACTCTACCCGCATTAAAAAAAAGAATTGAGTTATTCCATAAATTTACCAAACCAGTATTAGATTATTATCGTACAAAGGGAAAACTTGAAGATATTGACGCAACTCAATCAATTAAAGAAGTAAATGAAAGCATTTTAAAAACAATCGGTAAACAGCTAGTCAAAAATCAGATTATTAGTTGGGAACTAAAACAAAAAACAATTATCGCAATTGTTGGATTACCAGGATCTGGAAAAACCGTAGCAGCTGATTTCTTTCAAAAAAAGGGTTTAGTCGTAATTTCTTTTGGGAAAGCAATTAATGATTATATTGATCAAAAAAAACTAGAGCACTCAGAAAAAAATCATAAACAAGTGCGTGAAGGGCTGCGTTTAAAATATGGGAAAGAAGCTCTGGCAATTTTAAATGAAAAGAAAATTAGTCAGTTACTAAAAAAAGAAAAAATTTTAATCATTGACGGAATGCGTTCTTGGGAAGAGTACGAATATTTAATGAATAGGTTTCCTAGAGTTAGAATAGTGATTGTTGCGTTATTTGCTGACAAATTAACTAGGTATTATCGAATTTCACATCGTAAAGATCGTGCCCGTTTATTTGGAGCACAAAGAGACTTGGATGAATTATTTGGAACTAATATGGGGCCAACGATTGCATATGCTGATCATTTAGTAAAGAATAATTTTTCTATTGAAGATTTTTTTGATAAATTGGAGATAATCTACCGAACGATATATTTTTCATAACATATGATAAACATAAAAACTACGATTGAGATTGAAAAGATGAAAGAAGGAGGATTGCTATTGCAAAAAGCAATGAAAGATTTATTACCATTTGTTAGAGTAGGTGTAACAACAAAAGAGATAGATCAAAAAGCTGAGCAGTTAATTCGAAGTTTAGGGGCACTTCCATCATTTAACACAGTAAAAGGTTATAAATGGACGACGTGTTTACCGATAAATGAACAAATTGTTCACACAAAACCATCACAACGTGTTTTAAATGACGGAGACGTTTTAACAATTGATATTGGTTGTTTATATAAAGGTTATCATACTGATTATGCGACTAGTTTTATCGTTGGCCAACCAAAATCAGTCAAAGATCAAGAGTTTCTTCAACAAGGAAGGGAAACGCTTAATTTAGCGATTAAGGCATTAAAAAATGGGAGTCGTTTAGGAGAAGTTTCAAAAATAATTTCGGATAATCTTAATAAATATAAATTAAGTGTAGTTAAAGAATTAACTGGCCATGGAATTGGGAGACAATTACACGAAGATCCATTTATTCCCGGATGGTGTGATAAACCAATTGAAGAAACGATTATTGTTCGACCTGGCTTAGTGGTTGCGATTGAAGTAATTTATGCACATGGAAATGGAAAGATGAAATATGAAGAGGATAACTGGTCAATTGCGACGGCCGATCATAGTCTTTCAGCCTGTTTTGAACACACTGTGGCTGTTTATGAAAATAGCGCTTTGATTTTAACATAATTACTGGTAAAATAGGAGTTTCATGAAAACAAATGTGATTTTGGTTGAGGGTGAGGTGATTGAGAACTTGCCTAATACCTTATTCAAAGTCAAGCTGGCAAATTCGGAAAAGGTTATATTGACCTATTTATCTGGAAAAATGAGAAAAAATTATATTAAGATTTTACCAGGTGACCAAGTTCAAATAGAACTAACCCCTTACGATCTTAATCGGGGTAGAATTATTTATCGAAGATAACTATGAAAGTACAAGCATCAGTAAAAAAAATTTGCGCAAAATGTAAAATTGTTAAACGTAAAGGTAACTTATATATTATTTGTCCAAATCCTAAACATAAGCAGCGACAGGGATGAATAGAATTTAGAGTTTAGAATTCAGAATTTAGAATCATAAAATAAATATGGTGAGAATATTGGGAATTACATTACCGGATGAAAGACGAATTGATTATGCTCTAACCCTCATTTACGGGATCGGTTGGAGTAACGGAAAAAAAATATTGCAGCAAGCAAGTGTAAAAGCTGAAACCAGAGTAAAAGCCTTAACAGAGGAAGAAATTAAAAAACTGACCAATATAATTGATAAAAATTACAAAACTGAGGGAGATTTGCGTGAGATAATAAACGAGAATATTAAGCGACTTAAAGAAATAGGATGTTACAAAGGAACAAGGCATATTAAAGGTTTACCAGTACATGGACAACGGACTAAAAGTAACGCTCGTACAAAACGTGGTAAGAGAAAGACAGTGGGAGCATTAAAGAAAGAAGTTTGGGCAAAGCTTGATCAAAATAAAACAGGAGCTGAAGCACCACCGACAAAAACTAAATAATTTTTTCTAATGATAATATGAAAAAAAGTAAAAATAAAAGAATAATAAAAAATGGAAGAATTTATGTGGTTGCAACGTTTAATAATACACTTATAACTATTACAGATGAAAAAGGAAAACCAATCGTTGTTAGTTCAGCAGGAATGTATGGATTTTCAGGAACGAGAAAGTCAACGCCACATGCGGCTACAGTTGTTACAGAAACTGGATTAAAAAAGGCAATTGCAGAAAATGGCTTACAAGTTGTTGATGTTTTTGTCAAAGGGATTGGTCCAGGTCGTGAGGCTTCATTGCGTGCGATTAAAGCAGCCGAAGTTGAAGTTAATCGTTTGATTGATATAACGCCAATTCCACACAACGGAGTTAGACCACCAAAGGTTAGACGAGTATAAATAGAATTTAGAATTAACAAAATTATGAGATACACGGGTCCAAAAAATCGAATTTCCAGACGCGAAGGTATTGATCTTGGATTGAAAACTCCAGGTTCAAAAGCCCAAGCATCATTGTTGAAAAAAATAAATATCTTACCTGGGCAACACGGAACAAAAGGTCGAAGAAAAGTCTCTGACCATGGAAAGCAACTACGAGAAAAACAAAAATTACGATTTTATTTTGGGCTTACCGAGAGTCAAATGAAAAATTATTTTAAGAAAGCTGTGCGGAAAACAGGGAACACGGGTTTATTTTTATGTCAAGCGTTAGAAAAAAGATTAGACAATATTGTTTATCGACTCGGAATGACACCAACTCGAGCATCTGCTCGACAATTGGTTACGCATCATCATATTAAGGTTAATGGCAAATCCGTTGGTTCACCATCATATGTTGTTAAGATTGGTGATCAAATTGAATTTGCAAAAAATTCAACTACCAAAATTCCAGCGATTGAAAAAGCCGTGGGTAATAAAGATTTGATTTTACCAACATGGTTGTTACGTAAAGGAGCAGTTGGAAAGTTAAATGGGGAAACAACCAGTGAATTAATTGAAAATCAATTTAATTTACGTTTAGTGATCGAATTTTATTCGCGTTAGAGCATGTTTATTCCGACGTAACGTTGGGATTATTACATGCTCTTATGAAGTTGTTGTTATAATTTTTAAACAGCTTCTTAATTTATTAATTATATATTTTTATGTTAAAACCTGAATTTCGTACTAAAAAAAGCCAAAACGGCAATGTATCACAATTTGTAATTGGACCCTTACTTCCAAGTTTTGGTCAAACATTTGGAAATGCACTTCGCCGAACTTTATTATCATCAATAAAAGGTTCATCTGTAAGTTATGTAAAAATTAGTGGCGTTTCTCATCTTTTTACAACGATTAAAGGAATAAAAGAATCTGTTCTAGATTTGGTATTAAATCTTAAACAGCTGCGTTTTGAAGTTCCGGCAGATGGTAGTTATGAAGTGAGTATCGATTTAAAAGGTGCACAGATAATTAAGGGAAAAAATTTTAAAGGAGATCTATCTGTTGTTAACCCAGATATTTATATTGGAGAAATTACTGACGATAAAGGTAAGTTAGAAATTAGCTTATTGATTGAAACTGGCTACGGGTATATACCATCCGAAGAAAAAACTCCAAAAGCAGATTATATTGCAGTTGACTCTTTTTTTTCACCGATAAAAAATGTAAATTTTAAAGTTGAGGAAGCACGAGTGGGTAAGAAAAGTAATTATGATCGCCTGATTTTGAGTGTTGAAACTGATGGAAGCGTTACAGCAGAAAAAGCAATAAAAGACGCAGCTTCGATTTTATCAGCACAATTTGCACATTTATTATCAGGAGCTGATGATGTTCAAGAAGTTGACCTTGTTAAACAACAGGCAAAAGATAAAGAAGCGGTTGACAAAAAACTATATGAAATTATTATTGACGAATTAAATCTACCCTCCCGTGTTGTTAATGCTTTACTAAGAGAAAACATTGAGACTGTGGCTGACTTAGTAAAAACCGGACGAGAAAAATTAATTGGATTAAAGGGTTTAGGAAAAAAATCAATCATATTAATTGATGAAGAGTTAAGGAAAATTGGAGTTGAATTCACAAACGTACAAACTGTTTAGTAATTGAAAAGAACTTAATAAAAAATGAGAAAACCGAAATTCAAATTTGGACATGACGCAAATCGTTCTTTAATGAAGAAATCAGTATATAACTTTTTTCATTATGGAAAGATTACAACAACAAACGCAAAAGTTAAGCAGTTAAAACGTTTAATTGAAAAAGTCGTTGAAAAAACAAAAGTCGAAAACGAAGCAAATAAGAACATTTTATTGCGGTATTTTCACTCCGAAAAATTAGTTAAAAAAGTATATCAACAGGTGGGAAAAGTATTTCAAAAACGTCAGGGTGGTTATGTGTCTATAAATAAACTTAATGAACGAATTTCTGATGGAGTGCAGATGGTTAGAATGCAGTGGGTTGAACCAATTGTTATTGACTTTAATGACGAAGTTAAAGCTGTCAAAATCGCGAAAAAAACAGAAACGGAAAAGGTTAAAAAGATAGAGAAAAAATAATATTATGGTTAACTTAACTAAAACAACTAAATCAATATCTGTAGATGAAATTAAACGAAACTGGCATTTGATTAATCTTGAGGGTAAGATTCTTGGAAGAGCAGTCTCAGAAATTGCCAGGTTGTTACAAGGCAAGCATAAAACAAATTATACTACGAATTTAGATATGGGAGATAATGTTGTGATAATAAATGCAGGAAAGGTTGTTATCACAGGAAAAAAAGCCAAGCAAAAACAGTATACGTTTTTTTCCGGATATCCGGGAGGATTGCGTCGAACTAATTATGAAAGACTTTTGAAAAGAAATCCTGATGCATTAATACGACATGCAGTGACCGGAATGTTACCAAAAAATAAATTAAGAAAGCGAAGATTAGCAAGATTATTCGTTTTTAATGATGCAAGTCATACATATTCAAATCAACTACTTAAAGAATATAAATTATTATAAATTATCAACTTATGGCAACCACAACTAAAAAAACTAAGGCACTGGAATATTATCAAGCAGTTGGTAGACGGAAAGAGTCTGTTGCTTCAGTGCGTTTATGTATTGTTGGAAAAGAGGGTTCGATCACAAAACAAGGTATTAAAATGAAAAAGGGAGAAATATATGTTGGTAAAAAATTAATTACAGAAGTATTTCCAAATTTAGTTGATCGCGCCCGTTATCTCCAACCCTTAAAAATGACAAACTGTGAAGATCGTTTTATCGTTACAATTAATGTTAGAGGTGGTGGGAAAAAAGGTCAAATTGAAGCCATTATTCATGCTTTTGCTCGTGCATTGGATAAGGTTGATAAAGTTGCTTATCATTCACTTTTGAAAAAGCAAAAAATGTTCACTCGCGATGCTCGTACTCGCGAACGTCGAAAAGTGGGAACTGGTGGCAAAGCCCGTCGTGTCAAACAATCTCCAAAGCGATAAGTTTCTTATGCTATAATTTAGCCATATGGTTGATCTTTCTGTCATTGTCGTCTCTTTCAATACTAAAGCTTTGACGAAACAGTGTTTAGAGTCGCTTTTAAAGAATCTTCGTAATTATTCATCAAACATAATCTACGAACTCATTGTTGTTGATAATGGTTCAGTTGATGGCTCGGTTGATTTGATAGAAAAACTTAAAATTAAAGATATTCATAATAATCTCAAAATTAAGTTTATTAAAAACAAGCACAATATTGGCTTTGGTAAAGCAAATAATCAAGCCCTAACTGTGGTATCTGGCAAATATGTTTTATTTTTAAATTCAGATGTAATTTGTCAAAATGTAAATTTCCCGGAATTACTGAGATATTTAGATCAAAATCAAAAAGTTGGAGCATTGACAGTTGATGTTCGTCTTGGAAACGGACATATGGATCCAGCTTGTCATCGTGGATTTCCAAATATCTGGAACTCATTTTGTTACTTTTTAAAACTAGAAAAACTAGGAGGTATTTTTGGAGGTTATCATATGATCGGTAAAGATTTAAAGAAAATTCATAAAATTGGTTCTGGAAGCGGAGCATTCTTTTTAACAAGAAAAGATCTGATGGATAAATTAAATGGTTTTGATGAATTATTCTTTATGTATGGAGAAGATTTGGATTTGTCATTTCGAATAAAGCAAGTAGGTTATGACTTTATTTTTTATCCAAAATATCAAGTGTTACATTTAAAGCATCAAAGTGGCTTTCGTAAGCCGGCATTTTTTGAGGCGATGTTGATATTCTATAAAAAAAATTATGCCAAAAACAACTCTCCAATAATTAACTGGTTTGTTTATTTAATCATTGATTTGAAAAAGAAACTATCATGAAAAAAATCGGAATTGACGCTCGTTTATATTATCAAACCGGTGTGGGTGTGTATCTTCGTAATTTAATTTCAGAAATTGGCCATCTCGATAAAGAGAATCAATATTATTTATATATCCGGCCTCAAGATAAAAAAAAGATAGAATTTCCCGATAATTTTATAATTCGTTATACAAACGCTCCTTGGCATAGCTTTGCTGAGCAGTGGCAGTTTTATTGGCAGTTAATGTCAGATCGCTTAGATTTAATGCATTTTACATATTTTAGTTATCCGATTCTGTACAAAAAACCATATATTGCAACAGTGCACGATATAACATCCTTGTTATTTAAAACCGGAAAAGCTTCCACGAAAAACCCTATAATTTATTGGATCAAACACAAAGTATTTTGTTACGTACTTAAGTCGCAAATATATAACTCTGAACATGTAATTACTCCAACCATTGCAGTAAAAGATCAAATCTTATCAATATATAAAAATATTAAGAATGAAGAAATTACATCTATTTACGAAGGAATTAACCAAGAACTACTATTTTGTAAAACTGACGCAAAACAACAAGATAATCCACTGTTTCAGGGCAAATTTATGATTTATGTAGGTAATTTTTATCCTCATAAAAATGTAGAAAATTTAATAAGAGCTTTTTCAATCGTAAAGACGCAAGTTAAACTATTATTGATAGGTCCTCACGATCATTTTTCCAATCGAATTTTGAACTTAATTAAAGCAAAGAATCAAGAAGATAGAATCAAACTTTTTGATAACGCGACTATACAAGATTTGACGTTTGCCTATAAAAACGCAGTTGCACTAATTCATCCATCGCACTCGGAAGGATTTGGTTTACCTATTGTTGAAGCAATGCATTTCGATTTGCCAATTATTGCCAGTAATATTCCTGTTTTTCAGGAATTAATGGAAAATCAAAATATATCTTTTGATCCAAACAATATTAATGAAATGGCAGAGAAAATAAGTGAATTTATCAAGCAAGATAAGCAAAAAATAAAATATAATAACATGATCCGCTTTTCATTTTTGGAAATGGCAAAAAAAACTCTGGTAATTTACAAAAAAATTCTGTATATTAATTAACTATGAACAATAATGATTCTTCCACAAACCAATCTACCATGACAATGGTAGAGCTAACAACAATTATAAAACGATATCTGGCAGATCTCAATAAGCTAAAAGAAGATATGAAGATGCAGAAACAAATGTATAATGAGGCGTTTAGTAACGACGCAACATATTCTCAACAAAATGATAAAGTAAAAAAACTTAATCGAGAGACAGCAGTAATTAAAGAAAGAATAGTTAAACAACCAGCGATAGAACTACTTGTTACGAAAATCAAACAAATTAGAGATGAGATCAAAGTTTCTCAAGAAGCATTATCAGATTACCTGCGCGAATATCAAAAAGTGAGTAATGCAACAACGATTGAAGATGACAAGGGAGAAGTTTTACAGATCATTCCAAGCTATCGATTAGTCAGGAAAAATAAATTTAATCCATGATTATGAGCAATAAAACAGCTCTTGTTATAGTTGGGATTTTATTTGTAATAATTATTATTTTAGTTTTTGTTTTATTGCAGCCAAGTCAAATAGCCAACATAAATGATTCAAAGTTAAAAACACCTTTATCCCGTAACCAAAATACTTTAGATGCAAATCCAGAGAAAAATGAAAATTCATTACGCAATGATAGCGATGATGTTTCGAGTGATGCACAAGGGTTACGGGGTGAACCAACTGTAACAAAAAATATAAATTCAGCCATAGAAATCGATATGAAAAAAACCTATCAGGCGGTGATTAAAACTTCAGAAGGAGAAATTACTGTAAAATTAAACGCCAAAGAAACTCCAATTACAGTTAATAATTTTGTTAAGTTATCAAAAAAAGGTTTTTATAAAAATACAATTTTTCATCGTGTAATTAAAGGATTTATGATACAAGGTGGAGATCCAAAGAGGGATGGAACAGGCGGTCCGGGATATAAATTTGAAGATGAACCTTTTAACGGAGAGTATACAAGAGGCACTATTGCTATGGCCAATGCCGGACCCAATACCAATGGAAGCCAGTTTTTTATCATGCACAAAGATTACGATTTGCCTAAAAATTATGTGATTTTTGGTCAAGTTGTTAAGGGAATTGAGGTGGTTGATAAAATTGCTGAAGCTCCGGTTGAACAATCTGGTGAAGGTTCAAAACCAATTAATCCAGTCAAGGTCTTATCAGTTTCAATTATTGAACAGTAATTTCCATAGTTTTTTGGTATAATACAATATTCTTTTTAACTTCACTTATTTAATGCTTTTAGTTAATAAAGTTCATAAAGTTTGTAAAGTTATAAAGTTATATCATTATTTAAACTTTAAAAACTTGTCACTTTATAAACTTGATAACATATTTTTATGCAAATTCGCAACATTGTCATTATCGCCCACGTTGACCATGGAAAAACGACCTTAGTTGACGCGCTATTAAAACAAACGCATGCTTTTCGTGACAATCAAAAAGAAATGTCCGAGACTTTAATAATGGATTCTAATGATTTAGAGCGTGAAAAAGGGATTACGATTCTTGCTAAAAATACCGCAGTCTTTTATAAAGATACTAAAATTAATATTATTGATACTCCGGGACATGCAGATTTTGGCGGTGAGGTGGAAAGAACAATCAATATGGCTAGTGGTGCAATTTTATTGGTTGATGCAGCTGAAGGTCCGCTTCCTCAAACAAAATTTGTTTTAAAAAAAGCCTTACTAAACAGCTTACAAATAATTTTAGTTATTAATAAAATTGATAAAAAAGATGCACGACCGGTTGAAGTTATTAATCAAGTTGAAAACTTATTTTTAGAGTTGGCTGATGACGATTCATCTTTGCAGTTTACAACACTTTATGCAGTTGGTCGTGATGGCAAAGCTTTCTATAAATTACCGGAAATTTATACTATTGATACTCCAGGTAACCTGGTACCCTTATTAGACACAATTATGCAGGAATTCCCTAATGTTGCAATAAATCAGGAAAAACCTTTTCAAATGCTTATCTCTACACTTGATTATGATGATTATGTTGGAAAGCTTTGTATTGGTAAGGTGACACGAGGTAGTTTAAACAAAGGAGATGCGATTGTTTTAGTCGATAACGACAAAGCAATTGGTAGTTATCGGGTACAAAAACTTTATACTTATTCAGGTTTAAATAAAACCGAAGTAGATAAAGTAACAGCAGGAGATATTATTGCAATTGCTGGTATTCCTGAATTAACAATCGGACAGACAATCACCGATCCAAAATTTCCAGAAAGTTTACCAATGATTAAAGTTGAAGAACCTACAATCAAAGTGACAATCGGTCCAAATACTAGCCCATTTTCCGGTCGTGAAGGTAAATATTGTACCTCTCGTCAGATAAAAGAACGTCTTTTAAAAGAAAAAGAAACTAATTTGGGATTGCGGATTGAACCGGATGATGAGGGTGTTAGTTTTGTGGTTTATGGAAGAGGGGAATTGCATCTAGCAATTTTAATTGAGACCATGCGTCGAGAAGGGTTTGAAATGCAGATTTCCAAACCGCACGTGATCTATAAAACAATTGATGGAGAAGTTTGCGAACCATATGAGGAAGTGACGATTGATGTGCATAAGGATTTTGTTGGTCAAGTGAGCCAAGAAATTGGAAAACGCAAGGGGATAATGCAAGATATGGTGACAGATGATAATAACAATGTCCGTTTGACGTATAAAATCTCCAGTCAGAATTTATTGGGAATTCGTAGTACGATGTTAACCAACACACGAGGAACAGCAATTATGAACACATATTTTTTAGGATATGAACCAAAAGGAGTGAAAATGGAGTCGCTACGTAATGGAGCGTTGGTTTCTACAAAACCCGGTACATCTTTAACTTATGGCTTAGTGAATGCTCAAGAACGCGGAACTTTATTCGTAGGTATTGGTGAAGAAATGTATGAAGGTATGGTGGTTGGAGTTTCTAGCCGGGAACAGGATATTGAAGTTAATGTGTGCAAAGCTAAACAATTGACAAATAATCGTTCAGCTGGTGAAGGTGTGTCTGCAGGTCTTACTCCGGCTACCAAAATGAGTCTAGAACAGTGTTTAGATTTCATAGCCGAAGATGAGCTTTTAGAAGTGACTCCAATTAGTTTAAGAATGAGAAAAAAAGTTCTGTCTGAAACTCTTCGTCGCGTGACAAACCGTAACGAACGCCAACGTGATCATTAGTCTACTCAGGCGAAATAATTCTATCACCCTTTCACCTTAAAATAAATTTTTATAATGTACTTTAGTTAATTAATTAACTAAAGTATTTGTATTTATTATCAACTAATTTTATAATTAGTGGTATGGATTTAAAAAATATACTTCAAAGTCTTTCAAAACAATACCCTAATAGGAAAATTATTATTAATTCTAAAAATTTTCCAACGGAAATTTTATGCGAAGTTGAACCTACAGCAAGTCATCCAAACTACAGTGTGGCAATCGCGGTGATAGATAAGACACATCCACATAAACACATAAAAACCACTGAAACTTATGAGGTGATTAGAGGTATTTTGACTTTAAATATTGATGGAAATATCACTGTATTAAATACAGGAGAAAAGATAACGATAAAACCTAATCAAGTTCATGAAGCTGAAGGAAAGGAAACTTGGGTTAGGGTTATTTCAAAACCCGGATGGACAAAGGTGGATCATTTATTTATATAACAAAATGAAGAGAATTACTTTTAAATCAAAAGATGGAACAAAATTAGTTGGCGTTTGGCATTTACCAAAGAGTAAAACAAATAAAGCAGTAGTCTTAGCTCATGGAATTACTGTTAATAAAGACGAATCTGGCGTATTTGTTCAGTTGGCAGATCAATTAGTTGAGAATGGTTTTGCGGTTTTTCGATTTGATTTTCGCGGACATGGGAAAAGTGGAGGAAAATCAGTTGACATGACTCTTAGTGGTGAATTGTCTGACCTTACAGCAGCCATTAATCTTGTAAAACAACAATACTGTCAAATAGGACTACTTGGAGCTAGTTTTGGAGGTGGAATTTCTGCTCTTTATACTGCGAAAAATCAAGAGAAACTACAAGCGCTTTGTTTATGGAATCCAGTTTTAAACTATGATCATTGTTTTTTAAATCCAACTTTGCCATGGATTGCCGCGCGAAAAACACATATAAGAAATGATATTCAAACACAAAGGTGGACTACATTAGGTAAGCGTAATTTTATTTTAGGCAGAAAATTATTTGAGGAAATGGTGATTTTCCGACCCTATGAAGAAATTGTTAAGATAAATATTCCAAAGATAATAATACATGGTGACAAAGACACAAAAGTTCCATACGAAGACTCAAAAATGTACATAAATAATTCAGAAAGTTTAGTGACAATAAAAGAAGCAAAACATGGTTTTCATAAAAAACAAGAATTTGATCAAGCAGCAAAAGCGACTTTAGTATTTTTTAATAAATATTTTAAATAACGTACAATCGTTTAATCGATTGTACAACTTAACTAAATTTTTTATTCGGCAAGATTGGGCAACATTTGGCAAGATTTTGAAAAACTTTTGGTAAAATAATCGTATGATTATTCCGCCTCCTTATTTAATCCCTCTCAGGGTTTAATTCCCCGACGCTTGCGTCGGTATGCGTTTATAATAGATGCGTGAGCATCTATATTCACAAAAGTCATAATGTCACTGTACTTTTATATCATCTGGTATTCCCAACTAAATATCGTCGGCTGGTTATCAACAATGCTGTCGATTTACTCATCAAAGATATTTGTTTGGAAATAGCAAAACGATATGAACTTCATTTTGTTGAAATTGGAACAGACAAAGACCATGTTCATTTTCTCATACAATCAATTCCTGTTTGGACAATTACCCGCATGGTAACCACCATCAAAAGTATCACGGCACGAAAAGTCTTTACTACCATGCCAGAACTCAAAAAAGAACTGTGGGGAGCAAGTTTATGGACGAGTGGATACTACGCCTCAACTGTTGGGAAACATGGCAATGAAACAGCTATCGGACGATATGTTAAGGAACAGGGTCGAAAAACAGAATATATTCAAGTTCACAAAGACCAACTAAAATTGTGGTGAGGATACCCCGACGCTTGCGTCGGGGAGGATGTCATTAATTAATCTTAGAATATTTTGTGGAATATTACCATGATATTTTTCATTTAGCTTTTTTGCAAATAAAATCGCAAGATGATAAAATTTATATATGCAAACAATAGAGAAAACCAACATTTTGTTTGAAGTAAACGATGTTTTTGGAAAATCAATTCGAACAACAAAAACCTATTGGAAGAAGATTTTTTTAATTAAGCATAAAGAACTAATTATTAAAACAGAAAAAGTAATTGAAACGATTGCAAATCCAGATGAAGTTAGAGTTAGCATACAAGACAAATATATTTTTTTGTTTTATAAAAAATACGAGGAAAATCATCTCGTTGTTGTGGTAAAATATCTTAATAATCATGGTTTTGTTGTTACAATTTATCAAACATCAAACATAAAAAGAAAAGGAGAGAAAATATGGCCAAAGTAAAAATATATTTTGATCCAATTGGAAATGTTATGAATATTTGGTGGGGTAACAAGAAAGACGCGTATGTCTCGGAAGAAGTTGAGTCTTCAAAGCGCAATGACGTGATTATTAAAGATAAAAGGGGAGTTCCAATAAGTATAGAAATTATTGGGATATTACCCAATGAACTAAATATTTCGGAAAAAACAAAAGCATTAATCGATAATAATAAATCTCCATTTATTCTTTCTTCGGGGTAAGTTAGGAAGATTGAAAAAATAAAACCCACTAATAAGTCTTGATAGATGACCAGTTATGCATTATGATTAAACCATATGAACACGATTTCAATTTCTCAACTGAAAATTAATCCTTCAAAAGCTATTGATGCGGCGCTTGATTATCCGTTGGCGGTTAAAAATAGAAATAAAGTTAAAGCTTATCTTTTAGGTAAGGAACTTTACGAAAAGATTGTTTCGTATATTGAAGGTTTAGTTGATATAAAGGCAGTTGAGGAAATAAATTTTAAAAAAGGTAAAGATTTTGAAAAGGTTGTAAAAGAGCTTGATCTATGAAAATAATAATCTCCTCAAGAGCAGAAAAAGAATTAAGAAAAATTTCAAAAATTGATCAAATAGCAATTATTAGGAAAATTAGATCGATTAAAGATTCTTCTACCATTCTTAATGAGGAAAAACTCTCCGGATATAAAAATATCTTTCGAGTAAGAATCGGCCAGTATCGGGTTGTTTATCGAAAATCTATTAACGAGATTTATATTATTCTAATTGGTCACCGAAAGGATATCTATCATCTTTTAAAACAACTTTTTGGATAAGCCTATATAATAAATTGAATTATGAAAAGTAATAAAATAATAGTCCTCATTAACAAACCTATTAGTAAGGTTTTTGAGTTTACAATTACTCCACCAAATTCAACGTTTTGGATTGATGGAGTTGCAAAAGAAGAAACAAACGAATGGCCTGTCCAAATTGGGACAGTTTATAAATTAACTAATAATAAGGGTGATATATCGAATGTTATTGTAAAACAAATTATTAATAATGAGTTGGTCGAATGGATTTTTGAGGATAAAAATTATCATTGCAGATATACTTTTAAACCAGTTAAAAATAACAAAACCGAATTCACATATTATAAATGGGTGGATAAGGGAGAGATAGATGAACCGTTTACTTTGAAAACTTTGAATAAACTTAAATTGGTTATTAAATAGTATTATAAATTATTAATTTAGTTAAAGTTATGAACTTAAAGAATAAAATTATTGTAATAATAGGTGGCGGTTTACGAAAAATGTCGAACTTCATTTGATTAGCTCGGCCTTCGGCCTCGCTTGCTTCTGCCTTCGCTTTCAGCTTCGGCGGACAGGTCGGCGCGGCGCCTTTACACTGAGCCCGCCGAATGTGCTCACCCGCCGCGCTTCCGTATTTTTTGTGCGCGCGATTTTTGCTCGCTACCACGAGCATTTTTACATCTATTTAATTTTTATCTCTTTAATGATTTTATTCCCTGGTTTCATTTGTTCCTCCCAGTATCTCTTCTCATCACTTTGCATTGCTGAATAATCTGTATATTCCCTACCTGTCCACGGGCTAATATACTTATTATCTTGCTTCATCCATTCTTGATTGGCTCTTTGCATAGCTTGAGGATCTGAATAGTCTTTTCCGTCCAGTCCTTTGAAATAAGGATACTTTGAATTTTCAATATTTCCGGTTGTAATCCCAATATCTGATAGTTGAATTGGTCTTTTAATTTCGTCCATATTTTTCACCTCCTTTCTGGAATGAAACTTATTGTTTATTACAACGCTATTGTATCAAATTTTTACTTAAATTGCCATAGTTTCCGAGCAGTATTTTTATAAGTTTCTCTTGTTATTATTTTGGAATTTTGTTATATTTTAATTGAGCTCAAGAAAACCGAAGGGATTTTTAATGCCCTCGTTGGACAAATCCTTTCGGGTTTGAGCTCACCAGCGAGGGTATTTAAGTTTTGTTCTTTAAAAATTTTCGCGCTTTTTCTTTGCACTAAAAAATTCAGAAGAATTTTTCAGTGTGTTCGAGCCGACTTTTTCGGAGGCGCGGCACTTCGACTTCGCTCAGTGTAAACTGCCGCGCCGGAGCTTGGCGAACCCCGCTTAGCGGGGTGAGCCTACCTTTTTGAAAATAGTTCGAAGTTGTTCGTAAAGAGGGCACAAAAGGAGACCGTTGGGGAAGGCGCTAGCCGCGCCCGCCCTCGCGGCCAGCGCCGCAGAGGCTTCGGACAGGAAAAATTCGAGCCGGAAAGAGAAAGATATAGAGAAAAAGCGCGAAAATTTAGAACGAAAGAACAAAACAAAAACTATGACCAAATACATAGCTTACTGCCGAAAATCCACCGACGAAAAAGATAAACAGATCATGTCTATTGAGCAACAAACAGAAGAATTAAAATCATTTGCTCAAAGAGAAAACTTGGAAATTTCAGAATTTCTGACCGAAGCGGAAACCGCAAAAATTCCCGGAAGACCAGTTTTCAATTCTCTCATTTCCTTAATTGAAAAAGGGTTAATCAACGGAATTATCAGTTGGCATCCGGACAGACTAGCTAGAAATTCAATTGACGGCGGGAAAATAATTTATTTAGTCGATACCGGAAAACTTCAATCTCTGAAATTTCCCTCCTTTTGGTTTGAGAATACACCGCAAGGTAAATTCATGCTTTCAATTGCTTTTGGCCAATCGAAATATTATGTTGATAATCTTTCCGAGAATGTTAAGCGTGGCTTGTATTTTAAGTTACGCCGCGGCGGTTGGCCGTCTTACGCTCCACTGGGATACAAAAACGATAGAAATACTCGAAGCATTATAGTAGATCCAAAAGCTGCGGGATTATAGTGAATGAATCGTTTAGAAAATTCGCCTCTGGCGAATTTTCCTCGATGAAAGACATTCGTGATCTGTTTTTCAAAAACGGGATAACTCGTAGAAATGGAAAACCTTTACATTTCAACCAAATCCGGGAAATGCTCCAGAGAACTTTTTACTTTGGCCTTATGACCTATCATGGTGAAACTTACGAAGGAAAGCACAAGCCACTAGTTACCAAAAAACTTTTTGATGAAGTGCAGAAAGTTTTAGAAAAAAAATACAACAGGAAACCGCAAAAACACGAATTTGCATTTACCGGATTTATTAAATGCAAAGAGTGCGACAGTTTTTTTACCGCCGAGAAACACAAAAAGTTCTATCCCAAAACCCGAGGCGAAGTGGAATACACTTATTATCGTTGCGTGAAGAAAAAGGGTGTTTACTCTCAACCATATCTTCGTGAAGAAGAATTAGAAAACCAATTGCGAGGTTTAATATTGAGTGTTTCTCTTTCCGAAGTTTGGGCCAACAAACTTTTAAAAATGGCAGAAAAGGACGGAAAGAAAGAAAAGCAGTTCGCCGTTGGCGAACTCCAAAAACTCTCATTTTCTCTAACTGAACTTGAAAAGAAATTGGATAAACTTCTCGAAAGTTATTTGGAAGAAATTGTTGACACCGAAAGTTATCAAAAGAAAAAAGAAAAATTACTTCAACAAAAACAATTTCTCAAGGAAAAAATTGTTGAAATTAAAACCAAAGGTTTGAGTTGGCTCGAACCACTCAATGAATTCATAAAAGAGGCCGCTGATGCGGCCAAAATCGCGCGCGCAAAAAATAGTTGCCATGATTTATCTATCATGGCAAAAACTGTCGGCTCGAACTTCTTTTTAAAGGATCGGCGGCTGTCCGCAAGTTTCAAAAAAGGCGGATTTGACGCGCTAGCCGCGGAGGCGCCCTACGTTCCTCAGGGTAAAGGCGCGGCAAGCGCTACCTCCCGACCTCTTTCTTCTCTTTACTGGCTGCAGATTCTGGACTTGGAAAATCAGTTGCGATAAAGGTTGCAGAGCTTGGAGCTAAAGTAGCTTTAGTTGCCAGAACAGAAAAAGAACTGCAACAGACAAAAGAGATAATAATACAAAAAGGTGGAACTGTAGAATATTTTGTTTGTGATCTGCGAGATCTAGAAGAAGTTAAACAAACAGTTCAAAAAATATTAAAGAAATATAAAACCATTGATATTTTGGTTAATAATGCAGGGATTTGGACAGATGAGTTTCTTGAAAAAGAAAATCCTCAACTTAGGAAAACCGCTTTAGAAACAAATGTCCTTGGGAATATTCAATTTACTTATGAAGTTTTACCGATCTTTCAACAAAAAAACCAGGGCCACATTTTTAATGTTATATCAACATCAGGAGCAAATGATACACCATCAGGGGATAACTCACTTTGGAAAACATACGGAGCATCAAAATGGGCGATGACTGGTTTTACAAAAGCCCTTCGAGATTCATTAAATGAAACAAAAATTAAAGTAACAGCATTTCATCCGGGAGGCTTTGATAGCATGCTTTATGAAAAAGCAAAGCGACCAAATCCCCATAATCAACCATGGATGATGAAAACCGACGATATTGCAGACATAGTTGTTTTTACACTAACTCGACCAGATGATGTTTTAGTTGAAAGACTTGTAGTGAGTAAAGTGTAATTTTCCTACGAGAATTTGTTAAAAACGAAATTCTTTTTCCCTCTTTATTTTCTGAATTTATATTAGACTGATATTAAGACGGTTTGCGCGCCAGCCGTTTTTGCTATGGAAATAAAAGTAATTCCACTACTGCATACATTGCTTTTTATACTTTGGTATATCAGTCTAATGATTTTGGCTGGTTATATTTTCTTTCTCAATCGCCAATCAATTCCATTGGATACCAACTTACTGATTGGATTTTTTTCTTTTAATTTCTTAGTTTTAATTGGTTTTATTCTTATGACAACAATTCGTGTTTTTATTAAGCTTCAAGAAATTTTATTTACAAATAAACTAGCCTTAATGTTTTTTATCTTATTAATTATTGTTGGAATTTTCTCTGCATCTTTATTTTTAAACTTGAACAATATAAAAAGTTTGGCTCAAAAACAAGCAAAACAAGGATCAGTCTTGTCCCAAATAAACACCATAAAAAATTATTATTTAACATTTTTTTTCAATATTATTGGTTATCCAACCGATAAGAAAATGACAACTGAAAAGGAGTTAATCGATGAAATCAATCTATATCGAGTTAGGCTCGATCTTCCGTTGTTAAGCCAAGATGATGCGTTATGTAGTTTTACCGAATCTCAAGTTAACGAACTTGAAACAACGACATATTCAAAGCATTTTGAATCAATTAGGGTGGTTAATGACAAAAGCATTATGATGAAAAAAGCAGTTGAGTTGGCACAAACATTTGATGCCCCAGTTTCTGCAAGTCAAATTGTATCGTTTTATTGGATTTATTCCCATCAACCCTATCAATCTATTCTTGAAGACCCTCAATGGGATAGCGGATGTGTAAAAGTTTCCCGTGCCAACATTATTACAATATTTGGAAAGAAGAATTAA
>Ga0210004_1000202_pt1 | contig 35303 bp, 36 predicted proteins | sample CryGey13umfilter_FD_185450 | JGI IMG/M metagenome (GOLD analysis project Ga0210004, IMG submission 185450) | Groundwater microbial communities from aquifer in Utah, USA - Crystal Geyser 4/8/14 3 um filter (SPAdes) (version 3) | ecosystem: Environmental > Aquatic > Deep subsurface > Groundwater...
GCCTCCGGCAGAGGTGAAGCTACCACCAACGTACAGGTTTCCGCTGCTGTCGAATGCCAGGGCATAGACATCCCCGCCGTTAACCCCACTGCTCAGCGCCGACCAGGATGTGCCATCCCATTTGGCGATGTGGTTCACGGTTACGTCACCATCGGCGGTGGTGAAGCTCCCTCCAACGTACAGGTTTCCGCTGTCGTCGTCTACCGCCAGGGCAGAGACATCCCCATCGTTAACCCCGCTGCCCAGCGCCGACCAGGATGTGCCATCCCATTTGGCGATGCGGTTGGCAGTCACGCCGCCGGCGGTTGTAAAACTCCCGCCAACGTACAGGTTTCCGTTGCTGTCGAACGCCAGGGCATAGACTTCCTTGTCCATCCCGCTGCCCAGCGGCGACCAGGTTTCGCCAACTGCATGTACTGTCGCAAAACTGAACAGGCTGGCCAGCAGCGTGAGCGCCGCTCCCACTCGTATCATCATGGTTCGAAGCGTTTTTTGAAATCCTGCTACTTTGAACATGTTGAACATGGGTGCACCCCTTTCAGGTAAAGCAATCCGCTAAATCCGATAAGCGGTCTGGGAGCCAACATTGTCCTATTATACTTCAAGCGGGCACAAAATGAATTTTTTACCGTGAAACATCAGTCAACGAATGTCCAACGAATAAACGAATAAACGAATACCTGTCTTCTTTTAGTCCAAAGTCCAACTTCTACTTCATTCGTTTATTCGTTTCCAATTCGTTGACGGGTTTGGTACATACAATAAGGGGTCAGGTTTTGACGAGTGGCTGCAATTCCACCGCCGGTTCTACATTCACCAACAATTGGAAGCGTTGCAGCACTTGACCAATTACTATCAAGATTTGGGTCGTTATGACATGGCTTATCAATATGCCTTGCGCCAGATAAAGATGGAGTCGTTGAAAGAATCCGCCCACCGTCAGATCATGGTTCTATTCGCAATGACCGGCCGGCGCAGCGCGGCGATCGAGCAATACGGGATTTGCCGCCGCGGTCTGGCTGACGAGCTGGGGATCGAGCCGGAGCCGGAAACTGTGGCATTGTTCGAACAGATCAAAGCAGGGAGGATATGCAAGAAAACCTGATTCACTGAGCTTACAATGGAGACGAAGGGGAAAAGAAAGAAATCCAGTATAATCTCGAATTATGCGCAAAACCTTCCTCGTGATCGTCTTGATCCTTGCCGCCGTTCTCATCATTTTCAGTCTCTCGGAATTGGAGAGCATCCTGAAAACGATCGAGCGCAGCGATTGGCGTTTCATTGGGCTGGGCTTGATCATCGAAACTGTCTGGTTATTCAACCTGGCAACCACCTTCCGGGCGCTGTACCGCCTGGTGGGCCTGGAAGAGGACAGCCGGCATCTGATGCTGGTTGCCGCCGCAGCCAATTTTATCAATGTGGTCGCCCCCAGCGCGGGCATTGGCGGGATAGCCATTTTTATAGAGGATGCCAAACATCGCAACCATGCCTCGGGTCGGGTGACGGTGGTCGGCGCACTGTTCGTGTTGTTCGACTATATTGCCTTTCTGTGTGTTTTAGCACTGGGTTGGGTCGTCCTGATCCGCCGCAATAATCTCAACACGGGCGAGATCACGGCTTCGATCATTTTGCTGGGTCTGGCCGTAGCGTTTGCCGTCCTGCTGTATCTGGGCTATCGTTCGGCCGCCGAACTGAGTAATGCGCTGGCGTGGATGGCGCGCGCGCTCAACCGGATTCTGCGTCCATTCCTTCACCGTGAGTACCTCAGCGTCGAACGCGCCTACACTTTCGCGGATGAAATCGCAGAAGGTCTTTCTGCCATCCGGGGGAAACGGAAAGAGCTGCTCTGGCCGTTCCTGTTTGCGCTCAACAACAAAGTTCTGCTGATCTGCGTCCTGGCGCTGACTTTTCTGGCCTTCCAGACGCCCTTCACAGTCGGGACATTGGTCGGCGGGTTCAGTATCGGTTACTTGTTCTTGATCGTCTCGCCGACGCCGTCTGGTCTTGGTTTCGTCGAGGGGGCATTGACGCTTGCGCTGAATTCGCTGCGCGTGCAATTAGGGACAGCCGGTGTGATCACGCTGATCTACCGCGCCATCACTTTCTGGTACCCGCTTGGGATAGGCGCGCTGGCGCTGCGGGCGTTGCACAGGCAGCCGAAGGAAGGCGACCGGTAAGCAGTTGGCGGCTAAGGATTGTAGAGGTACGCTTCAAGCGTGACCTCCGGCTCACGAACAAGCAACAGCATTGATTATGCAGCATAAAAATGGGTTCTCTGGGAATCGCCGTGATAGATCACCGCATATGCTGGTAGGCGTAGGACAAATTGGCAATTTGTCCCACATTTGCTGCTGCATCACGGCAAATCCCAATGAGACGATTAAATTCACCGACCGGGAGCTTGCGCCCTCGGTCGGTTTATTCTTTCGTTCACCCAGCTACCTAAACTCGTAACAGTGTGCTTACGGCAATATCTTCATCCACTTCTTCCCAGTGAATGCCTATCCCGCGTGCAATGAACCGCCAGCGATTGCGCTGTTCATGCGTGGCATTCCGCAGGCGGGGAAACCACTCCAGCGGCACATATACTTCGCGCCCGTCGGAGAGACTCACGTGCAGAGAATCTTCCGAAAATCGGACATTGACTGCCAGAACAGCAGTCGGGCTAATAACGTTTAAGATGGTCATACCATTTCTCCAAGAACAAATCCTTGTTCTGTTCTACCAGCTCTCTCACACGGCGAAGTTCTTTGGAAGTATATCCAACTGTCCAGACTAGTTCGATCGGCGACAGCCAAAATTTGGCGGCATTTTCAGCCGTTTCCACATGGATATGAGGCGGTTCGTTGTCCTCTCGGCTGAAAAAGAAAAAGCGGTGTGGACCAATCACTCGCACGGTAGGGGACATATCTAGATTATACAACATCTTCCAGCAATCTTTGTTTGCAAGGATGTCAGCCAAAACACCGACCGAGAGCCTGCGCCCTCGGTCGGTTCATTTCACCCTATCCATCTCGCCCTGAGAGAGTGTCTGAAAACCCAACCCTCGCTGGCTTGGATTGCCAAATCCAAGCCGACATACGTGTCAAACGTGCCGGAAATTGCCAGATTTGGCAATCTGGCAAAGCTAAGGGAGACTTTTCAGACAGTTTCTGAGAGAAAGCGAAGGGATGATACGCTAAATATATAGATCGCGCTTGTTGTAAATCCAATATGCCGCAACCACGCTGACGACGATGATCGCCGCAGAGATGAGCAGGTACGTCCCGTCCATCTGGCCAGTGCGGAAGAGTTCCCCGGCATCGAAATACTTGAACGGCGTGAAGTACTTCAGAAAATCCAGCTTCTCGTTCATCACCGCCATGATGGACATGAAATAGGTCGCCAGGATGATGGCAACCGCGGTCGAGCCAGAAGCCTTGTACCGTTTCATGGCGCAGCCCAGCAGCAGCCCGATGGCAAGGAAGATCAGCTCGATTACGAACATGGCCTGCATTTCGAGCGCCAGGAATTTGTAGAAGGCTTGGTCGGGGTTGTACGACTGCACCGCCACCAGCGACACCACCCAGGTGATCAGCACGAAGGCGATGCAGTTGACCAGCGCAGCCAGCCCCTTGGCCGTGATGACCCTGCTGCGCGTTACCGGCAGCACCAGCGAAAACTCGACCGTCTTGTCGCGCTCTTCCTTGGAGATGATGTCGCTGCCCCACATGGCGGCTGCGATCGCGGCCATCAGTCCAAAGTAGATGAACATGACGCCGTAGAAACCGCTGATCGTGGTCAGGTTAAAGGCGCGCATGCTCAAGGCATCCAGCAGCGCCGCGGGCATCGAATCCAGCATTTTCAGCATCTCGGGGTCGCCGGCAAAGGCGGAATATTTGGTCACCGCCATGAAGATCAACAGTATGATGATTGCGCTCCAGATCAGCAGCGATTTGAGATTGGCTTTCAGTTCACGCAGAAAGATGTTCATCGGACACCTCCTCACGACACCGCCGGAATGTTGCGGCGGGTGTACAACCAATAACTCACCGCCAGCGCAACCAGGGTGACCGCAGCGTTGAGCAGAACCAGCGGCGTGTCATATGCGCTGTACTTCACGATGGATGCTGCATCCAAGTGCTTAAAGGGCGTGAGCAGTTCCAAGGTGACCTCGCCAAACACGCCGCTGAACGCGCTCAACACGTACATGCCGAAGCCCAGGCCCAGCGCATAGGGCGTCACGCTGCGCACGCGCTTGACCAGCAGCGAAACGACCAGCCCGACACTCAGGAAAAAGAGTTGGAAGATCACGATGCTGAGCAGCAACAGGAGCAGCGTACCCGTTTCGTACTCGCGTTGCTCGCGGAAGAGCGTGATGGCGACAAAACTGCTCACCCACACCACCAGGTTGGTGAGGGTCAGGCTGGTCAGCGCGGCCAGCAGCTTGCTGGTCATCACCTGCCTGCGACTGACCGGTTTGCTCAGCAGGAAGTCCGCCGTCAATTCACTCTCTTCGATCGAGACCAGCCCAAAGCCGTAGTTGCTGGCCTGGATCGCCAGGCAAAGTTGGACGAACATGAAGACGAAGCTGTAAAAACCCAGCACGGTGGCTAGATCCATGTTATCCATACCGAAGGCGGCCCGCAGTTCCTGCGGGTATCTTGCCAGGAATTCGTTCATCAGCGCAGCCTGGTCAGCAAATACTGGGAACAGCGAGAAAAAGAAAACGATCAGGAACGTCAAAGCCAGCGACCAGATGATCACCGATTTCAACCGGATGCGGAATTCATGTCGGTAGATGTTTGCGTTCATGGTCCCTGCCTATTCGTAGTAGTGCATGAAGATCTCTTCCAGCGTCGGCTCCTCGATGGTCACATCGGTAACCTGGATTGCGCTGATTTTTTGCAGCACCGCGTTGATATCGCCCTTGAAGAAGAAATGCAGCGTGCCGTTTTCCGTCTGCAAATTGGTCACCCCCGGCAGGTCAAAGGTCGCCGGGTTCAGCCCGTCAGCCGTCACGTTCACTTTTTTATAGTTATTCTGCTGCAGGGTGCGGATGTCGGAAATTTCAACGATTTTTCCCTCGCGGATGATGCCCACACGATTGCACAGGCGCTGCACCTCGCCCAAAATGTGCGACGAGAAGAAAACGGTCACGCCGCGGGCATTCTCGGCGCGGATCAGATCGAAGAACTTTCGCTGCATGAGCGGATCGAGGCCAGCGGTCGGCTCATCCAAGAAGAGCAGCTTGGGGCTGTGAAGCAAACCCTGGACGATTCCGACCTTCTTCTTGTTGCCATAGGACAGGTCGCTGATGCGGCGGTTCATCTCCAGTTCCATGATTTCGGAAAGTTCGTGCATCCGCTGGGTGCAGTCGCAATCGTAGAAACTGGCGGAATACTTGAGCAGGTCAATGACTTTCATGCCTTCGTAGTAAAAGACATCCGAGGGCAGGTAGCCGATATCGCGGCGGATTTCCGGGCCGTGGGCGACCACATCCTTGCCAAAAACCTTTGCGCTGCCGCTGGTCGGATGGATCAGCGACAGGAGCAGGCGGATGGTGGTGGATTTCCCGGCGCCGTTCGGCCCGATGAAGCCGAAGATTTCGCCTTCTTCCTCGCTGAAAGAGACATCCACAATGCCGCGCGATTTTCCGTAGTACTTGGTCAGATTGGTCACTTCGATGACGCTCATAAGGGACACTCCTTTGAAAAAAATGTGATTAGCAATCTTTTTGAGCATGGTTTTCGATTCGCAGTGGGTCGGATTGTAACCTCGAACATCAATCTGCTCAAGAGAAAAAACAAGCCCCCGGATGAGTATAATTGTCCCGATGACCCTGAACTTGCTGCTCGATTCCTGGCGCACGGACCCGTTGACGGCTCCGAACCTCCCCACTTGGCGGACCCTGCCGCCGCGCCCTGCGGACCTGAGGCCTGCTCCCGCCGATTTACCTCCCGCACTCCTGGATATGCTCCACGCCCAGGGTATCTTCAAGTTGTACAGCCACCAAGCCGAAGCGTGGACCGCCGCCCGCGCCGGGGAAAATGTTGTCCTCGCCACCGGCACGGCCAGCGGAAAGACGCTCGGCTACAACCTGCCAGTTCTTGCAGCGTTGCTGGAAGATGAAAATGGGCGTGCGTTATATCTATTTCCAACGAAAGCATTGGCTCAAGATCAACTTTCCGCGTTGGCAAGTTTACAGGTTAGCACGTTCGAACGTGTAAACGTGCCAACGGCTATTTACGATGGGGATTCGCCGCAAGCGCAAAGACAAGCAATTCGGGCAAAATCGAGAATTATCCTAACGAACCCCGACATGCTGCACACCGGCATCCTGCCGCATCACACGAATTGGGCGGATTTCTTTCGCAACCTGAAATTTGTCGTCATTGACGAGATGCACACCTATCGCGGCGTGTTCGGCTCACACGTCGCCAACGTGATCCGGCGTTTGAAACGCGTCGCCGCATTTTACGGGGCGAGGCCGCAATTCATCCTCACCTCTGCCACCATCGGCAACCCGCAGGAGCTGGCCGAACGGCTGGTCGAAGAGCCAGTTGTCTTGATTGACGAGGATGGCTCCTCGCGCGGCGAGCGGCATTTTCTCATCTACAATCCGCCGGTTGTTGACGAATCCCTTGGCCTGCGAAAAAGTTCGCTGCTGGAAAGCGTCCGCCTGGTGCAGGATTTGCTAGCCGCCGGCGTGCAGTCTGTGGTCTTCGCCCGCTCGCGGCGCAGCGTGGAGCTCATCCTCACCTATCTGCAAAGCGATGATCGGGGAGATAAATCCACCCGCACGCATCCTCTATCTCCTACCCCCCTATCTCCTACCACCCTATCCTCGATCCGCGGCTACCGCTCCGGCTACCTGCCCTCCCAACGCCGGGAAATCGAAAAGGGGCTGCGCGACGGCAGCGTGCGCACGGTCGTCGCCACCAACGCCCTCGAGCTGGGCATTGACATCGGCGGGCTGGGCGCGGCGCTGCTGGTCGGGTATCCGGGGACGATCGCTTCGACGTGGCAGCAAGCCGGTCGGGCGGGGCGCGGCGACGAACCGGCTGCCGCGCTGCTGGTGGCCTCGGCCAGTCCGCTCGACCAGTTCCTGGCCCACCATCCCGATTACTTCTTTGGCCGTTCACCCGAGCAGGCGCTGGTCAACCCCGACCACCTGCTCATCCTGCTCAACCACCTGCGCTGCGCCTTGTTCGAGCTGCCATTCCAGAAAGGCGAGCCGTTTGGTCGTCTGCCCGGCGAACGGGTCGAAGAGTTCCTCCAGTTCCTCGTCACGAGTCGCGAATCTCACTTCTCGAATGACAAGTATTTTTGGATGGCCGACGCTTACCCCGCAGCCAATGTTTCCCTGCGCTCGGCCTCACCTGAGAGTTTCATTTTGCAGGCGAACGAGGAAGACCCCTCGTCTCCGCTCAGGGCAGGTGGCCCGCGCACGGTCGGCATGGTGGACGGGGAGAGCGCATTTTGGATGGCGCATCCCGGCGCGGTCTACTTGCACGAGGCGCAGTCGTACTATGTTGAGTCTCTCGATCTCGATCAAAGAATCGCCCGCCTGCGCCCGCTGGAAAGTGACTATTTCACCGAGCCGCTGAAGCAAACCACAGTGCAAATCCTCGCCGTCACGGATCACGCATCGCGGAGCACGCACGATATAAGTTGGGGAGAGTTACAGGTCACGACCCAGGTTGTCGGCTTCCGCAAGCTGCGCTGGTACACGCGCGAGAACCTGGGTCAGGAGCCGCTCGACCTGCCGCCAACCGACCTGCAGACCACCGGCTACTGGCTTTCACTTTCCGAGGGAACAATCGAGACTTTGCGCGCGGCTGGCGCGTGGACGAACGACCCGAACCAGTACGGCCCCACATGGCCGCGCCTGCGGGACGCCGTCCGCGCCCGGGATGGTTACCGCTGCCAGGTCTGCGGTACGCCCGAAGGGACGCGTCAGCACGATGTGCACCACAAAATCCCGTTCCGTTCCCTTATCCGGAGTGCGGCGTCTCCAGACGCCGCAGTGCGAAGTCGGGAGACTTCGCACTCCGCTATCGCGCGCGCGAATCAGATGGGTAATCTCATCACTCTCTGCCCGGCCTGCCACCGCAAAGTCGAGGCCAACGTCCGCATGAGGAGCGGGCTGGCCGGGCTGGTTTACGTGCTGGGTCAACTCGCCCCGCTCTTCCTGATGTGCGACCCCCGCGACCTGGGCGCCTTTACCGACCCGGCCTGGGCACAATTCGATAACCGGCCGTCGGTGGTGCTTTATGACATGGTCCCGGCCGGCATCGGCTTCAGCCAGAAACTCTACGAGATGCACGATGATCTGCTGGCGCGGGCGCTGGAACTGGTGCAGGAATGTGAATGCGAAGACGGCTGTCCCTCCTGCGTGGGACCGGGCGGGGAGAATGGAATCGGAGGAAAGAGGGAGACGTTGGAGATTTTGAGGATTCTGGCGAGGTAATGACGGTACTTTGATTGACGGCTACACCTGCGCGGGTGTATAATCCTGGCAGAGGTGAAACATGTCTCAAGGATACAAGTACCGCGCCCAGATTTTGCTGGAGCCTGAACAGCACAAAAAACTGGCGGAAATAGCCGCCCGCGAGAACCGCAGCGTCTCCGAAGTTGTCCGTGAGGCGGTGGCGGAGTATGTGGTCGCGCAGGAAAAGAGGCGCGACGAACAGAAGGAAGTCTTCGCCCGCATCCGTCAGCTCCATGCCAGAATCCTCGAGCGTCGCGGCGGCAAACCGATCGAAATTGACACGGTAGAATTGATCAACCAGATGCGGGAGGAACGGGACAATGAAATACTCGCTCGAATGGGAACCCTCGAAGATGATCGTCGTTGACGCCAACATGGCTGTCAGGGCAGCGATCCACGGCGAATCCTCATCCGCTTATCTTGGCCGCTTCGAGAGGTGGCATGAGGAGGGCACCCCCGTTTATGCGCCCGCTTTCTGGGAGGCGGAAGTTATTTCAGCCATCCGGCAATATGCGTATCGCAAGGAAATCACCTCGCCTGAAGCGCATGAGGCCGTGGACGTTTTTTTTGACCTGCGCGTGGAAGTCGTTCCGCTGGATAAGGATCTGTGCCAGCGCGCTCTGGATTGGGCGGAGGCTATCAACCACTCGAAAATCTACGATGCCCTCTACCTCGCCCTCGCCGAGCGGTTGGATGCAGAATTCTGGACAGCGGATAGAAAACTCGTCAATGCTGCCCGCGCCGCCGGAGCAAGATGGGCGCATTTCGCGGGGGAGACATAAGGTCGTGTGGGTTACGATGTCACCCACAAATTTCTCCATGCGCAAGAGCGTAATATACGCGGATGGCTTATGAAAGAATTCATCTACGGTCGCAACCCTGTCTATGAAACCCTGCGCGCCAGGAGGCGTGATGTTTTTCGCTTGCAAGTTGCCGAAGGCGTACAAGAAAAGGGGAGAGTAAAAGAGATCAGCGATTCAGCGATTCAGCGGAAGATTCCTGTTGAACGCGTGCCGCGCTCCCGGCTGGATAAGCTCTCGGATGCGCACCAGGGCGTGGCGCTGGAGGTCAGCGGCTACCCCTACGTGACGCTGGACGACATCTTCGAAAACGCCCAGCAGCGCGGCGATCCGCTGTTTGTGCTGATCCTGGATACGCTGCAAAACCCGCAGAACCTGGGCGCGCTCATCCGCACAGCGGAAGCGGTCGGCGTGCACGGCGTGGTCATCCCGCCTCACCGCGCCGCCGGGGTGACGTCCGCCGTCGTCGGCGCGTCGGCGGGAGCCAGCGAACACATGCTCGTCGCACAGTCCAACCTGGCGCAGGCCATCGCAGACCTGAAGGAGGCCGGGGCGTGGATCGTCGGCCTGGACGAAGGCCCGGATTCGCGCGGCCCGTCTGAGGTCCGGTTGGAGGGCGCATTGGCCGTGGTGGTGGGCAGCGAAGGCGAAGGCATCCGTCCACTAGTCAAATCCAAATGCGATTTCCTGCTGCGCTTGCCAATGCAGGGACAAGTCGAATCGCTGAACGCCGCCGTCGCCGGTTCAGTCACCCTATACCTGGCTTACCTTTCACGAAATACTGCGTAGTGCGTATTGCGTAATCCGATACGCAGGACGAAATACGCAGTACGAAATACGCAGCACGGAGTCAACATGCCAACCGCTTCATTCCATTTTCCGCGCGGCTTCCTGTGGGGTACGGCCACCGCCGCGCATCAAGTCGAAGGCAATAACACGAACAACAATTGGTGGGCCTGGGAGCAACAAGAAGGTCGCATCGCAAACGGGGAGAAATCCGGCCTGGCCTGCGACTGGTGGGGTGGGTGCTGGAAGGAGGATTTCGACCGCGCCGCCGAGGCAGGGCAGAACACCCACCGCCTGTCGGTCGAGTGGAGCCGTATCCAGCCCGCGCCCGACCGCTGGGATGAGGACGCGCTGGAGCATTATCGCCACATGCTGCGCGGACTGCGCGAGCGCGGTATGACGCCGATGGTCACGCTGCACCACTTCACCGACCCGCTCTGGCTCGGTGACCCTTCGACAGGTCTTCGGCGTGAGCGCCCAGGCGAACGCTCAGGGGGTGGGTGGGAGACCGATGCCGTCGTCCCGCTCTTCGAGAACTTCACGCGCAAAGTGGTGGAGGCGCTGAAAGAATACTGCTCTCTGTGGTGCACCATCAACGAGCCGAATATCTATGCCTTGAGCGGTTACGCCGCGGGGGCCTTCCCGCCCGGCAAGAAGGATTTGCGCCTGGCAATGCGGGTGGCGGCCAACATGGCGCGCGGCCACGCCGCAGCTTACCGCGCCATCCACGAAATCCAGCCTGAGGCGCGCGCCGGTTACGCCCTGCACTTCCGGCCGATGCTCGCAGCCCGGCCCGGCTTCCCGCTCGACCGGCTGGAGCGCAATATCCACTTCAATGCCATTAACATGGCCTTTCCGACTGCCATCCGCACGGGCGTCATGCGCACGCCGTTGGGCAAGGTACGCATCCCGGAAGCGAAAGGCACGCAAGATTACCTGGGCCTCAATTACTACTCGGTTGACACCGTGACCTTCGACCTGCGTAAACCTGGCGAGCTTTTTGGGCGCCGGTTCTACCCGCAAGGCTCCGACCTGAGCGACACCGGTTTCAACGCCAACACGCCGGAAGGGATGTTCACTATGCTCAAATGGGCTGTGGAGTCCTACCCTGGCCTACCGCTCATCGTCACAGAGAACGGCATCGAGTGCGCTGACGACCACATCCGCCCGCGTTATCTCGCTCAACACGTGCATCAAATCTGGCGCGCAGTCAATTTCAACTGGCCGGTCAAAGGCTACTTCCACTGGTCGCTGGTGGATAACTTCGAATGGGAGCGCGGCTGGAGTCAGCGCTTCGGCCTGTGGGAATTGGATGTCGAAACCCAGGCGCGCCGCAAGCGTCCCAGCGCGGAGCTGTATGCCGAAATTTGCAGGGAAAACGGGCTTTCCAGCGAAATGGTGCAGAGGTATTGCCCGGAGGTATTCGAGAGATTGTTCCCGGGATGAGCCAACATCGCTCCACTGCGTGATATAATACGTATCAAATACGTATTGCGAGGTGTTCCATGCAGAAGAAACTCACCATTACTCTGGATTCTCAGATTTACGAAGGGCTGCATCGGGTAATCGGCCGTGGGCACATCAGCCAGTTTATCGAGGAGCTGGTTCGCCCCCATGTTCTTGGCAAGGAATTGGAGGCAGCCTATCGCGCCATGTCACAGGACGAAGAACGCGAAGCCGAAGCGCTCGAATGGGCAGAAGCGACACTTGGAGATGTAGCATGAGGCGCGGGGAAATTTGGTGGGTCAACTTCGATCCATCCATCGGGAGTGAAATCCAAAAACAGCGCCCTGCTGTTGTCGTTAGCAATGACATTTCCAATAAATATGTGAACCGCGTTCAAGTTGTTCCTATCACAAGCAAGGTGGAAAAGCTTTATCCTAGCGAGGCCTATGTCACTGTTGGGGGAAGGCAAGGCAAGGCCATGGCCGATCAACTGGCAACCGTCAGTAAAGAAAGACTGATCAGGTTGATGGGACACGTCACCGCGATCCAAATGATGGAAATCGAAAAGGCCATCCGCATCCAACTCGCGCTCTAATCGTATCCTGCAACCTGCCAGACTTGAAGCTATCACACTCCTTCACGATCACCATCCTCAACACTTATCACAATGAAGGCAGACGCTGGCTGGCGGAATTGCCGGCGCGCATTGACGAAGCCTCGCGCCGATGGGTTTGACGGGGCTGAACGACTACCCTAAAGGGTGCTTCGCGAAAGTCGTCACTACGATTCAAAATCATTATCTGGAAAACTATAGCTCAAAGTATAATAAACCTCTCGCATAACTCAAAGAATGCTCCTGTAGTAACGACTTTAGTCGTTGCTTTGCCAGATAAGAGCGACTGAAGTCGCCACTACGGAAAACACGGAAAGACTTTTGCAAGAGGTCTACTGATGTTGAATTGCGTAGATCCTTTTATGTGCGGGGCAGTGAGGCGCCGTTTGCGTGTAAAAATGGTGATTTGCATGATCTTGCTGGTTTTCATCGGGCTGGCGATTGCCTTCGGCCTGACTACCTCACGCGCCTCGGCTGACACGACGCAGCCCCCAGGTCCGGATCGTGTCGCGGTCGTGGTCGTTGACTACACTTCCTATGAGTGGTGGCTGGTGCGCTGGCAGGATGACCAGGTCCTCTGTCAAATCTTCACCGACCACGAAGGCCTGCCGACCGGGAGTGACATCTACAAAGCTTGCAGCGAAACTCTCTACGACAAGTGGTCGGTCACCCAGCCATGTGAAGGACTCGAAGATGGGGACGCTTCGTCCAGTTGCCCCGGCTATTACCTGCACTTTGTGAAATCTGCCCCGGCCCAACGTAAGATCGGCGTGACCCTTCCGCCGCCGGTCATGTGGGTGTCGCTCGAAGGTTGCACCTCAGTCTCTTCCACGAACTATTGCGAGCAGCAACCGACGCTGGTGTTAACCGCGGAAGAGCCCCTGCCCAACGAGAAGATCACCGGCATCGAAGGCACGCTCGACGGCGAGCCGTTCACCTGTGATGCAATCTGTAAACTTCCGCTCAAAACGACGGGCGAGGGTAGTGTTTCGGTGGATTTCTGGGCATATTCAAGTTACGGGGATAGCAGCCAGTCTTTCCAGGCCCAGGTGCGGGTCGTTGAGGTTGAGAATGAGGACGAGGTCAATGAGCAAAGTTGGTATGTGGATGTACTCAGCACGCAATGGGCTGGCGCTCCCCTGGCCGGATGCGCGCAGACCTGGGAGGCCTTTCCTCCGGTCGGCGGGCCACCAGCCTGGCTTACCACGCCTGAAAAGCCGGAAAACCTGGCTTCGAACATCCCCTACGACTATCTGGCCGGCCATCTAATCATCCAGGGCTCGGTGGATGTCAGTAGTTGCCCGGATGGCGGCCTGCTGCCGAGCGGAGCGGCAAGCGCTTGCGGATTGGATGCGGCGCGGCCGGCCGTCCAGGAGTGGCAGAACCGGTTCGACGTTCTGATTTTCAACGCAGCCCAGGATACCAGCATCCCAGCGCAGTTGCTCAAGAATCTCTTCAGCCGCGAAAGCCAGTTCTGGCCCGGGATTATTACCAGCATCTCCGAAGTAGGTTTAGGGCAGTTGACGGATAACGGCGCGGATACAGCCCTGCTCTGGAACCCCGTCTTCTACGAACAGTTTTGTCCATTAGTGCTGCTGGATAGCGTTTGCCGCAAGGGATACCCCCATCTGAAAGATTCGGAGCAGGCCACCCTGCGCGGCGCGCTGGTGCGCAGCGCGGACGCCTTTTGCGCCGACTGTCCGCTCGGCATTGATCTGCGGCAGGCGGACTTCAGCGTCAGCGTCTTTGCCGAGACCTTGCAGGCCAATTGCGAACAGGTTGGGCAAATCATCCATAACTACCTGTGGACTGCGCCAGGCCAAGTGAGCAGCTATGAGGATTTGTGGAAGTTCACGCTGGTCAACTACAATGCCGGGCCTGGATGCCTTTCGATTGCAATAGAGGACACTAGCGAGGTCGGCGATCCGCTGGATTGGGAACACCTTTCACAGCACCTGACTCCGGTCTGCCAGGGTGCAATTGATTACGTCGAAGATATCAGCCGGTAGATTCGTGGGGGCGCCCACATTCCCACCACAGAGATCATGGAGTTCACACGTGTGCCTGCGGCCCAGTGCAGGCAGAGAAAAACCCGTAAAAATCTCCGTGTTCTTATCATCCCCGAAGAGGACTGTGCGCTCTGCCGTCTCGCACCGGCGTGCCGAGCATAGCATTCGTTGTCCCGGTGTTCGCGGCACGAACGGTGTGGTAAGACGGGGTTTTACCCTATTTAGAGCCTATCCGAATAACGGAATGCAGACTTCAGTCTGCCCTGCATTGCGGACTAAAGTCCGCGTTCCAGGGGATTTTCGGATAGGCACTTAATCCTGAAGAGCCGTATTTCTCTGCACCTCCGGGGGGAGAGCTTGAAGTTGGTCGCAACGTTTTCTCCAAGTGTTTTCGCGGGGCGGATTGCCAATCCGGCCTACAAACCCATTCCTGCCTGTGGTAAACTTCCCCCGTTCTATATTTAAATAACGAGGCGCTGATGCTTACGCTGGTTGAAAAAGTCTTATTTGGGCTGGCTGTCGTCGCTACTCTGGCGGCGGCTTATTTTGCGGTAAAACGTTTGATTAGCATTATCACAGGCGGGCAAGGCAAAGCGGATTGGAGACTGGCACTCGAGCGGTTGGCCGTCGTATTGCCTAAAATCGCCACCTTCCAGCCACTTTTTCGATTTCGGCCCTTGACCAGCCTGTTCCATGCCCTGGTCGGCTGGGGGTTCGGTTTCTATCTTCTGGTCAACCTGTTGGACGTGGCGCGCGGCTATCTGCCCGGCTTCGAGATCCCAGGCATGGCAGGGAACGTCTACCATCTGCTGGCGGACGTGCTCTCGGTGGGCGTGCTGGTTGGGATGACCTTCTTCCTCGTCCGCCGCTTCGTTTTCCGACCCGGCAACCTGTCGACGCGCGAATCGACTCTGCTCCACCCGAAAGCGCGCGCCGGCATCCGCCGCGACTCGGCTATCGTGGGCGGATTCGTCCTGCTGCATGTCGGCTCACGTTTTTTGGGCGAATCCTTCGCCGTCGCGGCGCAGGGTCATGCTGACGGGTGGCAGCCGGCCGCTTCGGCGGCAGCCGGCCTGTGGTCCGGATGGAGTCCGCAGGCGCTCGTCATTGGGCAGCACGCCGCCTTTTGGCTGGCGCTTGGCCTGATCCTGGCATTCATCCCCTATTTCCCTTACTCGAAACATGTCCACCTGTTCTTCGCCCCGTTGAATTTTCTGCTCAAACCCGAACGGCGCTCGATTGGAGAATTGAGCAGGCTCGATTTTGAGGACGAGGGCGTGACGCAATTCGGCGCTGCGAAGCTGGCTGACCTGGGCTGGGAGCAGATCATGGACGCGTATGCCTGCATCATGTGCTTCCGCTGCCAGGAGGTCTGCCCGGCGTATGGGACGGGTAAGGTGCTTTCACCCGCCGCGTTGGAGATCAATAAGAGGTATTTGTTGAATACCGTAGAGGCAGGGCTTGCCGTCTCGCACCGGCGTGCCGAGCATAGCATTCGTTGTCCCGGTGTTCGCGGCACGAACGGTGTCCCTGCCCGATTAGGGCGACCACAAGGGTCGCCCCTACCGGATACCCCTCTGACCGAATTTGCCATCCCGGAAGAGGCCATCTGGGCCTGCACCTCCTGCGGCGCGTGCGTGGACATCTGCCCGGTGCACAACGAGCCAATGCGCGACATCCTCGACATCCGCCGCGCGCTGGTGCTGATGGAGAACGCCTTCCCGAAACAGTTGGAGACCGCTTTCCGCGGCATGGAGCGTACAGCCAACCCGTGGAACATCTCACCGGCCGAGCGCATGAAGTGGGCCGAGGGGCTGAAGGTGCCGACCGTCGTCCAGAACCCGGGGCCTGACATCCTATGGTGGGTGGGCTGCGCCCCGGCCACCGACGCGCGCGCCCAGAAGACCGCCCAGGCCTTTGCGAAAATCCTCAACGCGGCGGGCGTGAACTTCGCCGTGTTGGGCCAGCGTGAGCAATGCACCGGCGACTCAGCCCGGCGCGCCGGAAACGAGTACCTGTTCAACGAGCTGGCGACAGCGAATGTGGAAATCCTGAATTCGGTGAAACCGAAACGGATCGTGACCACCTGTCCGCATTGTTTGCATACTTTGAAGAACGAGTATCCGGCCTTTGGCGGAAATTATGAGGTGGTGCATCACACGCAGTTGATCAACGAGTTGATCGGAGCAGGGAAGTTACAGTTATGGTTGCGCAATCGGCAACCATTATCAGTGAACAGTCACGCATCACGCATCACTTATCACGACCCATGTTATCTCGGTCGGCACAACAAGGTTTTTGCAGAGCCGCGCGAGGTGTTGAAAGCAGCACAATTGGATTTGACCGAAATGCCGCGCCACGCGGCCAAGTCGTTCTGTTGCGGTGCGGGCGGCGCGCAGATGTGGAAGGAAGAGGAACACGGGACGACGAACGTCAACAAGGCGCGCTTCGCCGAAGCCAAAGCCACCGGCGCGGAGACGCTGGCGGTTGGCTGTCCCTTCTGCATGGTGATGCTGACTGACGCATCCAAGGCGGATGGCGGGGAGATACAGGTCAGGGATGTGGCGGAGTTGGTGGCAGATAGGTTGTAAAGCAAAAGTATCGGCTTATAATCCAGCCTGGAGGTAGCCATGACCATTTCCGAACGCGTGAAAAAACTCCGCCAGCAATCCCTCGACGCCGAGGAGACCCTCTCCAGCGAGCGCGCCGAGCTGATGACGGAATTCTATGCGCAGCACCTACTCGGCAAGCAGAATCTGGGGCTGGTCTCTGCGCCGGTGCGCCGCGCCCTGGCCTTCCAATACCTGATGGAACACAAGACGATTTTCATCGGCGAAGGCGAACTCATCGTCGGCGAGAAAGGCCCGGCTCCAAAGGCCACGCCGACCTACCCGGAACTGTGCTGCCACAGCCTGCAAGACCTGGACATCCTCAACGGGCGCGAAAAAATCCCCTTTGCCGTCAGCCCGCAGGCGCGGCAGGTTTACCAGGAGACGATCATCCCGTTCTGGCAGGGCAAATCCATGCGCGACCTGCTCTTCGCCGAGATGACCGGCGAGTGGAAAGCGGCCTATGAAGCCGGCATCTTTACCGAGTTCATGGAGCAGCGCGCCCCCGGTCACACCGTGCTGGACGACAAGATCTACCGCAAGGGGATGTCGGATTTCAAGGCGGACATTCAGCATAGCCTCCAGGAACTGGACTACCTCCACGACCCGCAGGCCTACGCCAAAGAACAGGAACTGCGGGCCATGTCCATCTGCGCCGAGGCGCTGATCCGCTTTGCGCAGCGTCACGCGGACCTGGCGCGGGCTTCCGCAAAACGAGAGACCGACCCGCAGCGCAAAGCCGAGCTGGAGCGCATCGCCGAGATCTGCGAGCACGTCCCGGCGCATGCCCCGCGCGATTTCTGGGAGGCGCTGCAATACTACTGGTTCGTCCACCTGGGCGTGACGACCGAACTCAACACCTGGGACGCCTTTTGCCCCGGTCACCTCGACCGCCACCTGGAGCCGTTCTACCGAAAAGGGCTAACAGGTGACTGTCACTTCGGAAGTGACAGTCACCTGACACACGCCGACTTCCGAAGTCTGGCCGAAGAGCTGCTGCAATGTTTCTGGATCAAGTTCAACAACCAGCCCGCGCCGCCCAAAGTGGGCGTGACGGCGGCTGAGAGCGGCACCTACACTGACTTTGCCCAGATCAACCTCGGCGGCATTCTGGAAGACGGCGCGGATGGCGTCAACGAGGTCACCTACCTGCTGCTGGACGTGATCGAGGAGATGCGCCTCTTGCAGCCCAGTTCTTCGATCCAGGTCAGCAAGAAGAACCCCGACCGCTTCGTCAAGCGCGCCGCCAGGATCATCCGTACCGGCTTCGGGCAGCCGTCGGTTTTCAACGCCGACCTGATCGTCCAGGAACTGGTGCGCATGGGCAAATCCGTAGCCGACGCCCGCAGCGGCGGCTCGTCCGGCTGCGTGGAGGTCGGCGCGTTCGGCAAAGAAGCCTACATCCTGACCGGTTACTTCAACATGCCCAAGCTGCTGGAGCTGACCCTGCACAACGGCCTGGATCCGCGCACGGGGCGCAAGATCGGCCTGGAGACAGGCGATCCGGCCACGTTCGAATCCTTCGAGGAATTCTTCGCGGCTTACGAAAAGCAACTGCGCTATTTCATTGAGATCAAGGTGCGCGGCAACAACGTCATCGAAAGGCTGTACGCGGCCTATATGCCTGCCCCATTCCTCTCGCTGCTGATTGACGACTGCATCGCCAGTGGCAAGGATTATCACGACGGTGGGGCGCGCTACAACAGCACCTACATCCAGGGCGTGGGACTCGGCACGCTCACGGATGCCATGACCGTCATCAAGTACCATGTTTTCGACCAAAAGACGCTGAAGATGGACGCGCTGCTTGCCTTGCTGGATGCCGACTTCGAAGGCCACGAGCGCGAACGCCAGAGGCTGCTGAACAAGACGCCCCGTTACGGCAACGACGACGACTACGCCGACCGCGTGATGGTAGACCTGTTCAACGCTTACTTCGACGCCATTGACGGGCGTCCGAACACCAGGGGCGGCGCGTACCGTATCAACCTGTTGCCGACCACCGTCCACGTCTACTTCGGCTCGGTGATCGGGGCGACGCCGGACGGACGCCGGGCCTGGGCGCCGTTATCGGAGGGCGTCTCCCCCGTCCAGGGCGCGGACCGTCACGGCCCGACTGCGGTGCTCAGGTCCGTCGCCAAGATGGATCACGTCCGCACCGGCGGCACGCTGCTCAACCAGAAGTTCACGCCTCAGCTGCTCAAAGACGAAGAGGGGCTGGACAAACTGGTGGGACTGATCCGCACCTACTTCAAGCTGGACGGTCACCACATCCAGTTCAACGTGGTGGACGCGGCCACGCTGCGGGCGGCACAGCAGAACCCGGCGCAATACCGCGACCTGATCGTGCGCGTGGCCGGTTACAGCGACTACTTCTGCGACCTCAGCCAGGCGCTGCAAGACGAGATCATCGCAAGGACGGAACACCAGGGATACGGATGAGATTCTTGCCCGGCGGCACGTCGCTGGCGGTCTACCCGTCGGAGGATGTGAGTCAGTGGCCTGAGGGGTTGAGGAGGAAGATGGAGAGAGAGGAGGCGGCGAGGGAGGATGAGGAGAGGAATATGTAACTATGAAACCGAAACTTGCTTCTTTCGATTAGTTCCTGATTTCTTCGTATTGTACTTGCCCTTGCTCTCAAGCAAAGCCGGCTGGAGCGATTCTTTCTTTTTCTCTTTTATAAAATCCAATCGGTATTTTTCATCAATCCTTCCTGACTTTATTCTGTCGGAAATCAATCGATGATATTTCTCATCAATCTCTGCGGCTATAAAATTTCTTCTAAGTCTTTGACACACATCAATTTCAGAACCACTACCGCCGAAATGAATCAATACAGTATCGCCAGGCAATGTTGTAGCATTAACCAACATCTCTGCTAATTCTTGAGGTATCTGGCAAGCATGGAATGTTTTTTCTTTACTAACGTTCTTCACCAAATTGAAGTAAAACCAGTCATAAGGCATTCTTCCTGCTGAGCCATTTGCAATATTTTGCTTAATTCTTCTATCATTTAGGTTTTGATATGGTTCGGCCACAGCATTTTTATAAAAACGATTATCTTCGGTCTTCCTGCAATGCAAAATGCTTCTGTGAGCGGTTGTAAATCGCTTGGGGCTATGACCAATGTTTGAATTGTAGATCCATGCGTAATCTAAAACTTCATAACAGGCTTGATCTAGGTATTTAACGCGCAAATGAGCGTTTTGTTTTGGATAATTAATTAAAAACATATTCCCATCATCTTTAAGAACTCTCAAAGATTGTCTGCAAAGTTCAATATACCAGTTGGTATATTTATCAAAACTGACAGAGTAGGATTTGTCGCCGTACTTTACACCTACGTTATAGTCTGGATCACTATAAATCATATCCACACTTTTGTCGGGTAATGCTCTCAAGAGACTCATCACATCTCCGAGATAGACATTGTTGATGTATTTTTGCAACTCGCTCATAGGACTACCTCAGTATTAATTTGTATTCAGCCTTTTTCAAAAGTCGAATTGAACCAATATTATCTTCGCTGTCAAAAGTGTAATTGTAGATCCGAATTACAGAATTTTCTCTTGCTCTCACTCTTAAAATATAGCAACAAGCGATTTGCTTAATTTCAAGTTCATGGTCTTGTTCAAGCATCCAATAGTATTGGAAAGGATGGAATAACTGATAAACCGCAAAGTCCTCCGGAAAACCGTTTTTTCCTTCAATAATAGTAACAAATCCATGATACTCAAACGTTAGGTCTATCTCCATTTGTAAATTTGTGGCAACTATTGTTTGGTCGCCAATTCGATATTCAAAACTTCTTTTTGTCCTTCGGGCATTATATACTTTTGGCGAAGCAACAATGTCTTCAAAAAGAAAATCATGAATGATTTTTTGGTTGCTGGCAACAGAAAGAATGTTGGATTCACTGGTATCGAACTCATTCAACAAACTTTGACGATATTGCCAGTCACGCTTTTCTAACTGGAGAATGGTTTCGAATTTATGATAACCGTATTTGATTCCTTTTACAAATTGATGGCTTCCACCTCCTAAATGAACGATGAAATAATCATTTTTCTTTACGTCATCGGGCAAGAGAGATGAGTTGTCAATTTTAGTAACATCAAATGGGTTTCCAAAGCCCAATTCCTTACAGATGTCTTTGACGAGATCGTTATGAAAGACGAAATTGTTATGCGCTTTGCATTCCTTGAACAATGCGCTGATTACATCTTGCTTTGTTCCCATGATAGTCTCCTGCACCGATTTTAGTATGAATCTTGAAATCCATTTTCTGCTATTATAAAGGACGGTACTCCCCTCTGCCGTCCCTCTTTCCATCTCTGTTTATCCCCGTTCACCTCCTACAACTTTGCAAACCTACTCACTGCTTACTATCCACTGCTTTCCCACCACCTCAGTTTATAAACATTAACCTTTTGCATTTGCCAATTCTCGCAAAATATTCAATGCTTCATCGCGCATGGACATTTTGCCGCCTTCAAAGTGAACATACGGCAAGATGTGTCCGTTCTTGTCAGTAATGGATTTTGCAATAAGCCCTGGTTCTTCAAGTGCATCGCCGAGGGGATAGCCGTAATGATAATAGAACTTGTAAAGCAACTTCTTCGTAGTTGCGCCGCCGGGAGCCTGAAAAGTTTGTTCAGTTGGCAGAATATATCCTTCTTCAATAAGCCCTTGCGCTTCATCGAGGGCAAGTCCAAAAGCCATATCAAAGAACACATGCCAAACGTGGATGGGAATGCCATTGGAATCTTGCCATTCTTGCAAAGGTTTTCTGTCTTCTTCTTTTATGATAATTGTCGGCAAAACAGCATTCTTTTTGAGACCAACTTTACCGCCGAGGCGCTTTTGTGGTTTCAACTCAGCCTTAAAATCCGGCATGAGATTTCCTTGCCACAAACTATTTTCACATTCAATAGCGACAATCGCTTTCGACAAAATCTTTTGCACATTGGCGTCATTTTCTTGCATAAACGGCAATTCGGAAATTCCGCCAAGATTATCAACCGCTTTCTTGATTGTCTTTTGGTCTATCCTTTTGAAAATCAACAGGTCTGGTCGCTTGATTTTCCCCAAGCCAGCCGCCTCTAAACGTTCAAAGTACAGTTCAAATGCTCTTACATCATCATCGGGCGCTGTGCTGCTTGGCCCATAGGGGATTGCAAAAAACTCGCCATTTTGATTGACTGCCTGTGTTGCGCGTTCTTTGCTCCATACACCCTGCGACCACCGCATAAGAAAATCACTCCCGCGTAGGCGGTGCGAGTTTAAAAGGAAATTTGACCATTCAGCAAAAGCATTATTCCTGAATTCAAATTCGATATCCTCAACACAAACACTCAAGGCATTTTCAAATGGGTGCATGAGCATGTTCTCCCAAGTGAATTATACCTTCACATGGCACAAACTTTCCTGTTTGAGGGGATGAAGTATCGGCGCGGGAGGGAAGATGGTCAATGGCGCGGGGCGCTCAACGGGCTGACCGAGAGCGGCGCGTTATAGCCTCCCCATGATCTGATGCTCAGGCATCAAGCGATGCCAAGTGCTTGTGGTAGGCTGCGATCAAATTACGCTCAATGTCGGTGTGTAGCGGCGTCTGGCAGTATGGATTTTTTTGCGCTTCTTTGAATATGTATGTTGCGCAGGTCTCGCATAGGAAATAGCCAATTAACACGCCACGTTCGCGATAGATGAACGCATTGATCGCCAGCGCATCCTTGCCTTTGTATTTCATCACGCCAATCGGACTCTGGGTACAAGCTGGACATAGGTCGCCGTCGTAAAACCAGAACGATTTGACGGCAGCGCCGAATTGCGCTTTAGCCTGCATGTACAACTTGTTCAAAAGTTCGTCGGCAGCGGCTGAGCCTTCGTTCAATACCCTGTCACGTCGGAATGGTCTTGATTTCATGTATGAACCTCTTTTGAAAAAGAATCAGGAGAATGGTCATAGCGCGCATCAATAATCATGGCACAAGTAGATTGGTTATTATAACTTGCAGGAAGAAAAAGAAGCGACCACTTCGTCTCAGGCGCACCACGGCCCTCCGCGCCACGCGGAGATCCGTTCAGGCCGTAGCCGATGATCGCGTTCAGGATCAGGTCAATGGCGCGGGGGATTTGGTCAACGGACTCGCGGTCGGGAACGGATGTCCTCTTGTGGGAGGGGGAGAATCCACGCGGGAGGGAGGATAAGTCCATACCTGACATGTCTCCACGAATCCGTGATTAATCGTGGTTCAAGTCCACGCGAGCGGGCTGGCTAAAAAGGGCGCGCCTGAGACATGTCAGGTTTTAGCAGGTCAAGTGGCTGGTCAACGGACTTTGTCACCCCGCCACACCGCCCTGCGTTCGGTGCAGGGAAGAACGGCGGGGCAGGCGGATGCCGTTTGGTTGGGTGAGAGTCCACGCAGAAAGAGGTGCTTCTATTTCGCCCCAAGAAATGCCCTGGCAAACTTCCGAATTGAGTTGGCTATTTCGAGCGCTTCTTTTGCATCATCGGCAGTTGGAGAATCCCCGGGGTAACGCGTCCGCACGGCATAGTCAGTCAACGTGTTGAGGAGGCGTGCGTCCATTTCAAGGAAAATCCCTGCAGACGAACATAAGTCGTTCAGCATCAACAAGTCGTGTGTCTTGGGAAAGTCCGCGCCTTTGGAAATGAGCAACGCTTTCATGTATTTCTCCGCACATTGTTGCGCATGAAAACATGTTCCCCCAACCAGCGGTTTTTTCCGTTGGAGCGCGGATTTCGCCAGTGTAAAATCTTCCTCGGCGCGTTCCGTCCACGCGCGCGGGTCATTTGTTTCGCTCATACAACACCTTGCCGCTCGTCAGAATTTCACGGATAAAGAAGTCCCCCGACTTCAAGTCTTCTTCGATCTCTTTGGGTGTCTTGACCAGGATATCCACGGGGAAGGGACGCGGCAGCAACAATTGCGAAACTGCCCAACTCCTGTCCTTGTGGGATGCGCGCGTATTCATAATGACAAGCAAATCCACATCGCTGTGTGAATTGGGGGTGCCATAAGCAAAAGAGCCAAAAAGGATGACCTTTTCGGGCTTCAGTTCATCAACGATTTTCTTTATGGCAGGCCGTAACGACTTGCCTACCGGAACCTTCAAGCCCACAGGAATGATCTCGGGTTGGCGCAAAGAAAACCTGGCAAGAGTCGGTGTTGTCATGGTAAATGTATTATAACAAATCAGCAGCAAATGAAGTGACGAATTTACAGCCAGGCGGTGTCAACGGATTTTGTCACCCCGCCTAAAAGCGGCGGGGCAGGCGGATGACGTTTGGTTGGGGGCGAGTCCACGCGGGAGGGAGGAGAAGAAAGGATGAAGGCAGAAGGATGAAGGATGAATGGCGCGGGGATTTGGTCAACGGACCGCTTCGCGTCACGGGCAAGCAGACAGCGGCTCTGCCGCTCGGAAACTGGCGCGTTTTCCCAGAGATGGCGCGATAATAGGAAAGAGTCTCGCCAGTCCCGCCGCTGCCGCTGCACCCTTCGGGTGTGCTACGCGAAGCCAAACCGTTAGTGCTTTCGAGGAGGAAAATCGTATGGACTGGATTGCTTTGCTATCCGGCCTCGTCGGCGTGATGATCGGATCGCTGACGAGCATCGTCACCCTGCTCGTTCAAAACTACTACCCACTGAACCCCAACCCCCGTTCCTTCAACGATACCCACCTGCCCTGCCCGATGACCATGTGATCCAGCACGTCAATGTCCAGCAGCTTGCCGGCCTGGAGGATGGCGCGCGTCACGGCCACGTCGTCGGGGCTGGGCGTCGGGTCGCCGCTGGGGTGGTTGTGGATCACGATGATGGCCGTGGCGTTGCGCCGGATGGCCGGTTTGAACACCTCGCCAATATGCACCTGTGACGAGTTGACCGAGCCGCGATAGATTTCCACGATGTCGAGCACGCGGTTGCGCGTGTCGAGCAAAATGACGCGCAGGTGTTCCTGTTCCAGACCAGACATCTCGTATTGAACCAGCGCGGCCGCCTCGGCGGGGCTGTTGATCGCCGGGCGCTCTTCCGGCGCTTCGAGCATCAGGCGGCGGCCCAGCTCGATGGCCGCCTTGATCTGGGCCGCTTTGGCCTCCCCGATCCCGTGCTGGGCGCGCATCTCGTCGAAGGTCGCCCTGTGCAAGCCGGTCAACCCGCCGAACTTTTGCAGCAGACGCTGGCCGACCTGCACGGCGTTCTCGCCGGTCACGCCGACGCGCAACAGGATGGCAAGCAGTTCGGCGCTGCTGAGCGCCTGTGGGCCCAGCTTCCCCAGCCGCTCGCGCGGACGCTCGTCCGCGGCCAGGTCGGTGATGCGGTAAACAGGTTTGACGGAGGCGTTCATAGTTTAATCCTCTGAAACTCTGGACTACGGAAGCTTGCTTCCGCTTTGCTGTTACCCCCGCTTCTTCGGCGGTGGCAGCGGGATTTCGCGCGGCGCGAGCATGTTCCAACGCGAGGCGCCCAGGTACAGGATTTCCAGGATCAAGTCGGTGTATGAAATCCCGTCCGCATTGGCGATCAGGCACAGGTCGCTGTAATCGGGGGTCAGGCCGGGCAGGGGGTTGATCTCCAACAGGCAGGGATTGCCTTCGCTGTCGAGGCGGAAGTCAACGCGCGAGACATCCAGCGCGCCCAGCAGGTGATGGCCGCGCCAAGCGTAGTGCTGCAATTTCTTGGCCAGGTCCGGTTCCACTTGAGCAGGACAAATATATCCGGGCGCGCCTTGCGAACCAATGGACTGGGCCTTGGCCTCCAGCCCGTAAACGCCGGGCGTGACCGAGCGGGTGCTATCCAATTCCAGGATAGGGAAGCGGTGGAAACCGTCCGCATCGTACCACTCTGGATGCAGGGAGTACAGCCTGGAGTCCGGGCGGCCCATGATCGCGACGGTGAACTCGCGGCCGGAGAGGTAAGTCTCCACCAGAGCGGGCTGCTTGTACATGCTGACGACGTACCTGGCGCGCTCGCGCAGTTCTCCTTCATTGTGGACAATGGCGCGAGCATCTACGCCCATGCCGGTACCTTCGCGCGCCGGCTTGACGAACAACGGAAAGCGCAGCTCGGGGCGTAAGGGTTCCTCGCCAGTGTGGAATTCCTGGAAAGGCGCGACGGGGAGGCGCCGGTCGCGCCAGATGCGTTTGGTCAGCGTCTTGTCCAATGCAATGGCGTTGGTCAAAACACGCGAGCCGGTATAGGGAATTTTGAGCAGTTCCAGCAAGGCTGGGATCTGGGCTTCGCGCGCATCGCCCCCTAAGCCTTCAGCGATGTTGAAGCAGATGTCGGGCTTTGCTGTTTTCAGCGCATAGGGCAGATTGCTGTCGGCTGGGATGAACATGGTCCAGTGGCCGTCAGTTTCGAGCGCGGCCCGGATGAGGTTTATCGTTTCGATATAGTCATAGTCCGCGCCGGTGTCCGGGGGAACGTCAGACGGGAGGGGCTTATCGTGCTCTTTGATGTTGGCCAGCACAGCCACCCTCCACGGACGCGCCGGGCGCGGTGGGGAACTGGGAGGTTTATCGCTTTCTTGATCTTGCATGGCAGGGTTCATTTCTTCCTCTAACATGGACAGAGTGGGTTTTTGCAGTGAGAAGTATAAATCAATAAATCCAACTAGACAAGATAAATCCTTTCAGGTATGATATGTGCGTTCTGTTACCAGCCAGGTCAGACAAAAAACGAACAAAAGGGTTCACTTCGATCCGCATGGATTCGTTCAAACAACTACAGAAAAACCAGACAGAGACCCAAGGCGTGCCCGGATGCGAGACCTCTATCCGGGCAGCCGTGTGTAAAAACATGCTGTCTGCTCTACTTCCTCATTGCGAGAGGGATTGCTTCATCCCTGTTTAGTTCGCAGGGGCTTGCAAGCACATATCCACGGAGGTGACATGACCGACCTGATCAAACAAATTACCAGTGAGTTAAAACAGCAGATTGATTCCTACACGCCTGAGATCGGCATCAGCGACGTCGGCACGGTGACCGAGGCCGGGGATGGCATCGCCCGCGTCGGCGGCCTGGGGAACGTCAAGTCACAAGAATTGGTGCAGTTCCAGAACGGTGTGATGGGTATCGCTTTCAACCTGGAAAAGAACAGCGTTGGCGTCATTATCATGGGCGATTATTCCGAGATCGCCGAGGGGATGATTGCCCGCTCGACCGGGCGAATCGCCTCGGTGCCGGTCGGTGACGGGCTGATTGGGCGCGTGGTCAACGCCCTGGGCGAGCCGGTGGACGGTCGCGGCCCGATCCAGTTTACGGGCTACCGTCCCATCGAGCGCATCGCGGCGGGCGTAGTCCAACGCCAGGACGTGGATACGCCAGTGCAGACCGGCATCAAAGCCATCGACTCGATGATCCCCATCGGCCGCGGCCAGCGCGAACTGATCATCGGCGACCGCCAGACCGGCAAGACAGCCATCGCCATTGACACGATCATCAACCAGAAAGGCAAGGATCTGGTCTGTATTTACGTGGCCATCGGCCAGAAAAAGGCGGCCGTTGCCCGCACCGTGGCCCTGCTGGAACGCTACGGCGCGATGGAGCATACGATTGTGGTGATTGCCTCGGCGGACGAAGCCGCCGCGCTGCAATATATTGCACCTTATGCGGGCTGCGCCATCGGCGAGGAGTTTTTGGAGACCGGCCGGGATGCGTTGGTCATTTACGACGACCTCTCCAAACATGCCTGGGCCTATCGCCAGGTGTCGCTACTCCTGCGCCGCCCGCCGGGACGTGAAGCTTATCCGGGTGACGTGTTCTACCTGCATTCCCGCCTGTTGGAACGGGCGGCTCGTATGGCGAATAAGTACGTCATCGTCAAGAAGGACTTTGCCGAATCGCTGGCGACTGAAAAGGACAGCGTAGACGGCAAGGTCTACGGCGGGCCACGCTCATTGCATGATGCCGAAGAGGCGCGCAAGGCGCTGGAAAAGCCGGATGACTACAAGGCGGTCAAGGTCGAAGGGTCGGGCGGCTCGCTGACGGCGCTGCCGATCATCGAGACCCTGCTGGGCGACGTTTCAGCCTACATCCCGACCAATGTCATCTCCATTACGGATGGTCAAATTTACCTGGAAGGCAACCTGTTCAACGCCGGCATCCGCCCGGCAGTCAACGTGGGCATCTCGGTCTCGCGCGTGGGTGGATCCGCGCAGGTGCGGGGGATGCGCCAGGTGGCGGGTAAGTTACGCCTGAACATGGCGGCTTATCGTGAACTGGCGGCTTTCGCGCTGATGGCCTCTGACCTTGATAAGGCGACTCAGGCGCAATTGAACCGTGGTCAGCGCATGCAAGAAATCCTCAAGCAACCGCAGTATGAGCCAATGTCCATGGAAAACCAGGTCATTGTCATCTTCGCCGGGACGAACGGCTTCGCCGATGCCGTCCCGGTAGAGCGGATGCGCGCCTGGGAGACGGCCCTGCTGCGCTACATGGACAATTCCCATCCTGAGCTTGGCAAGGACATCGCCGAGAAGAAGCAGATCAGCGAAGAGACCGACAAGAAACTGCGCGCCGCGCTGGATACGTTCAAGGCCACGTGGCAGTAAGTAAGTAAACAGGTAAACAAGTAAACAAGGAAACAGGTAGCCAGGAATTATGGCATCAGCCCGTGAAATGCGGCTCCGCATCCGCAGCGTCAAGAACATCTCACAAGTAACCCGCGCCTTGGAAGCGGTCAGCGCCAGCAAGGTGCGTAAGTCCATGGCGGCTGTTTTCGCAACGCAGGCTTATGCGACCAAGGCCTGGCAGGTGTTGACCCACATTGCCCAGCAACCTGGGCGCGCCAACCTGCACCCGCTTTTGACTACCAGGCCCGAGGTCCGCAAGACGCTCGCCGTTGTCATCAGCGGTGACCGGGGATTGGCCGGCGCGTACAACACCAATGTCATCCGTTTCGCTACGCAGAAGTTCAACCGCTATGAAACGCCGGTGCGCTATATTGCCATCGGCCGCAAGGGACGCGATATGCTCATCCGGCGGCGAAAAGAGGTCATCGCCGAGTTCAGCAACCTGCCGGCCGCGCCCTCCTTTGCCGACGTATCCGCGATTGGATGGATGGCGGTGGACGAATTCCTGAAAGGCGATGTGGACGAAGTCTATCTGGTCTACACGGACTTCATCAACATGGGCAAGCAGGAGGCGAGGGTCAAGAGACTCCTGCCTCTCGAAATGGAGGCTGGCTCTGAGCGGGTGGAAGATTACCGAGTAGGTGCTGCGCACGAGCAAAAACATCTGACGGCGGCTTATATCTATGAGCCGGCCGAGCGTGAAATCCTCGACGAAATCATCCCGCGCTTCACGGCTTTGCAAGTCTATCAGGCGATCCTCGAGTCGCTGGCCAGCGAACATGCTGCCCGCTTGGTCGCCATGCGGAATGCGACCGATAACGCCATCGAGCTGGTTGCTTCGCTTCAATTGGATTACAACAAAGCACGTCAGCAATCCATTACCAATGACCTGTTAGATATCGCCGGGGGCGCGGAAGCGCTTACCAGGGCGCTTGCTCAAACTTATCGGATCGGAGGCGAGAATGGCTAATGCAACTGGCCGGGTAGTTCAAATTCAAGGGGGTGTGGTGGATGTAGAGTTCCCAGAAGGCGAACTGCCCGATCTTTTCGAAGCGATCGAGATCCCGCGGCAGGATAAAGAACTGCTGACCCTGGAAGTCCAGAACCACCTTGGCGACAACCGGGTACGCTGTGTGGCGATGGACACGACCGACGGCTTGCAGCGCGGCCTCCCTGCCGCCGCAACCGGCGCGCCGATCATGGTGCCAGTCGGACCCGTCACCTTAGGACGCATCTTCAACGTGCTTGGCAAGCCAATTGACGAAAAAGGGCCGGTTCATTCCGAGCTTAACTATCCCATCCATCGTCCTGCCCCGCTCTTCTCCGACCAGTCCACGCGCGTGGAAGTCTTCGAGACTGGCATCAAAGTCATTGACCTGGTTGCCCCCTTCACCAAAGGCGGCAAGACAGGCATTTTCGGCGGCGCAGGCGTCGGCAAGACAATCATCATCCAGGAACTCATCCGCTCAATCGCCACCGTACACCAGGGCAACTCGGTGTTCGCCGGGGTGGGCGAGCGCACGCGCGAGGGTACGCAGCTTTACCGTGAAATGCTGGAATCCGGCGTGATGAAGGACACCGTGATGGTTTTCGGCCAGATGAACGAGCCGCCGGGTGTGCGCCTGCGGGTGGGGCTGACGGCGCTCTCGATGGCCGAATACTTCCGTGACGAGGGCCATGACGTGCTGCTCTTCATTGACAATATCTTCCGCTTCGTCATGTCCGGCTCGGAAGTCTCGGCGCTGCTCGGGCGCATGCCCTCGGCTGTGGGTTATCAGCCGACTTTGGCGACCGAGATGGGCGAATTGCAGGAACGCATCACCTCGACCCGCCACGGCTCGGTCACTTCGATGCAAGCCGTCTACGTCCCGGCGGACGACTATTCGGACCCGGCGCCGGTCGCCACGTTCACACACCTGGACGCAACCATCGCCCTCGAGCGCGCCATCGTCGAGAAGGGTATTTACCCGGCTGTTGACCCGCTGGTCTCCACCTCCCGCATCCTTGACCCGCGCATCGTGGGCGAGGAACACTACACCACCGCCCGCGAGGTGCAGCGCATGCTCCAGCGCTACAAGGACTTGCAGGATATCATCGCCATCCTGGGTATTGACGAATTGAGCGAAGATGATAAACTGATTGTATCCCGCGCCCGCAAGATCGAGCGTTTCTTCTCGCAGCCGTTCTACGTGGCCGAGCAATTTACGGGCACACCAGGCAAGTACGTGCCGCTGAAAGAGACCGTGCGCGGCTTCCGCGAAATCCTGGACGGCAAGCACGACGACCTGCCTGAACAGGCTTTTATGATGGTTGGTATGATTGACGAAGTCGTAGAAGAGGCGGAGAAGCTTGCCCAGAGTGCTTAAGGGTCAAGTGTTCCAGTGTTCAAGTGTCACGTGACACTGGAACACGTGACACCGGAGAATGCTTATGCCCATCCGTTGTGAGATCGTTTCCCAAGACCGCATGGTCTACCAGGGCAATGCCGACATGGTGCTGCTCCCCGGCTCGGAAGGGGAGATGGGCATCCTGCCCAACCACGCGCCGCTGCTGACCACCTTGAAATTCGGCGTCGTCAAAGTACGCGCTCAGGGCCAGGAAGAATTTTTTACAGTTGCCGGCGGCGTGGCCGAAGTGCAGCCGGATATCGTTACCGTTCTGGCCGACGCGGCCGAAAACGTCAAAGAAATTGACGTAGCGCGCGCCGAGGCCGCCAGGAAGCGCGCCGAAGAGATGCTGGCCAAGGGTCCACCCGCGGATACGGATGCTTATCTGAAGGTCGAGGCGGCCCTGCGCAAGTCCACTTTGCGGCTGGATGCCGTCAAACGCTTCCGGCGCGGCGCCACGAAACCGGCCAGAATCACCGAAGAATCCAAGTGAGTTAAACTATGCCTCTATTCTCGAAAGACCTGGGGATTGATCTGGGCACGAACCAGACCCGCATTGCCGATGGCTCAGGTGTTCTGGTTGATGAGCCGACCATCGTCGCCATTGCGCAGGACGAGCAGAAAATCGTTGCCCTGGGCAAGGAAGCGCAGAATATGTACGGCCGCGTGCCCGAAAATATCGAGGTCGCTCGACCGCTGCAGAACGGCGTGGTGGCCGATTACGAGATCATCGAGGCATTGCTGGCCTATTTGCTGCGGCGCGTCAGTGGCCCGCTGCGCATCTTCCGCCCGCGCGTCATGATCTCGGTGCCTTACGGCGTGACCAGCGTGGAATCGCGCGCCGTGCACGAAGCCGTGCTCCAGGCCGGCAGCCGAGACGCTTACCTGATCCAGCAGCCGCTGGCCGCCGCCATCGGCGTGGACCTGCCGATTGGCTCGCCCTCCGGCAACATGGTGCTGTGCCTGGGCGGCGGGGCGACGCAGGTCGCGGTCATCGCCATGTACGGCATCGTCTCGGCGGAGACCTTGCGCGCGGGGGGTATGCACCTGGACGAGGCCATCGTCGCTTATGTGCGCAAAAAGTACGGGCTGATCATTGGCTCACCGACCGCCGAGCAATTGAAGTTCAAGATCGGCGCGGCGGTGCCCCAGGATAAAGAAGAGAGCATGGAAGTGCAGGGACAGGATCAGGTCAGCGGGCTGCCGCGTCCCGTCACACTGACAACCGGGGAGATCGTCGAGGCGCTCCAGGAGCCGCTCAAGGCATTCATCGAGATCGGCCGCCGCGTCCTCGAGAAGACCCCGCCCGAACTGGTCTCGGATATCATTGACCGCGGCGTGGCATTGTGCGGCGGTGGGGCGCTGTTGCGCGGTATTGACAAGTTCTTCACCAAGTCGCTCGGCATCCCAGCCTATCTGGTGGATAACCCTTTGACATGCACGGTGGAAGGCGCGATGAAGGCCTTCAGCCTCTATCCTTTCCTCAAGCGGAACCTTCCGCCCGTATAAGATCAGCCGACCGGGCATAAGCGCCTATCCGAATAACGGAATGCAGACTTCAGTCTGCCCTGCATTGCGGACTAAAGTCCGCGTTCCAGAGGGTTTTCGGATAGGCACTAAGCGTCCGGTCTTTTGTTACATGAACATTCCTCGACCTCCAGAAGCCCTCTCAGCCCCCCTTCGTCCCCCCATTTTTGAACTTAAAAATGGGGGGATAGAGGGGGGCGGCGGCTTGATCGAGACCTTCCCCCTGCGCAAAGGCAGGCGCTGGGCCTGGCTGGTTGCGGCGTTGATCTTGCTGGCGGCTTCTGCGGGCGTAAAGATTTACGGGATAACCCTGGCCTACCTGGGCTGGAAACGCTATGGCGCGGCGGTGGTGGGCGAGTCCCTTTTTTGGCCGCTGGTCATTGCGGCAGGCCTATTCCTGTCGTTCCTGATCTTCGCCGGGATTGCGTACGCCAACTGGGTCAAGGCAATCCTGCTCTACCAGAACGGCTTCGCCTATAAAGATCGTCGCGGCCTGCACCCCTGGCGTTGGCGAGACGTAGCCGCCTTGCGCATGGCGGTCACCCGCCACGATGTCTTTGGAATAAACACTGGCGCTACACACGCCTACACAGTAGAAAACCGCAGCGGCAACCGGCTTGCGTTGAACGATAGTTTCAGCCGCGTGGAAGAACTGGCGCGGGCCATCGAAGAAAAGACATTCCCCATTCTACTCGAGCAGGCCAGCCAACAATACAACGCCGGCAGGAACCTGACCTTTGGGCCGGTAATGGTCAACCAGGCGGCAATCCAGATCGGCAAGAAGAGCTATGCCTGGGGCGAAGTCCAGCAAGTGACCGTGCAGCGTGGATATTTGCACATTGCCAGGAAGGAGGGGGGTCTATTCAGCGGTGCGAAGACCGCCCTGGCAGGCATCCTCAATCTACGTGTGTTGCTGTCAATCATTAGCCAGGTGATCAGGGTCAGGGTTGAGTAGCAGAATAACAAAAACGGCGTCCGCAAAGGCGCCGCTTTCATAACCTCTACTCTCTACTCCCTACTCTCTACTCTCTACTCTCTACTCTCTACTCGAGATAATACGTCATCCGCTGCAAACCAGTGGAAGGATCAATATATTGCAGCATCACCCCCTGCGGTACGCTCAAGCTGATGGGCGCGTAATTCAAGATGGCTTTGACGCCGGCTTCGATCAACTGGTTGGCGACCTCCTGGGCGGCTGAGGCCGGGACGGTCAGCATGGCGACTTTGATACCCGCTTCCCGGATGGTGTCCACCATCTTCTGCGTATCCCGGATGACGAACTCACCCACCTTCTGGCCGATCAGGGCCGGGTTATTGTCGAAGACCATCGCCACGCGAAAGCCGCGATTGGCGAAGCCCTGGTAGCGAGCAATGGCGTGACCCATGTCACCCATGCCGACCACCGCCACATCCCAGACGCGGTCCACTTTCAGGATCTCGCGCAGTTTCCCGGTCAGGAAAGCGATATTGTAACCGGCGCCCTGTTTGCCAAACTCGCCGAACTGGGAAAGATCTTTGCGGATCTGCGCAGCCGAGACGCCTACCAGATCGCCGAGTTCCTGCGAGGAAGTCGTTTGCTGGCCTTGCGCTTGCATGTGACGCAGGGCGCGCAGGTAAACGGGCAGTCTGCCGACGATGACATTAGGGATGATTTTCATTGCCATAGCCTACTCCATGAAGAATATCTGCCCAATTTACCACAAAAGGAGATTTTCCGCAATTCACCCCGCCCCCCAGTTTATTTAGATAATACAATCTCCACAATAAAGCTGCCGTTCGCATGGATTTCCATGATGGACAGTGGGAAGGGGCAAAAATGGCCGGAGGGATAGCCCAGGTTGGGATTCTCTGAGCGGGACAGGAACGGGATCGAGACGGTGAATCCCTGCGCGGTGAAAGGCGCATCCGTGCGGACCTCGAGCCTGATCCCGTTAACCAGGCCCCATCCCCAACTGACGGGGGTGAGGCTGGCGCGCACGTCCGCCGCCCAGCCGGCGCGGAAACGCTGCCAGGGGTCAACGGCTATCGGGATGCGGGTTGTGAGCGCGGTTTGGCTGTCGTAGCGCACCTGGAGACCGTCTTCGGTCAGGCGGAAGGTCTTGGTGCGGTTTGCGCCCGCGCTCGAAAGCATCAACGTGCCGTCTCGCGTCCATACAGGAATATAGGCTGCAAAAGGCTGGAGCGTGTCGCTGAAGGCGCCCATGACCTGCGCCGGGTCAGCCGCCTCGCCGCGCGCGGGTTTCCATTCGGAGGGGTCGCTCAGACCGAGGACGAATTGGACGGTAGGCGCAATGAGCTGGTGCGCGCCGCTCTCCTCGTGGGAAAAAAGGAAAGACAGCCGCGCGCCGGTTGTCTCGATCACGGCGAAGAACTTCGACGAGGCCAGCAGACATTCGTTTTGCCCATCGTAGTCCAGGTCGAGGGAGCACGCCGAGAGGGTGTATGGATTTTCATCCCAGTGGCTGGCGGCCAGCAGGATGCCGACCTCGCCCAGGTATTGGGCGCGCAGGGCCTGTAGAGCCGTATCTGCGCCGGGAGCGGTCAGCGCAAAGTACATCTGCCAGGCTGAATCGGTGAGGGGGTTCTGCGGCGCGCTGCGCAGTTCGGTGAGCAGGCGCGCCTGCAAGGTGAGGGAATCAAAACTGGTTGGTTGCCCCCCGGTTGTGTAAATCGGCATGGACGCGGCAGGTGTGGGAGAGGAAAGTGATGCTGCCGTTGCCCCGCTTGGGAACGACATCAAATCCTCGCCGTTCAGCGGCCACATCCAGGGGTGAGCGGCGATGTAAGCGAAAGAGGCAACCGCCATGTCCGCATCGCCCCAGGTGCTGTGGGGCAGGCTGCCGCCCAGCACGACGATATCCCCCGCATCGGGCGAGAGAGCAGCCTGGATCAGGCGGCGGCGGACGTCCAGGCTGAGGCCATCATCGGTGGCCTGTGGCAACGAATGCTCCGCCCCGTCGGCCAGGGTTGGGAGCGGGATGAGCGTCTGTCCGGCGCGGCGGGCGAGATGGGTCGAATCGGGGAGTTCAATGAATTGATAGTGGTAAGCAGGCAACA
>Ga0210004_1000211_pt1 | contig 34498 bp, 43 predicted proteins | sample CryGey13umfilter_FD_185450 | JGI IMG/M metagenome (GOLD analysis project Ga0210004, IMG submission 185450) | Groundwater microbial communities from aquifer in Utah, USA - Crystal Geyser 4/8/14 3 um filter (SPAdes) (version 3) | ecosystem: Environmental > Aquatic > Deep subsurface > Groundwater...
AGGGAACTCCGGAAACAATCCCGGCGAAAATTAAAAGGGAAACGCCATTACCGACTCCTTTTTCCGAAATCAATTCCCCCAGCCACATCAAAAACAAGGCGCCGGCGGTAATAACCGAAATGGAAACTATCCATTGGAGAACGGACAGGCTGCCTAAAATGCCCTGCCGCCCCAAAATCGTCAACATCGCGTATGCCTGAAGCGCGGCCAGGGGAACAGTCAGCATCCGGCTATACTGGTTGAATTTCTGCCGGCCGGCTTCACCTTCCTCTTTATAAAGCACCTCGATCTGCGGAAAAATCATCGTTAAAAGCTGCATAATAATGGTGGCGGTAATATACGGACCAAGTCCAAGCATAATAATTGACAAATTACTCATTGCCCCGCCAGTAAAGATGTTCAAGAGTCCGAATAATTGGTTGTTAGAGAAAAAACTCTTCAGCTGTTCAGTATCAATGCCGGGAACCGGAATATTGGCGGCAATCCTAAAAACGACAAAAATCAAAAGAACGAAAATGATTTTCTTTCGCAATTCCTTTATCTTAAAAATCTGAGTGATTTTTTCCAGCCATTTCATATTTTCTTTTGAACGCTCTTTGATAATTTCACGCCTCTAAATTTTAAACTGCCCGCCGCTTCAAAGGCGCCTTTTCCCAAGATTTTAACCCGGGGAATTCTACCTCTAATTTTCTCAATTATCCCCTTTTTAAGCAAGGTCTTGGGAGAAACAATTTCTTCTTTCTTTTTTCCGGAAAAGGCCTTTTTAATGTCGCCCAAGTTCAAAATTACCGGCTTAGACGTCAACCAAAACGGCCTTATCCCTTTTCTAATCGGAACCTTGCCGACTGTCCCTCTCTGTTTGGGCAAACGTTTAACAATTGTCGTATCTCCGCCGGCAAAACCAAGACGCGGCTTTCTGCCCGCTCTTGATTTCTGCCCCTTGACTCCTCTTCCCGAATAAGTTCCCTTTTTTCCTCCCCGGCCGACTCTTTTGCGGGATTTGTTTTTATGAATAACTTTTAATTCGTGTAATTGCATACTATTTTTGTTCGTTTTCCTTGCTTTTCCCCAAGTCAATTTTTTGTTTGCTCCGCTTAACGCCTTCGGCGTCGATTTCTTTCAGCCGCAACTTGCTCAACGCCAAAATAGTCGCCCGGGCATTGCTAAGTTTGTTTTTTGTCTTTCCTAAAATTTTCCCGGAAATATTCTTGATGCCGGCTAAATCGCACACTGCTCTGGCCGCGCCGCCAACAACTATTCCCTTTCCTCTTTCCGCCGGCTTAAGCATTATTTTAGCGCTGCTAAATTTCGCCTCAACGCTGTGAGGGATAGTTTCGTTGACAATTGGAATTTTAATCATTTTCTTTTTGGCGTTGGCAATCGCTTTCTCAACCGCGATGCTGACGTCCCGTCCTTTACTGACGCCGACCCCGACTCGCCCGTTTTTGTCTCCGATTACCATCACTGCTCTAAACCTAAAACGGCGGCCGCCGGCCACAACCCGGACAACCCGAGCGATACCAAGAAGTTTCTGCTCATATTCCCTTTTCTCTAATTCTCTTCTCATAATGTTTGAAAATTGATAACTAAAATACTAATCCCCCTTCTCTGGCTCCTTCCGCCAGCGCTTTTACCCGACCGTGATACCTGTATCCGCTTCGGTCAAAAACAACTTTTTTTAGCCCGCTTTTTAGGGCTGCTTGCGCTATTTTTTTGCCAATTTCTTTGGCGGCTTCCATTTTAGCCATCTTATTTTGGTTCTTTAATTTTATGTCACTGAATGAAAATAACGTTTGGCCATTTTTATCGTCAATAATCTGAGCGCTGATATGCCGGTTGCTGCGAAAAACGGAAAGACGCGGACGATTTCCCGCTTTGGCTTTCGTCCTGACGCGTTTGGCTCTTCTTTGTTTTTTTACCTGTTTTTCCAACATTTTTTTAATCTGTGATTATTCGCTCCCGGCCACCTTTTTACCTGATTTTCTTCTGATTACTTCGTCAAGATACTTTATTCCCTTGCCTTTATAGGGTTCTGGTTTCCTTTGGGCCCTGATTTTAGCAGCCGTTTGTCCGACTAATTGCTTATCGGCGCCCGAAACAGTGATAATATTCTTTTCCACTTTAAATTCTATCCCGTTCGGCGCCTCTACTTCAACTGGATGAGAAAAACCGATGTTTAAGATAATTTTTTTTCCTTCAACCGAGGCCCGATAGCCAACGCCGTTTATTTCCAACTTCTTCTCAAATCCATCAGACACGCCCAAGACCAGATTAAAGGCCAAACTTCTAAAAAGCCCCCATAAGGCGGGAGATCTCTTGGTTTTCTTTTTAACCCCGATAGTCAGCTCTTTGCCTTCTTTTCCCTCGGCGCCGGATTCTTTTAAGGAAACGCTCAACTCGCTTGGCCAAGACAAAGAAAGTTCCCCTTTGGGTCCCTTGGCCGAAATTTCGCCGTCATTGATTTTTATCTCAACGTTTTTCGGGATTAAAATTGGTTTCTTGCCTATTCTGCTCATAATTGATATATTTTTTACCAAAGCTGACAAATTACCTCTCCTCCCAAGCCGTTCTTTCTCGCTTCTTTGTCGGTCATCAATCCTTGAGAAGTGGAGATAATACTTATTCCATATCCCTCCCTAATTGATTTAACCTCGTTTTTTTTAATATAAATCCTTTGGCCGAGTTTACTGATTCTTTTAATCATTCCTATCGCCGGCTCATTTTTCTCATACTTCAAGGTAATTTCCATTACCTTTTTAGCCCTCTTTCCTTTGGCTTCAACCCGACTGATAAATCCTTCTTTTTCCAAAACTTTGGCTATTTCAAATTTAATCTTTGAAAACGGAACAACCACCGTTTCTAAGGAAACAGCTTGTCCATTTCTTATTCTTGTTAACATATCTGAAATTGGATCGGTCATATTTTTATTAATATTAGGTCTTACCAACTACTCTTTTTAATTCCGGGAATTTCCCCTTTATTGGCTAATTCCCTGAAGCAAATCCGGCAGAGACCAAATTTTCTGGAGTATGCCCTTTTCCGGCCGCAACGAAAACAGCGCCGAACTATTCGGGTGGAAAACTTTGGTTTTTTTTGCGACCGGGCAACAACTGATTTTTTAGCCATATCTTTATTCTTTATTCTCTGGCTTTATTATGGGAAATCCCAACCGCCTGAATAATTCCAGCCCTTCCTGGCGCGACTTGGCCGAACTAACGACTGAAATCTCAATACCAAAGATACTGCCCGCTTTTTCCGTTGAAATCTCGGGAAAAATAATCTGCTCTTTAATCCCGATGTTTAAATTGCCGTTTTGGTCAATATTTTTCTCGGGCAAGCCGCGAAAATCGCGCGACCTTGGCAAAACCACATTAATTAACCGGTCTAAAAAATCGTACATTCTGTCTTTTCTTAGGGTAACCGTCATTCCCACCGGCATTCCTTCCCTAATCTTAAACCCAGCGATAGACTTCTTTGCTTGGCGAACCGATGGCTTCTGGCCGGTAATCAAAGACAGATCGTTGGAAATCGCCTCTTGATATTTCTCGTCTCTAACATTGGGATCAAAGCCGGTATTGACGACCACCTTTTCAACCCTAGCCGCCGCCAGGTTATTTTTACAGCCGAACTTCTCTTTTATTGCCGGCAAAACTTCCTTGATGTATTTTTCCTTTAACCGCATCATAAATTCAAAATTACTTCTTTTAGATCTCCTGACCGCATTTTTTGCACATCCGATACTTGTTCTTCTCCGTCGGGCGATAACCGACTCGGGTCGCTTTGCCGCATTTGGGACAAACCAATTTTGCGTTTGAAACGCTAATCGGCTTAAAAACCTCGATGACCTGGCCCTTTTCTCTCTCATTTTTCGCCCTTCTGTGCTTTTTAACCACATTAACGCCCTCAACGAGAATCTTATTCAGACGAGGAAAGGCCTGGAGGATTTTCCCTTTCTTCCCTTTGTCTTTGCCTGAAATTATTAAGATGGTATCGCCCTTTTTTATTCTCATAATGACATAAATATATAAATTAGATGACCTCCGGCGCCAAAGACGCTATTTTGTCAAAACCCTTCTCTTTCAATTCGCGCGGGACCGGGCCAAAAATTCGGCCGCCTTTCGGATTATACCCATCAACAATAACCGCCGCGTTCTCGTCAAAACGGATGTAAGAACCGTCCGACCGGCGATAAGCTTTTTTCTGTCTGATAATCACTGCTCTAACAACTTCCTTTTTCTTAACGGACTTTCTCGGCTCGGCAACTTTAACAGAGGCGACTATGACATCGCCAATTTGGGCATACCTTCTGCGACTGCCGCCCAAAACCTTAAAACACTTGATTACTTTTGCCCCAGTGTTGTCCGCCACTTTTAATTTTGTTCCAGCCTGAATCATATTTTTCTTTTATCTTTTTTCTACTACTATCCATTTCTTATCCCGGCTCATCGGACGACATTCCTTAATAATAACCCGGTCGCCAACCTCATATTGGCCGCTTTCGTTATGCGCTTTGTATTTCTTGCTGATTAAGTATCTTTTTTTGTATTTGGGATGTTGCTTGAACCGATTGACCAAAACAACAACCGTTTTGCTCATTTTGCCGCCGACTACCTTACCTTGAAGCAGACGCAGCCTGGTTTGGCCGGATTCAACCTGGTTATTATCTTTTTTCTCTTTTTCTTTAGTCATGGTCTTCTTTATTTAAAATAGTTAAAATCCTGGCCGCGTCCTTTTTTAATTCCTTCATCTCCTTGACATTTTTAATCTTCTTGGAGTTTAAATCAAACCTAAACTGGCCTATTTTTTTTTGGTTTTCGGTCAATAATTTTCTTAGTTCGTTCTTATTTTTTTGTTTTAATTCTTTCATTTTCATAAATTATCGGCTGACAAACTTCGTTTTAACCGGCAATTTATGCGCTGCCCGGCGCATTGCTTCTTTGGCCGTCTCCTCCGACACGCCATCCATCTCAAAGACAACTCGGCCTGCTTTTATCGCCGTCACATAATGGTCAACGCTGCCCTTCCCGCCGCCCATTGGCGTTTCCGCGCCCTTTCTCGTTCTCGGCTTGTCCGGAAAAACCCTAATCCAAATCTTTCCACCGCGTTGGATATATCTGGTCATTGCCCTTCTAGCCGCTTCAATCTGTCTGGCAGTAAGCCAAGCGGAGCCGACCGCCTTCAGGCCGTATGAACCGAAAGAAACCTCTGTCCCCCGAGAGTCCTTTCCTTTTGTCCTTCTTCTGCCTTTATGCCATTTTCTATGCTTTACTTTTTTCGGTTGCAACATGGTCTTTGAAAATTTCTCCCTTATAAATCCAGACTTTTATCCCAATTGTTCCGTAGGTAGTGTAAGCGGTCGCCTGCACGTAGTCAATGTCCGAACGCAGGGTCTGAAGAGGAATTCTGCCTTCTTTTAACCATTCTCTCCGAGCGATTTCGGCGCCATTGAGCCGTCCGCTAACCATTATCTTGGCGCCCTTGACTTCCCGACTCTGCATAATTTTGTCAATCGTCTGTTTTAATACCCGACGATAAGGAGTCCTTTTTTCTATTTGGACGCAAATATCCGATGCCATCACCGCCGCTCGACTGGAAGAATCCCTAATTTCTTCCACTTCCAACTTAACTTCGGTTTTGGCCAAAGACGGGTCTTTTTTAAAAAGAATCCGTTCGATTTCTTTTTTTAACTCCTCTATACCGGCTCCCCCTCGACCGATAACCAGACCTGGCCGGGCGGTCTGGATAACGATGTTAATAAAATTAGCCGACCGCTCTATTTCTACGGAATTGACGCCGGTTCTGGATAATTTTTTCAAAATAAAAGCCCGCAGCAAATAATCCTGTTCAAGAAGTTCTTTATATTTATTTTTGCTAAACCAGCGCGATTTCCAATTTTTAATAAATCCCAATCGGAAAGCGTATGGATGAACTTTCTGTCCCATAATTGATATGAGCGAGGAAATAATAAGCTGGCTTATTTATTTCCGAGCGAATGAAATTATATCTCTTGATATAATTGTTGATATAGTTAGATACTCTTTCTTCTAAAAATCTTTTTGGCGTTGCCAAAGGTTTGGCGGCTAAAGAATTTAATCTTTGACTGCGATTCGTCTTGATGCGGTTTTTTCGGAATAAATGATTTTTTCCTAGGCAATATCTTGCTTTTTGTCTCAACCTTGCCCACTATTCGGGATAGCGGTCTTTTTGCTCCTTTCCTCTCTGGCGCCGCTTTTTCTTCTTGCTTCACTGTTTCTTTTTTGCTGACCTTGGCCGCCGGAAAATCTTTTTCTCCCAAGGTGAGCGTAATATGGCTGGTCCTTTTTAGTATTGAGGCCGCTCGGCCCATTGCTCTTGCCCGCCAGCGTTTTAAACTTGGTCCGCCGTCAACCCTGACGCCCGAGATATAGAGATTTTCCCTGGATGAACTCTGGTTTTTTAAAGCGTTGGCGACGGCTGAATTTAAAAGTTTCAAAACCGGTTTTGCCGACCTCTTGGCTAAAAATTTCAACTGGCTTTCGGCTTCTTTCACGCTCAAACCCTTAATCAGGTCAGTGGTTAACCTGACCTTTCTAGGCGATATTCTTAAATGTCTTAGTCTAACTGTAATCATAATATTACGGCTGTTTCTGACGGGCGGTCGCCTCCTGTTCTCTCTGCATCTTGCCGCCATGTTTAATGAACTTGCGAGTGGGAGCAAATTCTCCTAATTTATGGCCAACCATATCCTCGGTAATAAAGACGGGAATATGTTGCCTGCCATTATGAACGCCGAAAGTAAAGCCGACCATTTCCGGAGAAATGGAAGAATCTCTTGACCAGGTTCTAATCGCCGTCTTATCGCCCGACTTTAATTTAGCTATCTTTTCCAATAACTTGGGATCGACATATGGACCTTTTTTAACAGACCTACTCATGTTTATTTCTTTTTCTTTTTAGTTCTTCTATTTATAATCAGTCGGTCGCTGACCTTCTTTTTTCTGGTTTTCACTCCATAGGCCGGTTTGCCCCAGGGAGTCTTCGGGCCCTTTCTTAAACCAATTGGCTGACGTTGCTCTCCGCCGCCATGGGGATGGTCAACCGGATTCATCGCCGTGCCTCTTACGGTTGGCCGGCGGCCTAGCCAGCGGTTTCGGCCGGCTTTCCCAATCACAACGACATTATGTTCAATATTACTCAATTGGCCAAGCGTAGCGAAACAATTACCCAAAACCAATCTAATCTCCCCCGAAGACAACTTCATCTGCGTATAATTGCCTTCGTGGGCCATCACCTGCGCCGAAGAGCCGGCGGCGCGGACCAGCTGGCCGCCTTTTTTAGGCGATAATTCAATGCTATGGACATAAGCGCCGGGCGTGATATTTTTTAAAAACATCCTGTTGCCAATTTTCATCTCGGCTTTTTCCTGGCAAACAATTTCCTGCCCGACCTTCAGCCCATTGGGAGCGATAATGTATCTTTTTTCGCCATCGGTGTAATTCAGCAAAGCGATGAAAGCGCTTCTATTGGGATCGTACTCAAGAGAAAAAACTTTAGCTGGGATATTCAACTTATCACATCTCTTAAAATCAATCAAACGATATCTTTTTTTGTGGCCTCCTCCTCTATGTCTAACTGTAATTCGCCCCATAAAACCGCGGCCGGCTTTCTTGACCAGCTTTCTAATCAGTTTCTTTTCCGGCTCTTTCTTGGTCAAAACCGAATAATCAACTGATGTCATTTGCCTTCTCCCGGGAGATGTTGGTTTATACTTTTTAAGCATATTATTATCTTGGCGTTATCTTGGAGACAATTCTATCTTATCGCCTTCTTTTAGAGTCACAATAGCTTTCTTAAATCCTTTTTTCAACCCGCGCTTAAAGCCTTCTTTCCCGCCCAACCGCATTTTTTTCGGCGCGCAATGAACCATCCGGACCTGTTCTACTTTTACGCCGTAAAGCGACTCAATGCTTTTTTTCACTTCCGGCTTGTTTGCCTTAGGATAAACCCTAAAAACATATTTGTTCTGCTCGGTCAAAATTCCGGCCTTTTCAGTAATATGCGCCGACTGGATAAACCGATACACATCGACTTTTTCTTTCTTTGACAATTTAGCCGACTCCTTAGGCGCTTTTTTCTCCGCCGGTCCAAGAGTTTTGTCTTTTTCCTCTCTGTTGTCTTTTTTTAATATTTTCTTAAGTAATCCGGCCATATTTTTAAATCTCGTATTTCTTTTCAATAAGTTTAATGGTTTCTTCGGGAGATAAAATCAACAAATACTTGTAAGATAGGACTTCCAAAAGATTAAGATTGTCCGCTCGGATTACTTTTGTTTTTTGAATATTCCGGCTGGATAACGATATGTTCCTATCGCTTCCGGGCTGAACAATCAATACTCCCTTTTTTAAATCCTTTCCGATTTTCTCCTTTAAATTATTGATAATCCCAAGCATTTTTTTCGTCTTGACCTCGTCTAATTCTATTTTATCGATTAGAACGATTTCTTTGTCTCTAACTTTAGAAGACAAAGACATAAAAAGCGCTTTCCTTTTCACTTTTTTGTTGATTTTTTTTGAAAAATTCCTCTCTTTGGTTGGACCGAAAGTCACTCCGCCGCCCTTCCATAGTGGCGAACGGATAGAGCCATGCCGCGCCCGGCCAGTGCCTTTTTGCCTCCATGGTTTTTTCCCGCCGCCGCTTACTTCTCCCCGGTCCTTGGTATGAGCAATCACTTTCCTCTTATTAGCCAAATAGGCCGAGACCACTTGGCGAACTAAGTCATTATTCATTTCCAAACCAAAAATATCCGAAGGCAAATCTATCTTCCCCATCTTTCCGCCCTTCTGATTGTAAATTATTTCTTCCATTTCTATAATTGATTCTTTTCCTCTTTGACCGGCAAATCCTTCTTTTTCCCAGTTTTCTTGTTTAGATTAATTTCGCCCTGTCCGATTATTTCCAAAAGAGTCCCTTTTCTGCCCGGCACCGAACCCCTAATAGCCAGCAGATTATTGTCCGGATCTACCGCGACCACTCTTAATTTGCCCAAGATGGTGACGCGATCGCTTCCCATTCGACCAGCCATCTTTCTGCCTTTCCAAACTCTTTCCGGGAAAGACGTGCCAATTGAACCGGGAGCGCGTAAATTATGCTTTGTCCCGTGCGAGGCTGGACCGCCCTTGAACCCATGTCTTTTAACCACTCCTTGAAAACCCTTCCCTTTGGAAATACCCGAAACCTTGACCAGATCGCCTTTGGCAAAAATGGAAACAGTCAGAACATCGCCCACTTTCACGCCCTCGCCCTTAAATTCTTTCAGGTAGCGGTAATTCTTTTTCAGTCCGGCTTTTTTGAAATGACCCCGCTGGGGCTTTTTTGTCTTCTTGTCTTTAATATTGCTAAAGGCAATTTGAGTCGAACAGTAGCCGTCCTTCTCATCTGTCTTCACTTGAACGACCGGACAGGGACCAGCTTCAACTAAAGTCAGCGGGACAACTTTCTCGCTTTCATCAAATATCTGACTCATCCCAATTTTTCTGCCCAAAATGAATTTCATATAATTTTCTCAAGAAGTTACCGAAGAATTCCAGCCCCTAAAATTGTTTTTGCCTCTCAACCAAAAACCGGGGATAGTCCCCGGCTAAAGATGACTAAATCCATAAAAGTCGCCGTTTCTACTTAACTGAAACTCTCCTCATAAAATTTTCCTTTAGTGAAAATTTTGTCGTTAGAGCATCTTTATCTCAATGTCAACGCCAGCCGGAAGACTCAACTCCATTAAAGCGTCTATCACTTTTTGTCCCGGATTAACGATATCAATCAGCCGCTTATGGACTCTCATTTCGTATTGTTCGCGAGAATCCTTATGGACGAAAGTGGAACGGTTAACGGTATATTTGTGAATCTCGGTCGGTAAAGGAATAGGTCCGTTAAAGTCAGAGCCATACCGTCCCACAACCTCAATTATCTTTTTCGCTGATTGGTCAATGAGTTTATGATCGTAGGCCTGAATTCTTATTCGAATTCTCTGTTTTATCTCTTCGCCGCCTTTGGCGGATTTTTTAGGTGCCATTTATTTATTTAACAATTTTTGTTACTACGCCGGCGCCAACGGTCTTGCCGCCTTCTCTGATGGCAAACCTTAACTTTTCTTCCAAAGCCACCGGAGAAATCAACTTAATCTTGCCATTAACCGTGTCTCCCGGCATAACCATCTCTGTCCCTTCGGGCAACGTTACTTCGCCGGTAACATCGGTTGTCCGAATATAGAACTGGGGCTTATAACCGCTAAAGAATGGGGTGTGCCGGCCGCCTTCTTCCTTGCTAAGAATATAAATCTCGCCTTCAAATTCGGCGTGAGGAGTGACCGAGCCGGGCTTGACCAAAACTTGTCCCCTTTCAACGTCCTCTCTTTTGAGTCCTCTTAAAAGGATTCCGGCGTTGTCTCCGGCCATCCCCGCGTCAAGCGACTTGTTAAACATCTCTATGCCGGTAATAGCGGTTTTCTTTGTTTCGCCTAATCCGACTACTTCAACTTCATCGCCGACTTTGACCTGGCCTCTTTCAATTCGGCCGGTCGCAACTGTTCCTCGGCCGGAGATAGAAAAAACATCTTCCACCGGCATCAGGAACGGTTCGTCAACCGGACGGGTCGGCTCGGGAATGGACTGATCAACCTTATCCATCAATTGATAAATCGGGCCGCATTTTTCGCATTCTTTTTTGCCGCAGCCGCATTCCAGCGCCTGGAGAGCCGAACCGCGAACAATCGGAATGTTATCGCCGTCAAATTCGTACTTGCTTAAAAGTTCCCTGATTTCCTGTTCAACCAAATCAACCAACTCCGGGTCGTCGGCCTGGTCAATTTTATTTAAAAAGACAACCAAAGCCGGCAAACCAACCTGACGAGCCAAAAGAATATGTTCTCTGGTCTGCGGCATCGCTCCGTCCGGAGCCGAAACGACTAAAATCGCTCCGTCCATCTGGGCGGCGCCGGTAATCATATTTTTGATGTAGTCGGCGTGGCCGGGACAATCAATATGAGCATAGTGCCTTTTGGCCGTTTCGTATTCAACATGCGAAACGGAAATAGTCAAACCGCGCTCTTTTTCTTCCGGAGCGCTGTCAATTTGGTCAACGCTTTTTGTTTGGGCCGAAAGACCGGCTGCCGCCAAGCATTTCAAAATAGCGGCCGTCAAAGTGGTCTTACCGTGGTCAACATGTCCGATTGTCCCTATATTAAGGTGAGGTTTTGTTCTTTCAAATTTTTCAGCCATAATGGGCTTGACAAAAAAGTTGAACAAAAGACAACAAAAACATTGTCTGTTATCTAAAATTTTTGCCTGGTATTATTTTGATTAGTGTCTTACTAAGAAGTTTACAAAATGTTTCAGCAATAGTCAAGACCCCACCGGTCAAAACGGCAACCAATCAAAAAGGCAAATCTTCTATCCTGACTTCTTTTGAGGCGTCGTCTTCCGGTTCAATAATTTTATCGTCCTTATTCTCGCTTGCTTTCAGGTTTTCTATATCGCGGTTAATCTTTTCCATATCTTCTTCTGTCTCATCAAGCCGTTTAACCAAGTAGACCGGCTGGCCGTCTTCTATAATAATGCCTTTGCCTCCTTCTCTTTCTATTATTTTCTTTATTTTTTCCCACATCATACTTAACCTTCAATTACCAACTCTCAAATTGACCATTGATTATTGATAATTGACGACTATTTTTTCTCCCCTCCCATAATTTGTTCAGCGACGTTTTTTGGCACCTCGGCATAATGGTCAAATTCCATCGTAAAAGTCGCTCGACCCTGGCTAATTGATCTCAACTGAGTCGCGTAGCCAAACATATTAGCCAAAGGAACCAAGGCATCAATCACTTTCATCTTGGCCATTCCCTCTCCCCGGTCATCCATTTTTTCTATTCGGCCGCGCTTGGAGTTAATATCCCCGATAACATCGCCCATAAACTGTTCTGGCGTGACTATCTCCAGCTTCATAATTGGCTCCATCAAAATCGGATCAGCTCTTCTGGCGGCAGCCTGCAGGGCGATAGAGCCGGCGATTTTAAAGGCCGCCTCGGAAGAATCGACCTCGTGGAAAGAGCCGTCATAAAGCGTCACTCTGATATCAACCAGCTGGTACCCGGCTAAAATACCTTTATCCATCGCTTCTTTAACTCCCTTTTCAACCGCTGGAATATATTCTTGAGGAATGACTCCGCCTTTGATAGCGCTGACGAACTCAAATCCATTTTCCTGCTCCAGGGGTTCAACTTTGAGCCAAACATGACCATATTGACCGTGACCGCCCGTCTGCCGAATATATTTCCCTTCGGCTTCCGCCGTGGATTTAATCGTTTCTTTGTAGGCCACCTGTGGCTGACCGACATTGGCCTGTACTTTAAATTCTCTCAACATCCGGTCAACAATAATCTCTAAATGGAGCTCGCCCATGCCGGCGATAATCGTCTGGCCGGTTTCGGCGTCGCCCTTGACTCGGAAAGTCGGGTCTTCTTCAGACAAGCGTCTCAAAGCTAAACCCATTTTCTCCTGATCGGCCTTGCTTTTCGGTTCAATCGCGATGGAAATAACCGGTTCCGGAAAATCGATTTTCTCCAGAACAACCGGGTTATTCTGGTCGCACAGAGTATTGCCGGTAGTAGTATTTTTAAAACCAACCACGGCAGAAATGCCGCCGGCGTAGACCTCTTCAATTTCCTCCCTTTTGTTGGCGTGCATCCGCAAAATCCGACCGATTCTCTCTTTTTGCCCTGTGCTGGAATTCAAGACATAAGAACCGCTTTTCAGCACCCCCGAATAAACTCTAATATAGGCCAACTGTCCGACGAAAGGATCGGTCGCTATCTTAAAGGCCAACGCCGCCAACGGTTCATCATCATCGCTTTTTCTGATAATCTTTTGGGTTTTGTCTTTAAGATTGAATCCTTCTACCGGCGGCAAATCAATCGGAGACGGCAAGTAATCAACCACGGCGTCTAAAAGAAGTTGGATTCCTTTGTTCTTTAGGGCGGAACCGCAAAAAACCGGCACCAGTTTGTAGTTGATAACCGCTTCCCTTAAAGCTCTTTTTAAATCCGCCTCATCAATTTCTTCTCCATTAAGATACTTTTCGGTCAAGGCATTTTCCTGCTCGGCAATTTTTTCAATCATTTTCGCCCGATATTCTTGGCTCTGCGCTCTTAGATTTTCCGGAATGTCTTCCTCTTTTACGTCCTGGCCTAAATCGCCTTCAAACTTATAGGCCTTCATCTTAAGCAGATCAATCACCCCTTCCATTTTATCTTCCAAGCCGATTGGAATTTGCATTGCGATGGCGCGAGGCGTCAACCGTTCCCAAATTGAAGCCAAGCTTTTTTCAAAACTGGCGCCCACCCGATCTAATTTATTAATAAAGCAGATTCGCGGAACTTTAAACTTATCTGCCTGCCGCCAGACCGTTTCCGACTGCGGTTCAACGCCAGCCACGCCGTCAAAAACAACCACCGCCCCGTCAAGCACCCTTAAAGAGCGCTGGACTTCCACGGTAAAATCAATGTGGCCAGGCGTATCAATGATATTAATTTGGCATTCCGACCGATCTTTGTCTTGAGTTAAATATTTTCTTGGCGTCCAAAAGCAGGTTGTTGCCGCCGAGGTAATAGTAATACCCCTTTCCCTCTCCTGCTCCATCCAGTCCATTATCGCCGTCCCTTCGTGGACCTCGCCGATTTTATGCGAAATACCGGTATAAAAAAGTATCCGTTCGCTAACGGTTGTTTTGCCGGCATCAATATGAGCAATGATGCCGATGTCCCTGATTTTTTCAATAGCGTAATCCCTGGGCATAATATCAAAATATATCCCTCTCCCGCCGTCCGGCAATCAGAGCAAGCCCTTTACCAGCCGAAATGCGCAAAGGCCTTATTGGCATCGGCAATCTTGTGGGTCTCTTCCTTCTTTTTGACCGCCGTGCCCTCGTTTTTAGAAGCCAGGATAAATTCTTCAGCCAATTTTTCGGACATTGACTTGCCTTTTCCTCCGGCCGCCGCCTGGATTAACCAGCGGAAAGACAAAGCAATCTTTCTTTCCCCCCTCACTTCTCTTGGCACCTGATAACGGGCGCCGCCAATTCTCCTTGATCTGACTTCAACTAACGGAGAAGCGTTTTTAACCGCCAAGTCAAAAATATCCAACGGTTCTTTTTTGGTCTTCTCTTTAATGAGGTCAAAAGTCCGATAAATAATTTTCTGGGCAATTGATTTCTTGCCGCCTTTCATCAAGTGATTGATAAACTGAGCCAATAAAACGCTATTATGCATCGGATCGGGCTTGATGTCTCTTTTAAATTTTCTTTTTCTGCGCATAATTGAATTTAGTTATAAATTGGGAATTCAACCCTAAAGGTCTATTCCGCCGCCGCGGCGCTTGCCGCCGCCTTAGCCGGACCGGCGCCCTTTTCTTTTTTGGCGCCATAGCGGCTTCGGCCTTGTTTGCGGCCTTCAACGCCGACGGTATCCAAAACGCCCCGAACAACGTGGTAGCGAACACCCGGCAAATCCCTGACCCGGCCGCCGCGAATCATCACCACCGAATGCTCCTGTAAGTTATGCTTTTCGCCTGGGATATAGGCAGTCACTTCCAGACCGTTAGTCAGCCGGACGCGAGCAACTTTGCGCAAGGCCGAATTCGGCTTTTTGGGCGTGACAGTATAGACCTTGGTGCAAACCCCTCTTTTAAAAGGAGAGGGGTATTTTTGGGGCCGGTTTTTCTGGGAATTAAAACCCCGCCAAAGAGCTGGCGTCTTTGGTTTCTTTCGGGGTGTCTTTCTTGGTTTTTTGACTAACTGGTGAATTGTCGGCATTTAAGTTTTAGATAAATTGGACCGGCGGACAAAAAATAACCGCCGGTATTAAAAGATAATACCAAAAATAACAGATTGTCTTTCTTGTGTCAAACTTTGTGGGGTGACTAGAGAGAATCGAACTCTCGTTACCGCTTCCACAGAGCGGAGTTTTACCATTAAACTATAGCCACCATAAATTCCGGCGCGCTATCTTAGAGTTAATCATAACTCATTATAATAAATTTTTCAAGAAAAAATAAAAGACCCTCGTGCTTGTATTGCGCAAGGGTCGTGTTGAAACATTAATCACCGGCGGCCTCCTCTATGGTGGCGGCCCCAACCGTGATAATTCCTATATTCGTGCCACCGGTAATATCCATAGGGATAACTGTGCCACCGATAATATCCATAGGGATAACTATCATAATAGGGATAACTATCATAATAGGGATAGTCTGGATATCTATAACCTATAAAGCCAATACAACCATTCGTAAACACACCAATCAACCCGATAATCAACCCAATTAATACTATTTTTTTCATTTCTCTCGCCTCTTTTTAAGTTGTTAAGGAATAAATTGAGTCAAGTATCAGTTTGACCCTCCTTTGTGTAAATTACAACAAAACAAATAAAAAAGCAACGTTTTTGGGTTTGCGCCAAGTGGGCGCGCCTGGAGGGAGTCGAACCCCCGACCTAATGCTTAGAAGGCATCCGCTCTATCCGCTGAGCTACAGGCGCGTATTAAAACTATACCGAAATTTCGTAAAAAGGCAAGTTAAAAACACTCCGGCGCCGTCAATCAGAATGTCTCTGACTACTCCCTGCCTTCCCAAAACAAAGGTCTGGTGATATTCGTCGGAAGCGGCATAGAGAAGCGCCAAAATCATCGCCAGAAACAAAAGCTGGCGGCGGTTCAAACGATGTTCTTTTAGCGCTCGGATTAAAAAAAGAGTTAAAACGGCATATTCGGCAATATGAGCTAGTTTTCGCAAAATAAAATCCCACTGGTTGGGCAAGCCTGATTTCAAGTCCGGCTGGCTGGAGAAAAAGAAAATAACCCCCGCCCAGAGAAACACCCAGAGCCAGTTTTTAAGTTTATTATCCAAATTATTTTTCAAAAAAATTTAGGAAATCTTTCACTGTCCCGGCATTTAAAATATCTTTGGGGGTTGCCCAGCCGCGCCGGGCCTGGGCAATGCCTAATTCCATCATTTTTAATCCCTGAGGATTATGAGCATCGGTGCCAATGGTCAACTTGGCGCCGGCGGCAATGACCTGACGGATATCAATATCTCTCAAATCCAAGCGGTTAAAGTAAGCGTTGATTTCCAGCGCCGTTTTGTTTCTCTTGGCTGCTTGAAAAATTTTACCAAAATCAAAGAAGTAACCCTCTCTCTTTTGAATTATTCGGCCGGTCGGATGAGCGATAATATCCACATTGGGATTTTCTATTGCCCGGAGCAGCCGTTTGGTCATATCGGTTTTAGACATCTTAAAGCCGGAATGAACGCCGGCGACAACAACATCCAATTTGGCCAAAACTTCGTCTTTAATCGCCAAGCCGCCGTCCATCTTGATGTCCACCTCGCATCCTTTTAAAATTTTAATCCCTGAAATTTCTTTGCCAATTTTATCAATCTCTCGCATCTGTCTTAAAAGCCGCTTCTCATCCAGGCCGTTGGCAATTTTGAGAAATCCGGCATGGTCGGTAATGACGATGTACTGATAGTCCATCTTTTTGGCCGCCTTAGCCATCGCTTCTATTGTCTCTGTCCCGTCCGACCAGTCGGTATGACACTGGGTTTCTCCCTTGATATCGTCGTAGCCGATAATTTTCGGCAATTCGTTTTTTAGCCCCGCTTCAATTTCGCCGGTATTGGTTCGCAGTTCCGGCTCAATGTAGGGCAGACTAATGGCCTGATAAACCTCTTTTTCCGTCCGGCCGGCGATTCTGGTCTTCTTTTTATAGACCCCGTATTCGTTCAATTTCAGTCCCTTTTTTATCGCCAAGCGCCGGAGTAAAATATTATGTTCCTTGTTGCCGGTAAAATACTGCAGGGCGGCGCCGAAACTAACTCTTTTGACTACCCTTAGGTCGCAGTCAAAGCCGCCCTTAAACCTGACCGACGACTTGGTTGGCCCTTTGGCCCAGACCTTGACGATGCCGGGCAAAGAAACAAAATGCTCCATGACTTTGTCCGGCTGGGACGAAGTCGCCAGAAGATCAACGTCGCCGACGGTTTCTTTCATCCGCCTGACCGAACCGGCGGCGCTGATCTGGCCGACTTCGGGCAGTTTTTCCAGTCCCCCGACAACTTCTCTGACGACCGGCAGAATGGCGCCGAGTAAAAATCGGCCTTTGCTTGTTTTAGCAAACGCAATTGCCTGCAAGATATTCTTTTCGCTCTTGGCGCCAAAGCCCTCTAAAGCGGCTATTTCCCCGACCCTGGCCACTTTTTCCAAGTCCTTTAGATTCCTGACGCCAAGTTTCTGGTAAAGGGTCTTAATTTTTTTCGGACCGATCCCTTCCACCTTAGTCAGCGCTTCCACGTCTACCGGCGACTCCTTTTTTAATTTTTGGTATTCTTTGATTTTTCCGGTCTTTAAATACTCTTCCATCTTTTCGGCGATGCCCTGGCCAACTGACGGGATTTCTTTCAACGCTTTCGCTCCTCCTTCACGATAGATATCGCCAATGTCTCTTTCCAGAGAATCTAAAACCCGGGCGACTCGGCTGTACGCCCGGGCTCTAAAACCGTCCTCTTTCATCTCAAGGAATTCCGACATCTGGGAAAAAATTTGAGACAATTCCAGATTTTTCATTTTTCCGACCCTTTACTGTTCCTTGGGAGTAGCGTCCTTGGCGCCGATAAAATTTATCCCTCGCTCGGTTTTCGGCATGACATCTCTTTTTATGAACAGCGGCAGAAACGAACCCAAAAGAATAAAGGCGGCGACGCCGATAAAAAGCGTCTCAAATCCAAAGCGCGTCGCGATGATGCCTCCCAGCGCGCCGGCGACGCCGGCGCCGGCGCTGACCACGGCGCTTCTGACGCTCCAGCTAAACGCTTCTTTGCCTTTGTCAATATGGCGGGTAAAAATAGCCGTATAGCCGGGGATATTCATCCCCAAGCCGACGGCGGTAAACGCCTGCAAAAGATAAATCTGCCAAGGAAAACGGGCAAAGACATAGCCCAAAACGGAAAAAGCGGCCAAGACGCTGCCAAGGGCGATAAACAAAAGGTCGTCCTTTTCGCCGTGGTTTTTGTCCAGATACCGGCCAAGAGGAATAACCACCAGTGATTCAACAATCCAATAAATGGCGGCGGCGTAGCCGACCGTCTCCAGATTCCCGCCCTCAATCCTGTCAGTCAAAAAAATAGCGAAAATCGGATTGACGAAACCCAAGCCGCCGGCCAGAGCTACATCGGCCACTATCAGAATCTTAATAATTTTGTTCATAATATTTTAATCATATCAAAACTTCGGGAAAATAAAAAGGGCGGCCTGTTTTACACAGACCGCCCCACCCGTTTTCCGCTATTTAAACTCGGGATAGTTTTCCTCTTTGCACGGAGAGCAAAGAGAATGAGAAAACTCTATCCCGAACCGGAGGAGATATTCTTCCACCGGAATCCAATTCCCATCTTCATCGCGGACTTTTTTACAGAAAGAACAGATTGGAATAATCCGCGACAAAAGTTCATTTATTTTTTCCGAGTTTTCCAATTCAAAACCCTCCTTTCAAGTTTCTCCGATTATACCATATTAGCATAATTTGTCAATGGCAGGTAGCGATTCGTTTAATTCCCAGCCAGATTCCTTTGAGCACCCCTTCTTTTTCTATCGCCCGACAGGCGTATTCAGAACAAGTCGGTTGATGGCGGCACTGCCCCAACAGCCGCAAAACCGGAAAGACGCCGTGGTCGGGCGAAATGGTTTTTTGGTAAAGTTTGATTAGAAACAAAATAACTGATTTCATCTCTGTGTCGTAAATCAAATAATTGAGGCCGTCCATTTCTTAATGAACGGCCTCCGGTCAAGCAACTGCGACCTCCACTTCTTTTCGCGCCGGATAATCCCTTTTCAGGGTTAAAATCCGATTAGGAAGATATTCCGGCCGGATATTTTCCACAACCACTTGCCGGTGGCAGTAGTAACAAAAGAAGTGAACTCCCGCCGCCGAAACCTTTAAAAATTCCATCTGCGTCCCGTCGCACTCGGGACAAAGGTACTCAGACATAAACACCTCCTTTTTTGATTTTTACCACTCTACCTAAAAAAGAGAAGTTTGTCCAGAGAAACCGCCTCTTTCTTCATCATCAAAGATTTTTATTTTCCCGTATTTGCCGTCGTGACCGGGCTCAATTCTGACTTTGCCTTGCCGGACGCGGCTAATGGCCTCGCCGATTTCAAAAGAACTGATTTCCTTTATTTGCTCCGGCGACCGGTTTAACAAAATGTCAAACTCCGAGCCAAAACTTTTTATCAGGTTTTTGTATTCTTCCGCCACGGTTTTTGAGCCGGCGCCGACGCCCTTGGCTTCGGCAATGATTTCTTCTAGAGGAATCAAGTGCCGGAAAGGAACGGCCTTGGCTGGCTGGACTCCTTCTTTTCGGTCAGCCAAATCGTCCAAGCGGTGAAGCACGCCGATAGTGAGCGGTTTGCCGCACTTGGGACAAAGATTATTTACTCTTTTTGAGTCCTGGGGTGCCAAAACCACGCCGCAATTCCGGTGTCCGTCGTAGTGGTATCTCCCTTCTTCCGGGAAAAACTCAACCGTTTCCAGAAATTTTCCCGAACCCTTGCTTTTAATCGCTTCGGCTATCCCCTGATAACTCAACTCGGTCTCAAAAACATTGGCTTCCCGACCAATCCGCGAAGGTGAATGGCTGTCGCTGTTTGAGAGCAGAGTTAGATTATCCAGTTTTGACCAGCGCCAGTTCATGGTCGGGTCACTGCTTAATCCTGTTTCAACCGCATAAATATATTGGGCGTACTCTTCAAAACATTCTTCCATTGAGTCAAAGCCGGAATTGGCGCCAAACAAAGAAAACCAGGGCGTCCAGATATGGGCCGGAATAATCAGGCAATTGGCGCTGGTGTCAAAGACGATTTTAGCCAATTCTTTGGCGTCCAAGCCCAAAATCGGCCGGCCGTCGGATTTAATGTTGCCAATCCAAGAAAGGCGGGTATTGATTTTTTCTATGGTTTTGAAATCAGGCGCTAGGACGATCAGATGGATTTTTCTGGTTCGATTGTTTTTGGAATAGATACAGCTGATTTCGCCGCTCAATAAAAATCTGGTCCCGCTGTCAAGTTTATTCTGGCCGTCTTTAGGCAGCCAATCGTTGTTTAAAACTGACGACTGGCCAAGTTTCTTGGTCTTAAAAAGGCCCGACTCGGCCGGCTCCAATTTTTTTCTTAATTCTTTGACCCACAAAGGATGGGTAAAATCGCCGGTAGCCAAAACCTTGATGCCTTTAATCTTGGCCCACTTGTCCAGATTTTCCACATCCATATTCTTGGAAGTGGCGCGGGAATATTTGGAGTGGATATGCAGGTCAGCGACAAATTTCATAATCTCTTGATATAATTGTTGATATAGTGCGGCGTCCCCAGAAGGAATCGAACCTTCGCCTCAGCCTCCGGAGGGCTGCGCTCTGTCCGCTGAGCTATGGGGACATAAGGGCATAGCTATAAACTGCGCCACTATGTTTAGAAAGTATATCTAAGATTTAATTATACTTTATTCCAGATAGAGGTCAATCGGCGGACAACTTGCCGCTTAAAAGGCCTAAAACCAGCCACCAGGCCAATTGCCCCTGCTGAAGCGTCCAGAAAAAGTGGTCAAACATTCCGATAAATAAGAAAGAAAAACCGATCAGCAGGATAAAGGTTTTTCTCTGGCCAAAAGCGTTTTTAAACAATCGGAATAAGAACAGTAAAAAAACGCTTAAACCAATCAGTCCGGTCTCGCTGGCCATCAAAAGATAAATATTATGAACCGGCTGCCAGATCCAGGGGCTCATTAAGTCCAGCATTTCCCGGAGACGGAAAACAAAATTACCCTGCCCGACGCCCAAAAACGGCTGTTCGCTGATAAAAAGAAAAGCGAATTGATTGTAAATTTGGCGCAGGACAACCGACTGCTCTTGAAGAGAAATATTAAAGCGGCCGGAAAACTCCGGCCAAGCCCAAGCAACGGCGATAAGCGCGTTGATAGCGACGATTGAAAATAATCCTAAAGTTTTCTTTTTTTGTTTTTTAAAGTTCAAAGTGAAATAGACAAAAGAAGCCAACAAGAAAACCGCCATAATCAGCCGGGAGAAAGTCAAACACAGAGCGGCAAACAAGAGCGCGTAGCCGGCGATAAAAAAGATATTTCTCCGAAAAGAATGTTTTCCGCCCAGCCAGAGATAGTAAAGAAAAAAGACAGACAAAAGAAGGAAAATCGCCAAAAGATTGGGATGAGGCAGGCCGCCGTAGGCCCGAACGATTTTTTCTCCGCTAACGGTAATTTTTGCCACCCCGTCAATATCCAACGCCAAAGGGCTTTCGCCCAAAAACCAAAGTCCTAAACTTTTTTGACTAAGATATTGGCCAATGGCAATGATAGATTGGACTAATCCCGAAAAAACAACCACCGGCGCCAGGTGCCGAAGATTAAAAATTAGGCCGGCGTTTGACTTTAGGTAAAAGAAAAACAGAGAAAATTCCAGCAGTTTAAGCCAGCCATAAACACCCAACTGAACACTCTCCGCCTGACTCAAAGAAACTAAAGCGATGGCTAGGAATATAATCAGCCAGCTATCCGGCGACTTGATTTTTTCTCCCAGCCAGGCCCAGCCCAGGTTTTTAAAAAACCGGTCTTTTCTCCGGCGCCAAAACCAAAGAAAAACAAGCGCCAAAAGCAGAATATCGGTCAGATAGACATAGGCGCCGAGCCACTCATTAAAAGCCCCGCCGCCGAATTGAGCGATAATCTTTCTTGTTTGGAACGGCAAGGCAAAAATTAAGGAATAAAAGACAAATTTTTCTAACCAAAGAAGCATAAACTACTTTAATTTATTAAACTCTTCCTTGACTATCCTCCTATCATCCCAGGGGATTTTCCGGCCGCCGGCAACCGCCAGCCACGGCTCGCAACCCTTGCCGGTGATAATGACAATATCGCCTTTTTTGGCCGTCCGAAGCGCCGAAGAAATCGCTTTCCTTCGGTCTAAAATCTTTTTAACCCTTTTCTCTTTTATTCCGCCGGCCACCTCGTCAATAATTTTCTCCGGGTCTTCGTCGTAAGGGTCTTCATTGGTAATGATAATTTCGTCCAGATACTTCTCGGCGATTTCGCCCATTTCCGGCCTCTTCCATTTATCTCTTCCGCCGCCGGCCGAGCCCAAAACGCCAATTAGTTTACCCGCCGGCGAGGCGGACCGGCCGGTCTGGCCTGAAAATGATTCTTTGACCGCCTGATAGACCTTTTCTAGGGCATCGGGCGTATGGGCATAGTCAACAATAACCAAGAAAGGGCTCTTTAGCGCAAACTCCAATCTTCCCGGCGCGCTTTTGGCCTTTTCCAGCGCCGACTTTATTTTAGACAATGGAATCCTTTCCGCCAGAGCAACGGCCGCCGCCGCCAAGGCGTTGTAAAGATTAAATTTTCCCCAAAGGTTCAGTTTGAATTCTTCTTGGCCCATTTTAAAATTGATTCCCTCCGGACCAACCTTGCAATTCTCTGCTTTGACCGAATAGTCCGCCATCTCTTCGGATTCAAAATCTATGCCGTAGCCCCATTTTTCCGCCGCCTTAAATTTCAAAAAATATCCGGCGCTGGGATCGTCCAGATTGACAATCGCTTTGCCGTTTTTTTTAAGGGAAGAAAACAATCTCCCTTTGGCTTGGCGATAGTTTTCAAAACTACCGTGCCGTTCAATGTGTTCCGGCGTCACATTGGTCAAAACCGCCGCCTCAAAACCGATAAAGCGATGACGAAACTGCTTTATGCCCTCCGAAGTCACCTCCAAAATCGCCCAGTCGCAGCCGGCGTCAATCGCCTGCCTTAAAAATCTTTGAATTTTCATTCGGCCCGGCATGGTCATTTTTAAATCATTGACCCAAACCTTGCTTTTTATTTTAAACTCAATTGAAGAAAGAGAAGCGACGCTATGGCCGGCGCTGGCAAAAATTTGCCCCAGCAAAGAAACAACCGTGGACTTGCCGTTGGTCCCGGTGACGCCGATAATTTTCAATTTTTTTGAGGGAAAACGGTAAATCAGCACCCCTAAAAGCGCCCAAAAGAAATGATACCAGTCAAAAACAAACGCTGGAATTAGTTTTCTTAAAAATTCTTTCGTAATCAAAAAATTCTTCTGGCTAAATTATACGCCTGATACCAAAGAGGATTAAAGACCAAATCGCAGGCGCCGGGGTAAACGACCTCTTTTCCCCCGCCCTGCCCGCCGTCGGGCAGAAAGCCCTTTTTAAATCGGGTTACTCCCGGCCATTTGGTTTCGTTTATTCCATAGAGGTCAAAATATTTCAAGCCCAATTTTTTGGCTTGATTAATTTCTTGCCACTTCAAAAGATAAGGCGCCATTAATTGCCGGTAATGGTAGTCGGAAGCACCATGAAGATAAGTGGCGGTTTGGCCGAAGAAAACAACCAAGTCAGCGGCAATAACCCTATTTTTGGATTTGGCCAGATATAATCTGGCTATCCCTTCTTCGCCCAAAACCTCCATCATTTTTTTATAATATCCCTTGGGATGGAGAGAAAAGCGGTCTCTTTTGGCAGTCATTTTGGCTAACTTTAAAAATTCTTCCAGTGATTCATTATTGTTTTTCTCCTCTATCCTAACGCCTTTCTTTTCCGCCAGTCGGATATTATACCTTGTTTTCGGCCGCAGGTGGAACAGGATTTCTTCTGCCGGCCTTAAAATATCAAGAATTATCGTCTTTGACGGCTGAATCTCTTTAAGCGACTTTTTAAAGTTAGCCAGATTTTGGCTGAATCCGGCATCCGGCTCAATTTTTAAAAAGATACTTTTCTCCCGCTTGGCTATTGGCTTAACTTCTTTAAGAAATTCGTTTAACGAGCCGATTGGTCCTCGCGGACAATAGAGATAATTTTTCCCAAAAGGCAAGCCCTGCCGGATTACCAGCGCTTTTACGCCTGCTCTCTCTACCCGCCAAATTTTACGGCCGACTGATTTTTGAAACTCGCCCCACTGCCAGGACTGTAAAAAAGAATTGTTGTTTTTAATAATAAATTGGTTCCAGTCCTGTTTGGTCATTTGCCTAAAATTTTAAGGGCTTCTCTGACTCTTTTGCCGGCTCCGGCCACTTTATCCGGAACTTTTTCCAGCGCTTCTCTGGCTTGTCTGGCGGTGTAGCCCAAAGAAACCAAAGCGTCAATGGCATCGCTGTCCGAACTCAACTGCTTTACCTCGGAGACCAGCGCCGCCACTTTGTTTTTTAGTTCCAAGATAATCCGCTCGGCCGTCTTTGAGCCGATGCCGGAAACCTTGGTTAAAAGCGATTTTTGGCCGCTGGCAATCGCCTGCTTAAGCGTCTTGACCGACGCCAGCGCCATAACTGACAGGCCGACCTTTGGCCCGATGCCGGAAACCGAAATTAACTGTTCAAAAAATTCCAGTTCTTCAGAAGTCGGAAACCCGTATAAATCCAAAACCCCCTCTCTGATATGAAGATGGATAAATAGTTTCACTTTTTTGTCCGTCGGCTTATTTGTCAATTCCTTAAGTGTTTGAGAAGAACAAAAAATCTTATACCCGACGCCGCCGACGTCCAAGATAATAAATTTTTCTGATTTTAATTCAATTTTCCCCCGCAATAAAGCAATCATAATTCTATCTTACTTTAACCAAAGGTATTTGACAACCAACTTTCTATCCCTTACACTAATGGCATTATGCCTATCACTAAATCAGCCAAAAAGGCCCTCCGTCAAAGCCGCCGCAAGCGGGTTTTTAATCTTCGCCGATTCAAGAAGATGAAAGAAAAAATCAAAGAGGTTAAGAAGTTAATTAAGGAAAATAAGAAAGACGAAGCGGCCAAACTTTTGCCCGAAACGTATCAAGCGATTGATAGGGCGGCAAAAAGAGGAGTGATAAAAAAGAATACCGCCAGCCGAAAAAAATCTCGCCTAGCCAAGCCAATCGCTAAAATATCAACTTCGTAAGTCGTATTTTGTTGTGTATAAATTGCTTGACACTGGGACTTCGGAAGTGATAACCTGTCCTTGTGCCTATGAGTACAATCAGACAACGCCTTAGGATTTTGATTAAAAATCTTAAGGTTGATATAGAAGAAAGCAACAAGAAACTGCTCTTAGCGGCAGTTGTTTTATTTTCCCTAACCTGGTCTTTGGTCTCTCCATTTAATCCGTCTTCAAAAATTATTCTTCCGGTTGTCGCCCGGGCGCAGCAAGCCCAAACGCAAGAAAATAGCCAAGTCGTCTTTCGGCAAAATCTCTCGTTGGCCGCCAACCTTGTTTCGGCCAGCGCCCTGGCCGTTTTAACCAACCAGTCGGAAAATAACCTTTCCGCCGACGGCGCGCAAGATGAGGCCGAAATGTCAGCCGCCAATGGAAGCGCCCTGGTGGCAAACAGCAATCCCGTTACCTTTATCAGCCAAGAAGCCAGAACCGGCATCATCATCTACACCGTCCAGGAAGGAGACACTATTTCAAGTATTGCCGCTTTCTTTGGTATTTCCTTGAATACTCTGCTCTGGGCAAATAACCTCAAAGAAACCAGCGTCATTCGACCAGGAGATCAATTGACCGTCCTGCCAATTACCGGAGTTATCCATAAAATTAAAAGCGGCGATACCATCAGCTCAATCGCTAAATACTATAAAGCCGATGAAAAAGAGATTATCGCTTTCAACGATCTGCCGGCCGATGGAACAATTCAAGTTGGCGAAAAGATAGTTGTTCCCGACGGACAAATGCCAGCGCCGGCCAGTCCTAAACCAACCGTTGCTCCAAAAACCTATGTCACCGGCCCGGGTACCGGCAAAAGCCATGTCTTCCCTTACGGCCAATGCACCTGGTATGTCGCTCAAAAAAGATATATTCCTTGGTCAGGCAACGCCAAGTCCTGGCTGGCCAACGCCAAGGCCTATGGTCTTCAGACCGGCTCAACGCCGCAGGCGGGAGCGATTATCGTCACTAACGAAAGCTGGTACGGCCATGTCGCTTATGTTGAATCGGTTAATGGCAGCTGGGTGACATTTTCCGAAATGAACCATCTTGGCTGGGGAGTAAAAAGCGTCAGAACCATCAATATTAATGATTGGAAAATCAGAGGATACATCTATTAGTTCTCGGTTATCAACTTTTAATTTTAATCAATGATTGAATCAAAAAACTGCCCGCGGGCAGTTTTTGGTTTCTAAAATTCTAATTCTTTGGGCCGATATTGAATCGCTTCGGCAAGATGTTCGACTTCAATGTTCGGCGCGCCGGCTAAATCAGCGATAGTCCTTGAGATTTTAAGCAAACGATAATAAGAACGAACCGACAGGTTCATCTGGTCGGTCGCTTTTTTAAGTAAATTTTGAGCAGCCAAATCAATTGAGCAATATTTTTTAACCTGAATAATATCCATCTCGCTGTTTGTCGCAATATTTTTCTCTTTTTCAAATCTTCTTTCTTGCGCTTTTCTTGCCGCCTCAACCCTTTTTTTAATAATAGCGGATGATTCCGCCTCTTTGGCGGATGAAATTTTAGCGTAACTCAAACGGGGCACCTCAATATGCAAATCAATTCTGTCTAAAAGCGGGCCGGAAATCTTTCGCTGATATTTTGAAATCTGGCCCGGCAAGCAGGAACATTCCTGCTTTGGATCGCCCAACTTTCCGCAAGGACAGGGATTCATCGCTCCGATTAAAATAAACTTAGCCGGAAAAACTAAACTTCCTTTGGCTCGGGAAACCACAATCAGCCCGTTTTCCAACGGCTGTCTCAAGCATTCCAAAACATCTCTTCTAAACTCGGGCAGCTCGTCTAAAAAAAGAACTCCCCGATGAGCCAAAGTTATTTCTCCTGGCCGGAGATGAGGTCCGCCGCCAACCAACGCCACCGAAGAAGAAGTATGATGAGGAGAGCGAAACGGCCTTTCTTCAACTACCGGCTGGTCCAAGGGCAATAACCCGGCAATGCTGAAAATCTTAGTTGCTTCAAGAATCTCATCGTCTTTTAAGGGCGGCAGAATAGAGGAGAAACTTTGGGCTAAAATGGTTTTGCCTGTTCCGGCCGGCCCGCGCATCAAAACATTATGGGCGCCAGCGGCGGCAATTTCCAGCGCTCTTTTGGCTTGTTCCTGACCTTTAATATGAGCCATATCAACAGGAGATATCTGCTGACCGCTTTTTCTGTTGTTTGCCTTTGGAACCGAAAATCTGATCTCCCCGGTTTTCAGATACTCGGACAAATCCTTTAAATGCCTGAGAGGGATAATCTCAATTCCTTTAACCAAAGACGCCTCGTTGGCGTTTTCAAAGGGAAGGAAAACCTTTTTTAGACCTTTTTCCTTAGCCGTCAAAACAACCGGAAGAATCCCTTTGACCGGCCGAAGAATCCCCTCCAAAGACAATTCGCCGATAAAAAGACATTGATCAAGTTCGTTGGCTTCCATCTGGCCGGTTGAAAATAAAAAAGCCAACGCAATTGGCAAATCATAAGAAGGGCCTTCTTTTTTCAAATTAGCCGGAGCCAGATTAACGATTATCCGGCGGCGACTTTTAAGTGGAGAAACAAAACCGCTATTCTTAATAGCGGAAAAAACTCTTTCTTTTGATTCTTTGACAGCAGCGTCGGGCAAGCCAACAATCAGGAAATTAAAAAGCCCAGCTGATAAATCAACCTCCACTTCAACCAGCTGGGCATCAAGGCCGACAAGAGCAGCCGAATAGACCTTTGAAAGCATATCCTTCCGGCGTTTAACCAATGTTTAATCTTTTTTAATATGCCTAAGACAAGTTTTTGCTTCCGGCGCGACCATAAGGCGCTTTTGTTCAATCTCTTTTCCGCAAAGTTCGCATTTGCCATAAATCCCCTTTTTCACCTTGTCCAAGGCATCTTCAATGTCTTTTAGCCGGTTTTCTAAAACATATTCAACCGGCAAAAGATTTTCATATTCCTCAACCTCATCAGCGCTTTCGTCGCTGTGCAAACGATTCATTCCTAAAAACGGAAAACGGGTTATCCAGTTCCTTTTCATCTTCGGATCTTTTTTGGCAAAAGCGCTTAGGTCTTTAGTTAACCGCTTTTTCTCCGTCTCTAATTTTTCTCTCAGTTGTTTTTCAATCTTTTTATCCATGGCGGTGTATTTATCTGTAAGAATACCCCGCGTTGTTTACAAAAATCATTAAAATTCTTTTCTGTCATTCTGAAGGCATCTTCCTTGTCATCCTGAGGGCGGAGCCCGAAGGATCTAATCCACAGATTCTTCGCCTAACGGCTCAGAATGACAAACCGGGTCAGTTTAGATTGTTTTTTCTTCCAAAAGTGTAAACAACGCGGGGGATTCTTACGGTTTTATAGTAGCATAGAAAGCGGTTGTCAACAATAGAATTCGCCCGTCAATCTTGACTAAACAACAATTATGCTGTATTTTGGGCTTAACAAAAATACTTACAAAATAGCAAATACAGAATAGTATTTGCTCATTCACTCGGAAATGAAAATAAATTTTCATTTCCCTCATTCATTTCACAAATAAGAGACGCCTTGATATGGTCCATACATAAAGTAATAAATGACCTCAAGGCGTCTCTTGTTTTTTTAGGTCCAGATTCGGCTGATATCATTACTCAGCAGTCAAGACAGAAACACGATAATGATAAACAACACACTTTTATGACTGGCCCTAAAAAAACATTTAATATCTCTACGCCACGCCAGCTCTATTGGTCCCTCCAATGATCCCTCCCAAAAAACGGACCTCCTGGTTTATCTTTTAAAGAACTCTTAAAAAAATTATTTCAGCCGGCCGTAAAGATGTGTCCCCAATAAAGATCAGTATCTTGGAGACAATCTTATTTTAACCTTCAATCATATTCTGTGTCAACCCCAGCTTATCCACAATTTATCCTCAATTATTCATAATTGAATCAATGATTGTTTTAGCCGCTTCCTGCGAATTACCCACAACTAAATAGCCCTCAATTTGGACAAAAATATATAATCTCGGCAGATTGTCGGAAAAAGAAATGACTGGTTTCAATGTCTTTATCTCAACCTGCCGATATATTTGAGAAAATATATTCCAGTTTTTCCCCAAACTGGGCCTGACTGTTTCTAAAATATTGTTAATTCCAGCCAATGGCTTTTTCTTTTTTAAAATTACGACAAACGGAAACGCCGTTTCTGAATTGGAGGGGAGAAGGATAAAAGCCGCCTCGTCTTTGAATAATGGCTGGATATCTTTTTTCAGATCTAAGTTGTTTTCGCTTAGAAAATCTTTTAATTGGGATAGAATCCCGCCGCTATCAAAAGAAGAAATTTGCCCATAGAAGGCGCTTTGGTCAATTAAGCTGAAAACAACCGCGTTTTCCGGAACTATTTTTTTAAACTCGTCTTCTTTAAATAAAGAAATGAAGTAGCCCAAAAGAGCGGCGGCTAAAAGCAAAAAGGCAACTAAAATCAGTTGTTTTTTAGACAAAGACCGCTGTTGAACTTTTTGATTATTCCTCAAGTCAACCTTTGAATTGCCGCACGACGAGTCCAGTGAATTATGATTTTTTCTTTTTATCCTTATCCGAGTTCTGGACATATCAATTAGTGGGAGTAGAAGTCGAAACAGAATCCGATCCCTGGTCGTTGTCAATCAGAATATCTATTACCCCATACATGCTGTCCCGCGAAGTGCCGATAATCAGCATATTCCCAATTACCGCATAGTCAATGCTCAAATCCGGCTCGGGGAAATTCGTATATCTGATATTTTTTTCCCGATAAACATTATCCTTAAACTCTGCCGCCGAATCGGAAATATCCGCGCTTAAAAACAAAGGAGACAAGTCGTTTTTAATGTCTTCTTCCCAGCTTTTTAGAACTTCCGCCGTCTCGGCGCCGTCTTTTAACTCAATCGCCAAGCCCAATCGTTTCCCTTCTGGCTGTTGGTAGACAAATAAGGTATAGTTTTCGCCGTTTATGTCGCTTTGTTCAATAAATTGAGCCAGGGCGGAAGGAATATTGATTGCCGCTAAAGAAAGGAATCGGTCCAAATCGGCGTACTCCTTATTAAATCCGTCAACCATTTTAATCAAAATACGCTCCAAAATATTTTCGGTCTCGTCCCCGCTTACTTCGCTTAAAGACGACTCCAACTTATCCCAAAGAGAACTTTCTTCCCCTTTATTTATTTCGATAGTCCTGGTTTTAGGCGATAAAATAAGTGACTGAGGCAAAACCGGCTCGGCGGGTAGACAATCGCCGTTGAGCAAACATTCATTTTCCCCCTCTCCCTGGATTTCAACGCATTGAAAATCCTGACAAACCAAATGAACCGGAATCCGTCTATAACTCTTCCAATAAAAAAATCCCCCTATTACGACAAGAATCAAAATCAGCGCCGCGCCGCCTAAAACAAATTTCAAATAACTCTTTGCGAGAGGCGCGCTGAGGTCCATCGCCGCCTCTTCCTTTTTTTCCTTAACCCCGTCAATCTTTTTGGGTTGTTCAATTTTCATCTCTGGCCTTATTTGGGTCGGCGCCGATTTTTTCCATTGTTCCAATCTGCCTTTAACCTCATCAATCTCTGTCTTAATCCCGGTATCTTTCTCTATTTCTTTTTTAGGCCCGACTGGACCAATCATTGATTCACCGGGTTTTCTGATTGATTCCATCACCGGCAATTTTTCAGGAGGAGCGGCTTTTTTAAAGCCGGCGTTGCTCCGGTCAGAGGAAAAGATTTCTTTCTTATTTTCTGCGTCTCGGCCGCCTTTTCCGGAAAGAAAAGCCATATCCCCCTTCATTGTCCTAATCTGCGACTCGTCGAACAACTGACGGCTTTGGGCAGGTTTGGCGCTATTTTGATTGGAAGTAGGATTCTTAAGATCCACAGTTTTTCTAAAACACAAAACAGAAAAATGAAACAAAAAGATTTCATATTCCTGCTCTGAAAGTTTTAGGATTAGTATTGGGATTAGTATTGTTAAGGACTACTTACCCGGCTGCTCAATGTTTTTCATTGATAAATTAATTCTTCCCAGCTCGTCAATGTTCCTAACCTTGACCATAACTTCCTGGCCAACCTTTAAAGCATCTTCCACTCTTTCAACTCTTTGCGAAGAGATCTCGGAAACATGGACCATTCCTTCCTGGTCCGGTAAAATTTTAACAAAGGCGCCGAAATCAAGAATTCTAGTCACTACCCCCTTAAACATTTCCCCGAGCTTGACCTCTCTCGTCAAATCATTCACCCGTTCAAGCGCCTTTTGGCCGGCCTCCTCGTTATTAGAGGTGATACTGACCAAGCCATCATCGTCTATATCAATTTTAACGCCGGTTTCATCAATAATTTCATTGATAACCTTTCCGCCTGGCCCGATAACCTTTCTAATTTTGTCCGGATTTATCCTCAGGGTGATAATCCGAGGAGCATAAGAAGACAACTCCGGACGCGGCTGCCCAATCGCCTGGTCCATTTCTTCAATAATATGCCGACGGGCTTTTTGGGCCTGTTCAAAGGTCTCTTTTAGGATTTCTAAAGTTACCCCCTCTATTTTAACATCCATCTGGCAAGCTGTCATCCCCAGTTTTGTTCCAGCGACTTTGCAGTCCATATCCCCGTGATGGTCCTCCGGTCCCTGAATGTCTGTTAAAACCTTAAACTCGTCGGCAGACCTCATCATTAAACCCATGGCGATGCCGCTAATATGTCTTTTTATCGGCACGCCGGCGTCCATCAGCGCCAAACTGGAACCGCTCACCGACGCCATAGAAGAAGAACCATTGGAGGAAAGTATCTCTGAAACCAAACGGATCGTATAGGGAAACTCATCCTTATTCGGTATTAGAGGCAAAAGCGCCTTTTCCGCCAGGATGCCATGACCGATTTCCCTTCGGCCGGGACCTCTCATTGGCCGCGCTTCGCCAACGCAAAATGGCGGAAAATTGTAGTGATGGATGAATCTTTTTTTAGCGTCTATCTCCATCGTTTCAATTGTTTGTTCGTCTCCGGGCGCGCCCAATGTCACCACCGAAAGCGCTTGCGTTTCTCCTCTTTCAAAGAGCCCGGAACCGTGAAGCCGCGGCAAAAAACCAACCTGCGCCCCGATTTTTCTGACCTCGTCAATTTTCCTTCCATCTGGCCTTTTCTCTGAATCTAAGATGTTTTTACGAACAATTCCGTCAATTTCGTCTTCAAAGATTTCACTGATTTGAACTGATTTTTTCCTTTTTTTGTCTTCCGATTTTTCCGTTTCGGTCAGCACTGAAATCAGATCTATTTTTAATTCTCCTAGTCCCTCCAGCCGGCCCTTTTTGCCCTCCTGATAAATGGTTTTTTCTATTTTATCACCTATCCACTTCTTAACTTGGTTAATCAGTTTTGGGTCGGTTTCTTCTGTTTCTAATATCGCTTTTTTAACTCCGACTTCGCCAATAATCTGATTTTGAAAATCAATAACTTTCTTAATTTGAGGCAAAGAAAATTCTATCGCGCCCAAAATAATCTCTTCCGGCGCTTGTCCCGCCGTTCCTTCCAACATATTTACCTTTCCATCTTTGCCGGCCACAACCAAATCCAAATCGCTTTCTTCTCTCGCCTTGTAGGTTGGATTTAAAATCCAATCCTGTTTTTTCTCGGTTTCTTTCGCTAAAGACCGGCCAATCCTTAAACCGGCAATCGGCCCCTGGAAGGGGATATCGGACACCCCCAACGCCAAAGAAGCAGCGATAAGCGCTGGAATATCCGGATCGTTTTCGCCGTCAAAAGAAAGAACGGTCAGAACTATTTGGATATCATTCCTGATTTTTTTATCAAAACAAGGACGCAGAACGCGGTCAATCATCCGGCCGGTTGAAATAGCTTCATCAGGCGCCCTTCCTTCCCGTTTAATGAAGCGACTGCCTTTAATCTTGCCGGCGGCGTAAAATTTCTCTTCGTATTCAACCGTCAAGGGCAAATAATCAACAGGGATCGCTTGTTTGCTTATTACCGCCGTTGCCAAAACAGTGGTTTGACCGTAAGTCAGTAAAACTGAACCATTGGCTTGTCTGGCCAATTGACCGATTTCAACTTTTAATTCTCTTCCGGCTAAATCGGTCTTAAATTGTTTCGTTTTCATTTTTTTAGGCGTCAGTATTGCCAAAGTTTTCGTACAGGTTCCTGCTTAGACCCACTCCGCCGATTAACGGGCTTAAACAAAAACCTAAACAAAAACTCGCTGCGTCATTTCCTAAAATGACAACAGGACAATATTGATGTCCTATGATTATTTCTTTATTAAATACCTCCGCTGATCGTCGCTTAAATCAATAAAATCATCAACCGCTTCAACTAATTTAGCCGAAGCGCTTTTGCCAAAAGCGATCGCTTCAACCTGCCTACCCTGACCTTTTAAATACTCAATCAAGGGCAGAAAATCGCCATCGCCGCTAACCAAAACTAAGGCGTCCAATTGAGGCGACAGTTTAATGGCGTCAATAGCCAGCCCGACATCCCAATCCGCTTTTTTTAATCCGCCGAAAAAGATCTGCAGGTCTTTTACTCTTGTTTCTATCCCCATACTGGCCAGCGCCTCAAAAAATCCTTTTTCTTCGCCGGTCTCGGTCCGAATGACATAGGCAATCGCCCGAATTAGCTTTCTTCCCGCCACCGCCGTTTTTAAAACCTCTTTAAAATTTACTCTGGCGTTATACAAATTCCGGGCAGAATGATACATATTTTGAACGTCGATCAAAACGCCGACTCGCTGATCTTTATGTTTTACCACACTCATACTTGTCTCCTATTTCGCCTTTAGGCCTAATTTTTTGACTACTTTCTTATATTTTTTATCATCCTCTTTTTTTAGATAATCAAGATGGCTTTTCCGCCTGGAAACCATCTTTAAAAGCCCCCGCCGAGAATGGTTGTCTTTGGGATTTTTTTTCAAATGCTTGATCAGTTCTCCAATCTGTTCAGTCAGAATCGCGACCTGAACTTCAGAAGAACCAGTGTCTGTCTCGTGTATCTTAAATTCTTCAATCAGCTTTAATTTTTTAGATGGTTTTAGCATGCTAAATATATTATATATCAGATATATTTTCATTCGCTCGGAAATACGGATAGTATTTCCTCACTCATTCCAATTATACAGAAACTTTAAAAAAAAGCAACTACTGGGATAAAAAAGGCCGTCAGAAAAGTCATGACGACCGATATTTATGTTATGTGCGTTTGTTTGACGAAATCCGAACCTTTTTTGAACGGAACTGACGGCGCGCTTCGCGCGCCAAACTGAACGCTCGGGCGGGCAAAAAGGAAGGGGGTTGGGGGGAAGGAATTTTTGCCCGCCCTCACTTTCCGCCGCCGCCGAATTTCGTGCCAGTGAAACTGGCACGCCGCCTACTCTTGCATCTTAATTACAAGTTTAGCAGACATTATCGTTTTTGTAAATTTATTTGCTTGACAAACATTCATCAATTTTGATATACTTA
>Ga0210004_1000217_pt1 | contig 34129 bp, 24 predicted proteins | sample CryGey13umfilter_FD_185450 | JGI IMG/M metagenome (GOLD analysis project Ga0210004, IMG submission 185450) | Groundwater microbial communities from aquifer in Utah, USA - Crystal Geyser 4/8/14 3 um filter (SPAdes) (version 3) | ecosystem: Environmental > Aquatic > Deep subsurface > Groundwater...
TGGCGCCGGGAGGTGGCACCGGGAGGTGGCGCCGGGACCGGGGTGCCGGGATCGGGGCGCGGGATGGGGGTGCGGGGATCAGAGCGCTCTCCCGCGCGCGCTCCGCGCCGCAGGTGCGGCCTCCCCTCCGGGCCGCACGCCGGCCGGAGGGGGCGGCTACCGAAGAGCCAAAACCCCGTCGCCGCCGAGCAACCACCACTACCGCCAGAACTAGGAGGGTGGGGCGGCGGCGCACCCCCGGTTGCGGGAGGGGGTGGCTAGCCGATCGCCACCTTTTCCAATCCGAGGAGGTACCGCTTCCACCCCCGGCCGCCCGAGAAGCCGCCGAGGGAGGCGGCCCCGACCACCCGGTGGCACGGGAGGAGGACCGGCAGTGGGTTGCTGGACAAGGCCTGGCCCACCGCGCGCGCCGCCGCCGGCCGGCCGAGGTGGGCGGCAAGCTCACCGTAGCGCCAGGTGGTCCCCGCCGGGATCGCAGCGAGCCCCTGCCACACCGCCCGCTGGAATGGGGTCCCCCCCGCCAGCCGCCACGCCACCCCCGCGAGCACCGCAACCTCGCCGCGCAGGTAGGCGGCGAGCGGGGCCACGGCCGCGTCGAGCCACCCCCCACCCGGCGGCGAGTCAGCAAGGGGTCGCTCGTCGCGATCGGCGCGCACGATGGCGGCGGCGAGTCGCATGGCACCGGTCGGTGCACCGCCGGCGGGGGGCTCGTCGCGGTCACCGCGCGCGACCGCGGCGGCAAGGGGCGCCCCACCCGGGGCTGCACCGCCGAGAACCACACGCACCACCACCCCGGCCACCCCCTCCACCACCACCCACCCCGCCGGGGTGGGAAAGGCGCAAGTGCGGCGCTGCCCCTCTCCCGGCGAGTTTCGGGTGTCTCCGGGGGTTGCCCTCGATCGACGGCGCGAGGCCACCGTTACGCCGGGATCGGGTCGGGTGGTGCGCGGTTGCCTCGATCCACGTGGAGCCATGACGGGTAGACAATCCTGGGCCGGAAACCGCACCCCCTAGGCGCCCGCGGGGGAGTCCACGAACCCTACGAAGGGGAGACAATCCTACCGTGACGGCGCTCGCCCTCGCGACGATCGCCCAAGTCCGGCACACTCCGCGCGCCGCGCGCCCATGGCCCCACCCATCCTCCCCCGCCCGCCGTTGTGGCGGGGAGATCTCCACCACCGGCTTGCTGGGGCGCCCTTGCCATTTATCCATCCTCCGCCGCCCGCCGTTGCCATGCCAGCCATTGCCCGCCTCCTCGATGCCCTCAACCCGCCGCAGCAACAGGCGGTGGCCCACCGCGGCTCGCCACTGCTCATCCTTGCCGGGGCCGGCTCGGGGAAGACCCGCACCCTCACCCACCGGGTCGCCCACCTGTTGTTCACCGGCGATGCCCGGCCGCACCAGATTCTCGCGGTCACCTTCACCAACAAGGCGGCGCGGGAGATGGCGGAGCGGATCGCCGCCCTCCTCGGCGGTCCGGCGCCGGGGCTGTGGGCGCTCACCTTCCATGCCTTTGGCGCCCGCCTCCTGCGCGCCCACGGCGAGCTCCTCGGCTATCCGCCGCGGCTGATCATCTACGACCAGCGCGACCGCCTCACCTTGGTCAAGCAGGTGATGAAGGAGCGCAAGATCAACGACCAGCTCTACCCGCCGGCGGCGGTGGCGTGGCGGATCAGTGAGCTGAAGAACCGCCTCCTCGGCCCCGCCGACTACGCCCAAGAGGCGGGGGAGTTCGGCATCGAGGCCATCACCCTGACCGTCTACCGCGCCTATCAGGAGCGGCTGGCGAAGGGTGGCGCCGCCGACTTCGACGACCTGCTCATGCAGCCGGTCCGCTTGCTCGCCAGCCACCCGGAGGTGCGCAGCCAATACCGCGACCGCTTCGCCCACATCCTCATCGACGAGTACCAAGACACCAACCGCGCCCAGTACCAGCTCGTCCGCTTGTTGGAGGGGAGCCACCCCAACCTGGTCGTGGTGGGCGACGATGACCAGTCGATCTACGGCTGGCGCGGCGCCGACCTGAACAACATCCTCTCCTTCGAGGCCGACCACCCGGGCTGTCTCACCCTCAAGCTGGAGCAAAACTACCGCTCCACCCCGGAGATCCTGGAGACCGCCAACCACCTCATCCGCCACAACCGCGGGCGCAAGGGCAAGGCCCTGTGGACCGACCTCCCCGGCGGCCACCGGCCGCGCCTGCGCCGCTGCGTGGACGAGGAGGAGGAGGCGCGCTTCGTCACCGGCGAGATCACCCAAGCGCGCGGAGCCGGCCGGCCGCTCGCCGCCTTCGCCATCCTCTACCGCACCCACGCCCAGAGCCGGGTGATCGAGGCGGCCCTGCGCGCCGCTAACCTTCCCTACGCGGTCTATGGCGGCCAGCGGTTCTACGAGCGCAAGGAGATCAAGGACTGCCTCGCCTACCTGCGAGTGTTGGTCAGCCCGGACGATGACCTCTCCTTCGAGCGGATCATCAACCTGCCGCCGCGCGGCCTCGGCGCCAACCTCCTCGCCTACCTCCACCAGGTGGCGGTGCGGCAGAGCTGCTCCCTCTACCGGGCGGTCGGCTATGGCCTCGATGACCCCACCCTTCCCGGCCGATCGCGCACCGCCCTCGCCCGCCTCATCGAGCTCTGGGCGCGCCTGCGGGCGGTGGCCGACCTGCCCCTCCCAACCCTCTTCGACACCCTCCTCGCGGAGACCGGCCTAGTCGCCTACGTCGCCCGCGAGGGGACCCCCGAGGCGATCAGCCGGGTGGAAAACGTCCAAGAGCTCGCCACCTCCCTGGCACGCCAGGTGGCCGCCGACCCGGCGATCGACCTTCCCACCTACCTGGAACAGATCTCTTTGGTCACCGACCTCGACGAGGCGGCGGACGCGCGCGAGGTGGTCACCCTCATGACCCTGCACGCGGCCAAGGGGCTGGAGTACCCGGTGGTCTTCATCACCGGCCTGGAGGAGGGGCTCTTCCCGCACAAGATGGCCCAGGGGTCGGACGAGGAGATCGAGGAGGAGCGGCGCCTCGCCTACGTCGGGATCACCCGGGCGAAGGAGCGCCTCTACCTCACCCTCGCCACCCGCCGCCACCTCCAAGGCACGGTCCAGTACAACCCGCCGTCGCGCTTCCTCGACGAGATCCCCGAGGCGCTTTTGGAGATCGACACCCCGCCCGTCGCCCTGCCCCGGGTGGCGCGCGCGCCCTCCGAGCGGACCGCCTTCGCCGCCCCGCGACCCTCCCAGATCTCGACCCCGGCGCGGTCGACCGACCCCTTCCCCCTCGGCGCCCGCGTCACCCACCCGCGCTGGGGCGACGGCAAGGTCGTCGCCCGCGAGGGCGACGGCGCCGAACTCAAGGTCTCGGTCCGCTTCCCCACGGTCGGCGTCAAACGGATGCTCGCCAGCCGCGCCCCTTTGCAGGCGGGGTGAGAGACGCCCCACCCATGGACGCCATTCGCCGCGCCCTCCGTGGTGAGCCCGCCTTCCGCGCCGCGCTAGCGCGGGGCGTGCGGAGGTAAGCCGGACCTCCGGCACCTCTCCCGCCGCCACTTCGCGCCGGCGCGCGCCCTCCTTCGCCCACGCACCGCCGCCGCGGGGCACGCCCCACCCATGGCCCGGGACGCAAGAGACCCTTCGCGCCTTCGCGTCCTTGCGTTTTGCAGTACGGGGCGGCGAGGGGAAGGTGGGGAGCCACGGGAGAGTCCACGGGCCAGCAAACGACTCGCCGCAAGGACGCAAAGGTGCAAAGCGGGGTGACCGGTCGCCCTCGGTGGCGGCAGGCCGCCGGGGGTGGCGCCTACGGGGCGGGGGGCGGGGTGGCGAGGGCGGCGTAGCTCTCCGGCCTCCGGTCTTCGAGGAAGTGGGTGGCGGCACGCGCTTCGGCGATGCGCGCCGGGTCGATCTCCGCCATCAGGATCGACTCGCCCTCGCCGGTCTCGGCGATGGCGGTGCCGAAGGGGTCGGCGACAAAGGAGCGGCCGTAGAACTGGCGATCGCCCTCCTTGCCGGTGCGGTTGAGGCGGACCACGTAGAGGTTGTTGCACAGGGCGTGGGAGCAGAGCAGGGCGCGCCAGCGGTCGTGCGAGTTGAGGGCGGCGGCGGTGGGGGCGAAGATGAGGTCGGCCCCCGCCAGGGCGAGGAGGCGCGCCCCCTCGGGGAAGTAGTTTTCCCAGCAAATCTGCACCCCGACCTTGAGTCCGGCCGCCGCGAACGGGGTGGGCGGTCCATCGCCGGGGGTGAAGCAGCTCCGTTCGTGGTAGCCGTCGATGTCGGGGAGCTGGCGCTTGCGGTGGCGGTCCGCGACCGTGCCGTCGGGGGTGAGGTGGAAGGCGGTGTTGTGCCACCGCTCGCCGGCGCGTTCCGGGAGCGGGACGATCAGGTGGATCTGGTGGGTGCGGGCAAGCTCCGCGAACCGCGCGAGCAGGGGCTGGTGGTCGTCAATGGGGATCGCCACGTTCGCCGTCGCGGGGAACCACCGGGTGCAGCAGAGCTGCCCCAAGAAGACCAGGTTGGCACCGCGCGCGGCCGCCACCGCGGTGAGCTCCGCGAGGTGGGCGACGTTGCGCGCCACGTCCCCGCTGGCGGCGGTCTGGATGGCGGCGATGGTCGTGGCCATGGGGGCAGGCGCCGCGCGCCGGGGTGCGATGGGGGGTGGGAAAGGTGGGTGGAGTCGGCGGGCGGCCGGCGCGCTACTTGGCGTGCGCCGCTATCCTACTCTGGATTGCCCACCGGGGATCTACGGCGGGGATCTACGGCGACCGTGCCTCTGCACCGCGGTGGTGGGTCGCTCGGCGGGCCACCCCTTCCCTCCGCCCGCCTCTCGGCCCGCGGCCGCGGCGGGGGAGGGCGCCTCACCGCCCCGCTACCGGTTGGGCACCGTGGCATTTCTTGTACTTCTTGCCCGAGCCACACGGGCAGAGGTCGTTGCGTCCTACCTTGATGGGGTTGCGGATGGGCTCGCGGTTCGGCACCTCGTTGCCGTCGCCATGGGAGTACTGCAACCGGCTCGGCGGCCTGGGCGCGGGGAGGGGCGGCGGGATGATCGGGGTGCCATCGGTGGTTCCGGTGGCGGCGGCCGGATGGTCCGCGACGGGAGCGGCCTGGGGCGCGGGCGGCGGCTGGATGCGGATTTGCAGGTGGAAGAGGGTGCGCACCACCTCGTCCTTGATCCGGTCGGTCATCGCCTCGAAGAGTTTGAACCCCTCCTTCTTGTACTCGATCAGGGGGTTGCGCTGGCCGTAGCCGCGCAGGCCGATCCCCTCTTTGAGGTGGTCCATGATGAGGAGGTGGTCCTTCCAGAAGCCGTCGAGGTACTGGAGCATGACCATCTTCTGGAGGTGGGCGGCGTTCTCCGGACCGATGAGCTTGCGCTTGCCATCGAGCTCCGCCTTGAGCGGCGCGAGCAGCGCCTCCTTGCGCTGCGCGTGGGCCATCTTCAGCAGCGGCGTGAGGTCGTCGAGGTGGACCCGGCCGACGGCCGCAATCAGGGCAGTGGCCAGGGGCTTCGGGTCCCAGGCGCGGGAGGCGTAGTCGGCGGGCAGGTGCTCGTCCAACAGCCGCTCCACCACCTCCTCCACCATCGCGTCCACGTCGTCGCTGATCCCCTCGCCTTCGAGGATCTTGCGCCGCTGGGCGTAGATCACCTTGCGCTGCTGGTTGAGGACGTCGTCGTACTCCAAGAGGTGCTTGCGGATCTCGAAGTTGCGCGCCTCCACCTTCTTCTGGGCGTTCTCGATGGCGCGGGTGACCATCCCGGCCTCGATCGGCTGCCCCTCCTCCATCCCGAGCCGCTTCATCAGGCCGGAGATGCGGTCGGAGCCGAAGATGCGCAGGAGGTCGTCTTCCAACGACAGGTAGAAGCGCGACGCCCCGGGATCGCCCTGGCGGCCGGAGCGGCCGCGGAGCTGGTTGTCGATCCGCCGGCTCTCGTGGCGTTCGGTGCCGAGGATGAAGAGGCCGCTCGCCTCGACCACCTTTTCCTTCTCCGCGGCGCACTGGGCGCGGTAGCGCACCAACAGCTCCTCGTGGCCGGTGGCGTCCTCGCCCGGGTGGATCTTGGCGAGGAACTCGGGGTTGCCGCCGAGCATGATGTCGGTGCCGCGGCCGGCCATGTTGGTGGCGATGGTCACCGCCGCGTAGCGTCCCGCCTGGGCGACGATCTCTGCCTCACGCTCGTGGTGCTTGGCATTCAAGACGCTGTGCGGGATCCCGGCGTGCTTGAGCTTGGCCGATAGCCGCTCGGACTTCTCGATGGAGATGGTGCCGACGAGGACCGGGGTGCCCTTGGCGTGAAGCTCCTTTACCTCCTCGACGATCGCCTGCTCCTTCTCCGCCACCGTCCGGAAGACCATGTCCGGGAAGTCGGGGCGGACGAGCGGCCGGTTGGTGGGGATGGTGATCACCTCCAGACCGTAGATTTGGTGGAACTCCTTCGCCTCGGTCTCGGCGGTACCGGTCATTCCGGCGAGCTTCTCGTAGAGGCGGAAGTAGTTTTGGAAGGTGATCGACGCCAGGGTCTGGTTCTCGTTGGCGACGGTGATTCCCTCCTTCGCCTCGAGGGCCTGGTGCAGGCCGTCGGAGTAGCGCCGGCCGGGCATCATCCGGCCGGTGAACTCGTCGACGATCACCACCTCGCCGTCCTTCACCACGTAGTCCACGTCGCGGGTGAAGCAGATGTGCGCCTTGAGGGCCTGGTTGACGTGGTGGACCAGCTCCATGTTCTCCGGGTCGTAGAGGTTGCCGCCGCCCTTGAGCAGCCCCGCCTCGGCGAGCAGCCGCTCGACCTTCTCGGTACCCGCGTCGGTGAGGGCGGCGGTGTTGTGCTCCTCGTCGTGGACGTAGTCGCCGGTCTCTTCGCGCAGTTGATGGCTGCCGGGCACCTGCTCCCCCACCACCTCACCCTTCTCCAACCGTGGGATCACCTGGTTGATGAGGTAGTACTTGTCGGTGGAGTCCTCGGTGGGGCCGGAGATGATCAGCGGGGTGCGCGCCTCGTCGATGAGGATCGAGTCCACCTCGTCGACGATCGCGTAGTAGAAGGGGCGCTGGACGTACTGCGCGAGGTCGTACTTCATGTTGTCGCGCAGGTAGTCGAAGCCGAACTCGTTGTTCGTGCCGTAGGTGATGTCGGCCGCGTACTCGTGCTTGCGTTCCGGGTCGTTGAGGCCGTGGACGATCACCCCCACGCGCATCCCCAGGAACTCGTAGATCCGCCCCATCCACGCCGAGTCGCGCTTCGCCAGGTAGTCGTTCACCGTCACCACATGGACGCCGCGGCCGGTGAGGGCGTTGAGGTAGACCGGCAGGGTCGCCACCAAGGTCTTGCCCTCGCCGGTCTTCATTTCGGCGATGTTTCCCTGATGGAGCACCATCCCGCCGATGAGCTGGACGTCGAAGTGGCGCATGCCGAGGACCCGCTTGCCTGCCTCGCGGACCACGGCGAACGCCTCGGGGAGGAGGTCGTCGAGGGTCTCGCCGGCGCGTAGCCGGGCGCGGAACTGCTCGGTCTTCGCCCGCAGCTCTGGGTCGCTGAGCGCTTCCATCTCCGGCTCCAGGGCGGTGATCCGCGCTACCTGCGGTTGCAGGCGGCGGACGAAGCGCTCGTTGTGGGTTCCGAAGAGCTTGATGAAGAGGGTGGAGAACATGGGAAGGCAGGGGAGGGTGGGAAAAGGGGGCTACCCTACCACACCCACCGTGGGGGCGGACCGTGGACCGCCGGGGGTCCGCGAGCCCGGAGGGCGCACCGGGGATCGTCTGAGTAAGGGGGCCCCTGGACTTAAAATGTGGGCCGGGTCAGCAAGTCCGAGCCGGCGGCCGACTTGGGGGAGGGCGAGGGCGCGGACCAGGAGGCCCGCCAGTCGCCGCGTGCGGTCGTGCCCGCGCCGGTCCTCCTCCGGGTGAATCCGGGCTAATCGAGCATGTAGTCCAGCGGGTCGTGGTGGACTCCGGCGACGCGCACCTCGTAGTGGACGTGGGGGCCGGTGGAGCGGCCACTCGATCCCATGTAGGCGATCACGTCCCCGCGCCGGACCGCGGCGCCGGGCTGGACGATCACCTGGGCGAGGTGGCCGTAGAGGGTCTCCACCGTGGCGCCGTGATTGAGGAGGACGAACCGGCCGTAGCCGGCGGGGTCACGGTCCACCGACGCTACCGCGCCATCGGCGCTCGCCACCACCGGGGTGCCGAAGCGGCCGGCGATGTCGACGCCTTCGTGGAGTTTCCAACGGTGGGTGTACGGGTCGACCCGGCGGCCGAAGGGGGAGGCGATCCAGCCGCGCACCGGCCAGATGGAGGGGTGGGCGGCCATCTCCTCTTGGCGGTTCTCGAGCAGGCGAGTCAGCTCCACGAACCCCTGCTTCTGCCGCCCCACCTCCGCGGCCGTCACCCCGGCCGCGCGGTTGAGGTCGTCGAGGCGGCGGGCCAGCGGGGCGCGCTTCACGCGAGGGTGGGATGAGCTGCCGCCGATGCCGAAGAACTGGCTGTTGATTGACGGCGGGCGGTTGTCGGCCACCACCTGCAGGCGGTCGTTGAGGCTACGCACCTGGGCGAGCTCGTCGTTGAGCTGGTCGTATAGGTAGCGCGACCCCTGGTAGCCCGCCTCCGCCGCCGCCAGCTCCGCGCGGACGCCGCGGTATTGGGCCGCGAGGGAGACCGCCGCCACCGCCAACACGACGCAGGTGGGGAGGAGGGCGGCGACAGCGATCAGGAGCGGTCGCGGCAGGCGGGCGACACGCACCGCGCCATCACCGCGGTGGACCTGAAGGCGAAACTCCAGGCCGGTTATCTTGGAATCTTTCCGCACGACCGGCGGTCTCTAGCACGCAGGAGCAGAGGGGGTCAAACCAAAAAAGGCGCGCCGGCGGTGGCCGGCGTGGGGGGGAACGAGACGCCATTTTCCCCCTCAGGCGGATCGCCGCGGCCGGTGTACCCTACCCCCCAACCCTTCGCTCCACCCGGGTCGCTCCCCCTATGGATCACGCGGTCATCTTTGATTTCAACGGGGTCCTCCTCGACGACGAGCGGATCCACCAGGCCCTGTTCAACGAGATCCTCGCCCCTTTGGGATACGCCATCTCCGCGGCGGAGTACTTCGACCGCTACGTCGGCTTCGACGACGCCGACTGCTTCCGCCATATCGTGGAGGAGCGCGGCGGGGCGATCGACGAGGCCGAGGTGGTGCGCTGGATCGCGGCCAAGGCGGCGCGCTACCGCATCCGTATGGCGCACGACCCGCCGCTCTTTCCGGGGGCGGTGGCGGTGGTGCGGGAACTCGCCCGCCACCACCCTCTCGCCATCTGTTCCGGCGCCCTGCGGGCGGAGGTCGAGGGGGTGCTCGCCGCCGCCAACCTCAGCGACTGCTTCGCGGCGGTGGTGGTGGCGGAGGACGTGGTGCACGGCAAGCCGGATCCCGAGGGATACGAGCGTGCCCTCGTTGCCCTCAAGCGCCGCACCAAGCCCGCCCTGACCGCCGACCACTGCCTGGTGATCGAGGACACGGTGGCGGGGATCGCGGCGGCGAAAGGGGCGGGGATGCGCTGTCTCGCGGTCGCCCACACCTACCCGGTGGCGCGCCTCAGCGGGGCGGATCGGATCGTCGCCACCCTGGCGGAGGTCACCCCGACCCTGGTCGCGGCGCTTTTCCGGGGGTGAGGCGGACCGGTAGGGCGGGGGGGCGCCGGGGGGCTACCCGCCGGCAGCGGGACGCTCGCCGCGATCTCGGATGAGGGGTGAGGTGCCCGTCCTCTCCACGGGGGAGGGGGGCGCTGTTGCGGGTGGCGAGCAGCGTGGTGCCCCCCTTGGGAGGGGTGCGCAGCGTCCCCGGCGACGCCGACCTACAAATCAGCCATCCGCGGGACGCACCCCGCCCCGGGACGGCGGGCTCTGGGGCGGTGGTCCGGGGATTGCTGAGTACGGGTGAGTGATCCACCCCGGAGCCTCGACCCCCATGGACCTCCAGCCGAATCCTCCCCCCCCGCGACCGCGCGGCCGCGACCGCCGGCGCACCACCTGGCGCACCCTTGTGGGTGCCTTTCGCGGCCGGCGCAAGGGCGGCCGGCGTGGTGCGGATCCGCCCGCCTACCCGGACTACTTCAGTCCCATCCTCTTTGCCGCCATCGTCTTACTCCTCTGCCTCAGCTTCGTGGACGCCTTCGCCACCCTCTACTGGGTCGATCAGGGGTGGGCCACCGAGGCGAACCCAGTGATGGCCGCGGTCCTGCCGTGGGGGGATCGTGCCTTCGTCGGATACAAGCTCGTCCTCACCACCGCCGGGGTCGCATTCTTGCTCTATTGCTCCCCCTTCTACCGTATCAATCTGATACTCGCCTTCCTCGACCTCCTCTACCTCGGCCTTGCCGGCTACCACTTCCACATCTACCTGACGCATACATTGTGAGGCGGCTGGCGGGGCGGCACCGGCCGGGGGAAAAGTCCGCAGGCTCCTAAGGTAGCCATCCTTGAGAAGGCCGCGGGCGTGGGCGATAAGGGGAGCGCTTCCCCCTTGCCTGGTCGGGCAGGACGCCCCTTTTATGACGTGCCCACGGCTTACCCTTCTCACCTTGGTGCTGGTGCTTCTCACCACCGCTCCGGCGGTGGCGACGGAGTATCAGATCAACTTCCGTGACGGCACCTCCCTGCGCACCCACCGGGTGAGTCAGGTGGCGGGGGAGATTCGCTACGAGAAGTTTGGTGGCGAGGCGAGGGTGGCGGTGGGGGAGGTGGCCACCGTCTACGTCTTAGAGAAGGACGGTACGGTCACCTGGGTCATGGAGCCGCGCCAAGACGGCTCGCGGCCACCGGCGCCAGCGCCGCAACCGGTCGCCACCCCGCCCGTGAACGGTCCGGCGCCCCCGCCGGTGGCCGGTACGCCCGCGCCGCCGGTCCCCCCTGCGCCGGCGGTGAAGGCGGGTCCGCAACCCCCCGCCGTCCCGCCGGTGGCCGCGCCACCCGAGGCCGCGCAGCCTCCGCCAAGCGCCGCCACGGGTATCTCCGTGGCGCAACATGGCAGCCCCGCCGGTTCCGCGGGCGGGGCTCGCCCACCCATCACCGCCGGCGGTCCGCCCGCGGCGACCCCCGCGACCGTTGCCGCCACCGCCGAAACGCCGCCCCCCCCGCCGCCGGTCCCGCCCACCCCGCACGCCAAGGTGGTGGTCACCCCGAGTGAGCCCCTTGCCACCCGCCTCCTACGCTGGGGTGGGGCCCCGGTGGGGGTAGTCGTCGTTCTCGGCGTCGTCCTCCTCCTCTTCCGGCGCCACTTCCGCGCCGCCCAGAAGGGGGCGCCGGTGACCGCAGCGCCGGCGGGCGGTGAAGTGGAGATGGACTTCTCCGTTCCGTCGAAGGCGTGGGAGACCCTCACCAACGCCATGGAGGGACGCAACTTCGACGTCTACCGCCTCTGCTGGGTCCTCCACTTGAGCGACGACGACCTGCAGCCCGCCTTCCAGAAGGGGCTGATCAACTGGAAGTACTACGACTACACGATCACCAAGGCGGAGCCCCATCCGAAGAACAAGGAGCGGTTCTACCTGCACATCAAGCGCTCCACCAAGTTCGACCGCGAGGACCTGGAGGAGCGGGTGAAGCGGCTGAGCCTGTTGCGCACCGACGGCGGCTGGAAGTTCGAAGAGGTGCCGTACGGCTTCTGACCCGGATGGCTCCCCGGGAATCGACGGCGCGGGCGCAACCGCGCACCGCCGCCCGCCAGCGCCCCGTCAGAGTTCTCGCCATTCGGCGAGTGGGCTGATCGCCTGTCGGACCTCGTTCCGATCGATGCGGACAAGGCGGATCGGGGCCTAACGCAGGCGGGTTCTTCGCGACCGAGTCCCCCGAGGCGCCGCGCACCGGTTCCCCGCCGGACTCGACCCCGCTTCTTTGCGGCACACGCTCGACACGGTCCGCCAGCTTGCCAACCCAGATTTTGCCCCGGGAATCTGCTGCGCGGGCGCGACGGCACGACGCGGCTGGCCGTCTCCTCGTCCAAGTTTTCGCCCTACGGCCATGGCCTCTACGCGCGGCTTCGCGGACTGCCCACCGCTCCGCAGCGGGCCACGCAACCGCCGCCGATCCCCGCTGCGACCTGCGGGATCAGCGCCACCCCGAGCGACCCGCCGGCGGGCGAAGGGGCGCCGGCGCGCGGGTCGGACCGACCCCGTAGGGGTGGGATGCGGGGCGCGGCGAGGGTGCAAAACTGCGCGCCCCGCTCGCTTGACAGGGTGGGGGGCGACGATTAGCTTTCCGACCCAGTGGCGGGATGTGGGGAGCGGTGGGGAAGTAGCCCTGAGATGACGTGTACAGCGGAACCTACCATCAACGGCTCGATGCCAAGGGGCGGTTGGCCCTCCCCGCGCGGTTGCGTGAGGAGCTGGCCAGTGCCGGCCAGGGCCCTCTGGTGGTCACCGGCTGGGCACGCGCCATCTGGCTCTACGGCCCCGAGGATTGGCGGCGGGTGGTTGACCAAGCCAGCCGAATGCCATCCCAGAACCGCTCGGTGGCTCGCTTCAACCGCTACTTTTTTGGCTATGCCACCGAGATTGAGCTCGACGGCCAGGGGCGGTTCCTTATCCCGCCATCCCTCCGCGACCTCGCCGGTCTGCAGAAAGAGGTGGTGGTTGCCGGTTCTTTCCGGCGCATCGAGCTGTGGGACCGCGAGCGCTGGGAAGAGGGGCTGCCTACCACCCAGGCGGAGTTCGACGGGATCGACGCCGAGCTCTCCGATTACAACCTTCCCCTGTGAGGCGGTGGTCATGGCCAGCCGCCACCTGCCGGTCCTTGTCGAGGCGGTGGTCCGCTGGCTCGCGCCGCAGCCCGGCGCCGCCCTGTTCGACGGCACCCTTGGCGGTGGTGGCCACAGCCGCGCCCTGCTCATTGCCGCCGGTGGCCGCGGCCGGCTGCTGGCGGTGGACCGTGACCCGGCGGCATGGGAGCGCAGTGGGCTGGAGGGCGCCTTCCCCGAGGCGGAGGTTCGATTCCTCCACACCCGCTTCGAGACCGCCCTGGCCGAGCTGGTGGCCGGTCGCCTTGGGGGGCGCCCCTTCGACGCTCTCCTCCTCGACCTCGGCCCCTCCTCCGACCAGCTCGATGACCCGCGTCGCGGCCTCTCCTTTCAGGTGGATGGGCCGCTCGACATGCGCTTAGATCCCACCACCGGCGAGCCCGCCTCCGCCTGGCTTGACCGCCAGGACGAGGCGAGCCTCAGCCGGGTCCTGCGGGAGTTCGGCGAGATCCCCGACGCCCGCCGGCTGGCGCGGCGGATCCTCGCCGCCCGGCCGATTGTGACCACCACCGCCCTCGCCCGCCTCTGCCCAGCGCGGCGGCCGGGTCGGGGCGGCCGCCGCCACCATCCGGCGACCCTGGTCTTTCAGGCGATTCGCATCGCGGTGAACGGCGAGCTCGAGCGCCTTGCAGCGGCGGTGGACGACGGCGTGCGCTGCCTGGCGGTGGGCGGGCGGATCGCGGTGATCGCCTTCCACTCCCTGGAGGACCGGATCGTCAAGCAGGCGCTCCATCGCCTGGCCGCGCCATGTCTCTGCCCCCGTGACCTGCCGGCGTGCGCCTGTGGCCGCCGGCCGGTGGTCACCCTCCTCACCCGCCGGGGGGTGGTCGCCACGGAGGTGGAGCGTGACGCCAACCCACGCGCCCGTTCGGCGCGCTTGCGGGTGGCGGAGCGTACCGCCAACCCGTTCGTCTGACCCCCGCACTCGTTTCAAGGATCCCCCCGAATGGCACTCGCCATTCTTCAGACCAGGGCCGCCGCTCCCCACCGGCCGCCAAAGGTGACCCCCCGTCGTCCGCAACAGGTCGATATCACCTCGCGGCTGGCGCGTCGCAAGACCGTTCCGGTCAAGCTCGGCGCCCTTCCCCTCCTCGCCGTGGGCGCGGTGGCCCTGGTCTTCTTCTTCGCCATCTGGCAGAGCACCCAGATGGTCACCGCGGTCCAGACCATCGACGCGCTGGCGCACCAGCAAGTCGAGCTGGAGCGGCGCAACGACCAACTGCGCCTCAAGCTCGCCGCCCTCGCCTCCCTCGGCGAGGCGGAGCCGTGGGCGCGCAGCCGGGGGTTCCGCACCGTTGCCGAGGGCCAGGTGGTGCGCGTCCAGCCCCACCCCTAGGTGAAGCGGCAGGGGATCATGGCGGCTATTCGAGGCGCCAACCCTTATGAAGCGAGTGGCTAGCAATCTCCGCCGCCGCCCCTTCCCACCCTGATCGCCCCCCACCCATCCCCCCTCGCCACCCCATCTCGTTGCCCATGCGTGGTGCCTTCTTCCATGTCCCGCCTCCGCATCCTCTGCCTCGCGGTGATCATCAGCGCCCTCTTCGTGGGGGTTGGGGCCCGACTCGTCATCCTCCAGGTTGTCGAGCACGACAACCTCACGGCGCGCGCCCACCGGCAACAGGAGCGGGAGATCCACATCGACGCACCGCGCGGCCGCATCCTCGATCGCCACGGCGCGGTGCTGGCGGAGAGTGGCGAGGCGACCTCGGTCTACGCCGATCCCCATGAGGTGGGGGACAAGGCGGTCACCGCGCGCCGCCTCGCGTCGCTGCTCGGCAAGCCGGCGAGCGAGATTCTCGCCAACCTCGGGCGCCGCGGGAACTACGTGTGGCTGGCGCGCCGCCTGCCGGCGGAGGTGTACGACATGGTGGAGGCGCTCCACCTGCCGGGGATCAGCTGCATGCGCGAGCCGGGTCGCGACTATCCCCTCGGCGACCTCTTCCAATCGGTGGTCGGGCTGGTGGGGGTGGACGGCCAGCCGCTGGAGGGGTTGGAGATCACCTACGATGACCTCCTGCGCGGCGAGCCGGGTCGTTACCTGCGCCGCCAAGATGGCGGCCACCGGCCGGTCGAGATCCGCCTCTTGCAGGCGGCGCGCCCGGGCAACGACCTGCACCTCACGGTCGACGAGGTGGTCCAGCACATTGCCTTCACCGCCCTCGCGGAGGGGGTTGCGCACAATGCCGCGCGCGGCGGGGTGGCGCTCGTCCTGGACCCGCGCAATGGCGAGATCCTCGCCATGGTCGATGCGGGCACGCCCGGCATGGCGGTCAGCGATGTGGGGCGCAACTACCGTTCCGACGTGGTCTCCTGGGGCTATGAGCCTGGCTCCATCTTCAAGTCGGTGGTCGCCTCCGCCCTCCTCGAGGCGGGGCAGGTGTCGCCCGACACCCGGGTCTACGGGGAGGGCGGCAGCTACCGGGTCGCCAACCGAATTTTTCACGACGCCTCCGGTGACCACTTCGGCTGGCTCACCTGCACCGAGGTCCTGCAGCACTCGAGCAACATCGGGATGATCAAGCTCACCGCCAATTTTGACCCGGCGAGCCTCTACGACCGCCTGCACGCTTTTGGCATCGGCCAGCGCACCCACATCGACTATCCGGGGGAATCGCCGGGGTCGTTGCGGACGGTACGGCAGTGGTCGCACGTCTCCCGCGCCTCCATCTCAATCGGCCAGGAGTTGGAGGTCACCGCCCTGCAGGTCGCCGCCTTCTACGGCGCGTTGGCCAATGGCGGGACCTGGTATGCGCCGCACTTGGCGCGCCACAACGCTGGCACGCCCGCACAGGTGGAGCGGTTGCGCGGCCGCAAGATTCTGTCGCGGAAGACCACCCGTACCCTGATCGACATCCTCGAAGGGGTCGTCGGGGAGAACGGCACCGCCCCGAAGGCGGCGGTGGAGGGGTTTTCGGTGGCCGGCAAGACCGGCACGGCGCAGCAGTACGACCCCCAACTGCACCACTATTCGCATACCCGCTTTGTCTCCTCGTTCGTCGGCATCGTGCCCGCCGAGCAGCCGCGCCTGGTGTGCATCGTCTCTTTGGATGGAGCGCGCGGCAAAGCCTACGGAGGCCAGGTGGCCGCCCCCATCTTCAAGGAGATCGCTACCCGCACCCTGCGCTATCTCGGGGTCCAGCCGGGCAACCCGCCGCGCATCCTGCAGGTGGCGGAGGCCCAGCCGGCGCCGCGCCTGGCGGCGCTCGCTCCCTGAGAGGTGACCCCTCGGTCCGGCGTTCGCCCACCCCATCCGGAAGCGGCATAATCACCCCTCCCCGCACCCCCTCTCCTCCCTTCCCAGCCACCACCCCGCACCCCGCGCGTCCCATGCGCCTTGCCACCCTTTTTGCCGACCTCCCGGTCACCGTTGTGGGTGACGACTCCGTGGCGATCGAGCGGATCACCGAGGACTCGCGCCGCGCCGGTCCCGGGACCCTCTTCGTGGCCCGCCGCGGGCAGGTGGTGGACGGCCACGACTACCTCGACGACGCCCTTGCCCGCGGTGGGGCCGCAGTGCTCTGCCGGCGGCCGCCGCCCACCACCGGCCGCGCCACGGTGGTGGTGGCGGATGACCCGTACGCGGTGGCGGTGGCCGCCGCCCACCGCCTTGCCGGTGCGCCGTGCGCGCACCTCCAACTCACCGGCATCACCGGCACCAACGGCAAGTCCACCACCGCCTTCCTGATCTGCCACCTCCTCGCCCAGAGGGGTCCGGACGCGGGGCTCATCGGCACCCTCGAGTACCGGGTCGGTCCCCACCGCCTCCCCGCCCCGCACACCACCCCCGACGGCCTGCGGGTGATCGAGCTCCTCGGCGCGATGCGCGCGGCGGGGTCGGACCACGCGGTGATGGAGGTCTCCTCCCACGGTCTCGACCAGCAGCGGGTGGCCGGCTGTCGCTTCACCACCGTGGTGTTCACCAACCTCACCCAGGACCACCTCGACTACCACCGCGACATGGAGTCGTACTTCGCCGCCAAGGGCCTCCTCTTCCGGCCGCCACTCGCCGTCGCCGGGACCGTGGCGGTGCTCAACAGTGACGACCCGTACGGCCGCCGCCTTGCCGCGACGACCGCGGTGGGGGTCCTCACCTACGGCCTCGGGCCGGGCGCCGCGGTGCGCGCCACCGACCTCGACCTCCGCAGCGAGCACAGCCGCTTCACCCTCCACCACGAGGGCCATGCGGTTCCGATCACCACCCGTTTACTCGGCGAGGTGAACGTCTACAACGTCCTTGCCGCCGCGGCGGTGGGGCTGCGTTACGGCTGGCCCTTGGCCGAGGTCGCCGCCGCCCTTGGCAGCGCCGCGCCGGTGCCCGGCCGGTACCAGCGCCTGGGCAGCGACCGGCCGGCGGTGGTGGTGGACTATGCCCACACCCCCGATGCCCTGGCGCGCGCGGTGGCCGATTGCCGCCGCCTCACCCGCGGCCGGCTGATCCTCGTCTTCGGCTGCGGTGGCGATCGCGACCGCGCCAAGCGGCCCCTGATGGGGGCGGCGGCCACCGGCGCCGAGCGGGTGATCCTTACCTCCGACAACCCGCGCAGCGAACCGCCGCGCCAGATCCTCGCCGAGATCGAGCCGGGGCTTGGCGACCACCCGTACACGGTGGAGGTGGACCGGGCCAGGGCGATCGCGGCCGCGATCGGCGAGGCGGCGGACGACGATTTGGTGCTGATCGCCGGCAAGGGCCACGAGGACTATCAGATCGTCGGCGCCGCGCGCCTGCCCTTCGACGACCGGGAGGTGGCGGCGGCGGCCCTGGCGCGGCGGGCGGTGGTGAGCGGGGTGGGGCGGTGAGCGTGGGTCCATTCACCGGCCGCCTCCTCGGCCGCTGGCTTGCCGGCGCGGCGATCGCGGCCGAGGCGCGTGGCGACCTCGACGCGGGGGCGGCCGCGGTGGCCACAGACAGCCGCTCCCTGCCCGCCGCCGCCTGCTTCGTTGCCCTCCGCGGGCCGAACTTCGACGGCCACCGTTTTGTCGCCGATGCCTTCGCCGCCGGCGCGGTCGGGGTGATCACCCGCGCGCCGGTGGTCCCACCGGCGGGGCGGTGGGCGATCACCGTGGCCGACCCCTTGGCGGCGCTCCAGGCCATTGCGGCGGCGTGGCGTGTGCGCCTGGCGACACCGGTGGTGGCGATTACCGGCTCGTGCGGCAAGACCACCACCCGCGAGATGGTGGCCGCCATCAGCGGGGGGGCGGGGCTGGCCGCGTGCGCCTCCGTCGCCAACCACAACAACGAAATCGGCGTGCCCCTCACCCTATTGGCCCTGCGCCCCCACCACCGCCTGGCGGTGGTCGAGCTGGGGATGAACCACGCCGGCGAGATCGCCTCCCTCACCCGCCTCGCGCGCCCGGACGTGGGCGCCATCACCTGCATCGGCGCGGCCCACCTGGAGGGGGTGGGCGATCTCGACGGGGTGGTGGCGGCGAAGGGCGAGCTGGTGGCGGAGTTGGCGGCGGGGCGGCCGGTGGTGCTCAACCGCGACGACCCCGCCTTTGCGCGTCTCGCCGGTCGCGCCCGCGGCCCGTTGCGCACCTTCGGTTGCCACCCCGAGGCCGAGGTGCGCTGGCGCCGGCAGGCGCATGGGGTGGCGCTAGTCGCGGGCGGCAAAGAGATCCGCATGGAGTCGTTGCCCGGCGACCACCTCGCCGCAGATGCGGCGTGCGCCGCCGCCTGCGCCCTCTCCCTCGGCCTGCCCGTGGCGGCGATCGCCGCGGGGCTTGGTTGCTTCCAGCCCCTGGCCGGCCGCGGCGCGCGCCTGGACCTCCCGGGCGGCGGCGTGCTCCTCGACGACTCCTACAACGCCAACCCCGACTCCATGGCCGCCGCCCTGGCGGTGCTCGCCGGAGCCCCGCGGCCGCGGGTCGCCATCCTCGGCGAGATGTTCGAGCTGGGGCACTCCGCCGACGATTTCCATCGCGACCTTGGGGCGCGGGCGGCGGCGGCGTGCGACCACCTAATCGCGGTCGGCGGCCGTGGCCCGCTGGTGGTGGCGGGCGGCGCCATGGGTGCGGCGGTGGCCGACTGGCAGGCGGCTTTGGCGGCGCTCCGGCCGCTGCTCGCGCGCCGCCCCACGGTGCTGGTGAAGGGCTCCCACTCGGTCCATCTGGAGCGGCTGGTGGCGGCGCTTGTAGGGGAGGCGAGCCGGCCGGGCGCTCTGCCGCCGGCCGCTCCGGCGCGGCCGGCGGTGACGGTGAGCTCGGAGAGTTAGAAGTCGGTCGGCCTTTGTCGATCGTGGCGAGAGGCAGCGGGCGCGAGGCCGGATCGGGACCCGTTCGAGGAGCTACGTGGGGCTATGGAACGAAGAACGGTCCACGAGTCCTGGCCCACGAGCCGCATGGTCCGCGCGGCAGGCGAGCGGGACAAAGTCCGACAGGCTCTTCGGGAGGGTCGGCCCGGTGGCCGGATGAACAGCGCATGCAACCACCGACGAAACGATTCCGTGGACTCTTGACCGTGCCGCTACCCACCCGCCACCCGCGCCGCATCCCGCCCCGGAAAGAGTCCGATGCTCGGTGATTTCCTCTACGCCCTGCGTGACCACGTCTCGGCGTTCAACGTTTTTCGCTACATCACCTTCCGGGCGATGGTGGCGGTCCTTACCGCCCTCGGCATCAGCCTGGCCCTGGGGCCGCTGTTCATCCGCTACATGCAGGCGCGGTCAGCGGGCCAGCCGATCCGTGAGCTCGGTCCCGAGAGCCATCTGCCGAAGGCGGGGACTCCGACCATGGGCGGGGCGATGATCCTGTTCTCCGTGGGGGTGACCGCGCTGTTGTGGGGCCAGTGGTCGAATGCCTACTTCTGCCTGGTGGTGGCGGTGACCATCGGCTTCGGTCTTTTGGGGCTCGCGGACGACTACCTGAAGGTCATCGCCCACGACTCCCGCGGCCTCCCCGCGCGCTACAAGCTCGGCGGCCAGTTTGTGTTCGCCGCCGGCGTCGGTCTCTTCCTCGTCCTCCACCCGGAGTCCACCTCCACCCTCCTGTCGGTCCCCTTCTTCAAGGGGCTGCACCCGAACCTCGGCCTCTTCTACATCCCCTTCGCGATGGTGGTGATCGTCGGGGCGAGCAATGCGGTGAACCTCACCGACGGCCTCGACGGGTTGGCAATCCTGCCGGTGATCATCTGCGCCGCGGTCTTCGCCGTGATCGCCTACCTCGCCGGCCACGCGCGCTTGGCCGCCTACCTCCACCTCCTCTACGTCCCGGGGGTGGGGGAGGTGTCGGTCTTCCTCGGTGCGATCATCGGCGCCGGCCTCGGCTTCCTCTGGTTCAACGCCTACCCGGCGACGGTCTTCATGGGCGATGTTGGTTCCCTTGCCCTCGGCGGGGCGCTGGGGACGGTGGCGGTGCTCGCCAAACAAGAGCTGCTGCTGGCGGTGGCGGGCGGCTTGTTCGTGGTGGAGGCGGTGTCGGTGATCCTCCAGGTCGCCTCCTTCAAGCTCTTCCACCGGCGGATCTTCCGGATGGCGCCGATCCACCACCACTTCGAGCTCAAGGGGTGGCCCGAGCCGAAGGTGATCGTGCGGGCGTGGATCATCACCATTGTCCTTGGCTTCGTTGCCCTCTCCACCCTGAAGCTGCGATGACCCTCCCCGACCTCAGCGGTCGTACCTACGCGGTGATTGGCGGAGGCCGCTCCGGCGTCGCGGCGGCGCGCTTTCTCGCGGGCGCCGGCGCCCGCGTGCGGCTTACCGACGCCGGGACACCGAAGCTGACGGAGCTCCCGGGTATCGAGCTCTTTCTCGGGGGCCATCCGGCGGCGTGCTTCGCCGGTGTCGACGAGGTGGTCCTCTCCCCCGGCGTGGCGCGCCGCGCGCCGGTGGTGCGGGCGCTTCTCGACCGCGGGATTTCGGTGATCGGCGAGGTGGAGCTTGCCTACCGCCACACGAATCGGCCGTTGCTCGCGGTCACCGGCACCAATGGCAAATCGACCACCGTGGCGTGGTTGTACGCGATGCTCCAGGAGGCCGGGATGCGGCCGAGCCTGGGTGGCAACATCGGCACGCCGCTCATCGAGGCGCTGGCCGACGGCGAGCCTGGGCCGTGCGTGGTGGAGCTCTCTAGCTTCCAGCTCGAGTCGATCGTCCACTTCCGGCCGCGCGTCGCCGGCTACCTCAACCTCTCTCCGGATCACGAGGACCGCTATCCGGACGCGGGGGCCTACGGCGCGGCCAAGGCGCGCATCTTCGAAAACCAGCAGGCGGGCGACAGCGGGGTGGTGAACCTCGACGACCCCTCCCTCGCGCCGCTCGTCGCCGGGCGATGGGCCTTCTCCGTGGCCGGCAGGGCGGGCGCGGCGGGGCGGGTGGAAGCGGGGGCCCTATGGGTGGAGACAGACCGTTTCACCGGCCGCTTGATCGACACCCGCGCGATGGCTCTGGGCGGGCGCCACGATCAGGCGAACGGCCTGGCCGCCGCCCTCATGGCGCTGGCCTGGAACGCGGAGCCGGCGGCGGTGGCCACGGTGCTCGCCCGCTTCACCGGCCTGACCCACCGCGGCGAGGTGGTGGCCGAGCACGGCGGGGTGCGCTTCGCGGACAACTCGAAGGCGACCAACGTCGGGGCGGTGGAGACGGTCCTCGCGTCGTTCGGCGACCGCGAGGTGGTGCTCATCGCCGGGGGCTCTTCCAAGGGCGGTGGCTTCGCGCAGCTCCGCCCGGCGGTGGCCCGGGCGTGTAGCCATTGCCTGCTCATCGGCCAGACCGCGCCCGCCTTGGCCGCGGCCCTGGCGGGGTGTTGTACGGTGGAAATCGTCGGTGCGCTGGGAGAGGCGGTGGCCCGCGCCGCGTGCCTCGCTCGCCCCGGCCAGACCGTGCTGTTGGCACCGGCGTGTGCCAGCTTCGACCAGTTCGCCAACTACGCCGACCGCGGCGCGCGCTTCGCCGCCTTCGCCCGCGCCGTGGCCGCGCCGCGGCCCGTCTGATCCCCCTGGCTCTCCCCTCTCTCCGCGTGGTCTCTGATGCAGAACCTCGACCGCCCCCTCTTCTTCACCTTCGCCGGACTCCTCCTGTTCGGCCTCGGCTCCCTCTACTCCGCCTCCTCCACCGAGGCGGTGAAGCTCACCGGCGACCCGTACCACTTCGTCGTCCACCAGCTCCTCTGGGCGGTGATCGGGATCGGCGTGGCCGCCCTCGTCGTGCGGGTGGACGTGCACCGCTGGGAGGCGGCGGCGCTCCCCCTCTTCTTCCTCTGCCTCATCCTTCTGGTCCTGGTCCTTATCCCGGGGGTGGGGGTGGAGGTGAATGCGGCGCAGCGGTGGCTACAGGTGGGCAGCTTCCGCTTTCAGCCGGCGGAGGCGGCGAAGGTAGCGATGGTGCTGTTGTTGGCGCGCACCCTGTCGCGCGACCCGGCCCGCCTGGAGCGGTTTGGCGGCGGCCTGGCGCCGCAGCTCGGCCTGACCGCGGTGATGGTGGTCCTGGTGCTGATGGAGCGCGACTTGGGCAACGCGGTGGTGATCGCCCTGGTGACCCTGGTGATGCTCTTCCTCGGCGGTGCGCGCCTGCGCCACCTCGGCGCCATCGTCCTCGCCTGTTGCCCGTTGGGGGTCCTGGCGATCGCGGCGGAGCCCTATCGGATCCGGCGCGTCTTCACCTATCTCCATCCGTGGGACGATCCCGCCGGCGGCGGCTGGCAGATCACCCAGTCGCTCATGGCGATCGGCAGCGGCGGCCTCTTTGGCACCGGCGTTGGCGCCGGGGTGCAGAAGCGGGTCTTCCTCCCCGCGCCGCATACGGACTTTATTTTTTCGGTGGTGGGAGAGGAGGTGGGGCTCATGGGTACGTTGCTGCTGGTATCCCTCTTTCTCCTCCTGGTCTGGCGCGGGGTCCACATCGCCCTCCGCGCCCCCACCCCGTTCGCCCAGCTCCTTGCTGCCGGCACCACCACCATGATCACCGTCCAGGCCCTCCTCAACATGATGGTGTGCACCGGCATGGTGCCCACTAAGGGGCTGACCCTCCCCTTCTTCAGCGCCGGCGGTTCCGCCCTGGTGGTGGACCTGGTTGCCGCCGGGTTTCTCCTCGCCACCTCGCGCTGGGTCGCCGAATGACCCGGCTGGCGATCGCCGGCGGGGGCACCGGCGGCCACCTCTTTCCCGCCCTGGCGGTGGCCGAGGCCCTGGTGGAACAGGGGGTGGCGCGTTCCGAGATCCTGTTCGTGGGGAGCGAGCGGGGGCTGGAGCAGCGCCTCGTCGGGCGCCACGGTTTTCCCCTCGAGTGCCTTCCCGCCCGCCCCTTTCAGGGCCAGGGCGGGCGGGCGCGGCTCGCCGCCGTCGCCGCCCTGCCGGGGCTGGTGGTCGCGGCCCGGCACCTCCTCGCACGCTTCGCGCCGGACGGATTGCTCGGGGTCGGTGGCTACGCCTCGGTCCCCGCCGGTCTCGCCGCTCGCAGCCTCGGGGTGCGCCTGGTCCTGCAGGAGCAGAATCGCTGGCCGGGGCTCGCCAACCGGCTGCTGGCCCATTTCGCCCGGCGGGTCTGTGTGGTCGACGACGCGGTCGCCCGCTTCTTCCCCGGTGGCCGGTGCGTTGCTACCGGCAACCCGGTCCCGGGGGAGCGGCGCCAGGCGGGGAGCCCCGCGGAGGTGGGGCTGAAGGAGGGGTGCTTCACCCTCTTGGTGATCGGCGGCAGCGGCGGCGCGGTGGCACTGAATGAGGTGCTGGCGGCCGCGGCGCCGCTTTTGGCCGACCGCGCTGGCGACCTGCAAATCCTCCACGCCTGCGGCGACCACCCCACGGGAGGCTTGGAGGAGGCGTACGCCAAGGCGGGGATCCACGCCCGGGTGTTGCCGTTCATCGAGCGGATGGGGGTGGCCTACGCGGTGGCGAATGCGATCGTCGCTCGCGCCGGGGCGCTCACCTGCCAGGAGATCGCCAACGCCGGCCTGCCGTCGCTCCTCATCCCGTACCCGTACGCGACCCACGACCACCAGTGGCACAACGCCCTGCGCCTCCAGGAGGTGGGGGCGGCGCAGGTGGTGCGCCAGGGGGAGCTCGACCCGGCGCGTCTCGCCGCCACGATCCGCGCCTGGCTCGACGACCCGGCCGGCCGCGCCCGCCAGGCCGCCGCCGCCCACCGCCTTGCCGCCCCGGACGCCGCCACGAAGGTTGCTGCCGAGCTCCTCGCCGCGGCGGCAAGGTAGCCCCATCAACAGAGTGAGACGCCCCAAGACGGTGTTGCGGTTCCTCGATTGGATGAGGTAGCCCATGAAGAAGCGCAAGAACCCCACCGGCAGGTCGGACGCGACCTCCGCCACCGTCGGCTACGAAGCCCAGCTCTGGCAGATGGCCGACGCGCTGCGCGGCAGCATGGACGCCGCCGAGTACAAGCACGTCTGCCTCGGCCTCCTCTTCCTCAAGTACATCTCCGACGCCTTCGAGGAGCGCCACACCGCGCTGCTGGCCGAGAAGGCGAAGGGCGCCGACCCCGAGGACCCCGACGAGTACCGCGCCCAGACCATCTTCTGGGTGCCGCCCGAGGCGCGCTGGCCCGACCTGAAGGCCCAGGCCCGCCAAGCCACCATCGGCCAGCTCGTGGACGACGCGATGGCCGCCATCGAGCGCGACAACTCAGGCCTCAAGGGCGTGCTCCCCAAGGATTACGCCCGCCCCGCGCTCGACAAGCAGCGGCTCGGGAGCCTCATCGACCTGATCTCGAACATTAGTTTTCGATCCGATCAACCCTCACCCCCGTCCCCTCTCCCACTGGGAGAGGGTGGCCGAAGGCCGGGTGAGGGACAGGTCAAACGCAGCGCGTTTGACCTGTTGGGCCGGGTCTACGAGTACTTCCTCTCCCAGTTCGCCAGCGCGGAGGGCAAGAAGGGCGGCGAGTTCTACACACCGCGCTGCATCGTGCGGCTGCTGGTCGAGATGCTCGAGCCGTTCCAAGGCCGCGTCTACGACCCCTGCTGCGGCTCCGCGGGGATGTTCGTGCAGTCGGTGGAGTTCCTCCGCGCCCACGCGAACGGCAACGGCAACCTGCCTGCCGGCAGGCAGGCGGCGGCCAAGCCTGCGAAGGGCGCCAAGGCGGGCGCGAAGCCCGACATCTCGATCTACGGTCAGGAGTCGAACTACACCACCTGGCGGCTCGCCAAGATGAACCTCGCGATCCGCGGCATCGACGGCCAGATCAGCCACGGCGACACCTTCCACAACGACCGCCACCCCGACCTCAAGGCCGACTTCATCCTCGCCAATCCGCCGTTCAACGTCTCCGACTGGGGCGGTGAGCGGCTCAAGGACGACAAGCGCTGGCACTACGGCACCCCGCCGGCGGGCAACGCCAACTTCGCCTGGGTGCAGCACATCGTCCACCACTTAGCACCCGCCGGCGTGGCCGGCTTCGTGCTCGCCAACGGCTCGATGTCGTCCAACCAGTCCGGCGAGGGCGAGATCCGGAAGTCCCTGATCGAGGCCGACCTCGTGGATTGCATGGTCGCGCTGCCGGGCCAGCTCTTCTACTCGACGCAGATCCCTGCGTGCCTGTGGTTCCTCGCGCGCGACAAGCGCGGGCAACCCTCACTCCGGCCTGCCGGCCACCCCTCTCCCAGTGGGAGAGGGGCTGGGGGTGAGGGATACCGAGACCGAAGGGGCCACGTGCTCTTCATCGACGCCCGCAAGCTCGGCCGCATGGCGGATCGCACGCACAAGGAGCTGACCGACGACGACCTCACTCGCATCGCCAACACCTATCACGCCTGGCGCCTGCCTGCCGGTCAGGCAGGCGAGTACGCCGACATCGCCGGCTTCTGCAAGAGCACGCCGCTGGAGGACATCCGCAAGCACGGCCACGTGCTCACCCCCGGCCGCTACGTCGGCGCCGAGGCGGTGGAGGACGACGGCGAGCCATTCGCGGAGAAGATGCGGCGGCTCACCGCGACGCTGCGCGAGCAGCAGGCCGAGGCCGCAAAGCTCGATGCCGCCATCGCCGCCAACCTCAAGGAGCTGGGGTATGGCGGGTAGGAAAAAGACCACAAAGGACTCGGCCATGTCCGATAGCGAATCCATCATCCCTCGGGACTACGCGGACTGGCTGGCCAGCCTTAAGTCTCGTATCTCCGGTGCCCGGCAGCGGGCCACCCTCGCCGTTAATCAGGAGCTGGTGCGGCTCTATCACCACATCGGCACCGAGATTCTGGAGCGGCAGACCCGTCAGGGCTGGGGAGCCAAAGTGATCGACCGCCTGGCCGCCGATCTCCGCGAAGCCTTCCCGGAGATGAAGGGCTTTTCCAGCTCGAACCTGAAATACATGCGGTTCTTCGCCCAGATGTGTCCCGCCGGCCTAATTGGTCAGCAGCCTGCTGACCAATTGCCCTGGTTCCACCTCGTCACCCTCCTCACCAAGGTTTCTGCGGACACCGAGCGCGAATGGTATGCGGCCCAAGTCATCCAACATGGCTGGTCGCGGCCCACGCTGGATGTCCACATCAAAAACCAACTCCACCTGCGCCAGGGCGTCGCCATCACCAACTTCGACCGCCACCTCCCCACGCCGCACGCCCAGCTCGCCATCGAAGCCTTGAAGGACCCCTACTTTTTCGATTTTCTCGGCCTCGGCGACGAAGCCCATGAGCGCGACATCGAGGACGCCCTCATTCGGCACATCACCCGGTTTCTCCTGGAACTCGGGGCAGGTTTCGCTTTTGTCGGGCGGCAATTTCGGCTGGAAGTGGGTGGCGACGAGTTTTTCATCGACCTGCTTTTCTATCACACCCGCCTGAAATGTTATGTGGTGGTGGAACTCAAGGGAGTGGCCTTCAAGCCCGAACACGCCGGCCAACTGAACTTCTATCTCGCCGCCGTGGACGCCCAACTCAAGGCCCCGGACGACAAGCCCACGCTCGGCCTCTTGCTCTGCAAAACCAAGAACCGCCTCGTCGCCGAATATGCCCTCTCCGGAATCAGCAAACCCATCGGCGTGGCGGAATACCAACTCGTGCGCGCACTGCCCGAACCGCTGGATACCAATCTGCCCAGCATTGAGGAGATCGAGGCGGAGCTGGCGCCGAAGCGGGGCAAACGATGAACGGCGGGGTTCGAGGTGCGAAGCTGGATGCGGCCTTCGCCGCCAACCTGAAGGGGGTTCGGTATGGCGGGTGAGTGGTCGGATAAGCCCTTGTTGGAGCTTTGCTCGTACATCAACCGAGGATCTGCGCCAGCCTACATCGAAGCCGGCGGTGTCCTCGTGCTTAATCAGAAGTGTGTACGCGATCAGCGAGTGAGCTTTCTCGAAGCGCGGCGAACCGATCAGGAGCGAAAGCTTGTCATTGCAGACCGAATGCTCCAGCTGTTGGACATTCTCGTGAACTCCACAGGCGTAGGCACCCTCGGTCGTGTTGCGCAGCTCGTCGCCTTGCCCGAACCGGCAACTGTGGACTCGCACGTCACGATCGTCAGACCGGACCCCGCGGCTGTTGATCCTCGATACCTCGGCTTTGCAGTTCGACTGTACGAGCGCGAGATTGAGGCGCTCGCTGAGGGATCAACCGGTCAAACGGAGCTTTCTCGGGCGCGACTCGGAGCCTTTCCGGTCCCGCTCGCGCCCGAGAAGGAACAACGGGCCATCGCCCACATCCTCGGCACGCTGGACGACAAGATCGAGCTGAACCGGCGGATGAGCGAGACGCTGGAGCGACAAGCGCGGGCGCTCTTCAAGTCATGGTTCGTGGATTTCGACCCCGTCCGCGCCAAGGCCGAAGGCCGCCTGCCTGCCGGCAGGCAGGCGACCCCGGCGTGGCCTAAGCCCGGCACGTGGTGCGTCTATGCGTTGGAATGTGATGACGGGAGCATCTACATCGGGCACACGGAAAACCTGGAGAGGCGCTTCGAGGAACATAACGCCCAGCATCAGCGGCGGCGCGAAGCGCCGTCCGCTGCAACCGGTTGTTATGCCGCTCTCCTCGTATCACGCGGTCTGCCTCACCGACGACTGCGGATGGCGCCGACCCAGCGTTCCAGGGCCTCGATGTCGGCTTTGAGTTCCGCCGGCTCGGGCACCGGCGCACGCGCCGCCGGAGCCTGATCGTGGCCGGGCAGCCATTTCGAGCATTTCGTCATCGCCGCATCGAGCGTCTGGCAGTCCTGCGTCGTGATGTCGGCGATCGTGCCAATGTGCTGTGTCTGGACTCCAGGCCGGAACCGTTCGACAACCCCGGCCAGAAGAACTTCCTCAAGGGCGCGTTCCCACGCTTCGCGCAGCAAGCCATAGAGGTACGTGGCCTCTTTCTCATACGCGGCCTGATGGCCATCGCGAGAGAGCTTGTCCGCGGCTTGCCATTCCTTCTTCAGGTGTCCGATCCTCTTCTTGATGGGCATCGCGACCCACGGCAACTCCTCCGCGCAAACGCCGGCGCCCTTCGAAAGCTGGCGAACGTGCTGGTCAAGCTGCTCCACAACCTGCTCCTCGGCGAATTGCTTCAACATCAGGAGGAAGACAATGTCGTGCGTGAAGACACTGACTTGTCGGGTCTTGGCTTCCTGCACCAGCCGCCGCGCCACACCTTCTCGCCATCGGTAGTCGAGCGATGACACAGGATCGTCGAACACGATGCCGGAGGGGTCATCGGCGGTGCTGAGTTCCGCAAAGAATGCCGCTATGGACAAACAGCGCTGCTCGCCTTCGCTCACGACCCGAGGCAGTTCAACGCCCGGTGCGCGAGTCAGGATCAACTTGTGGTAAAGCACGCCCTCCGCGCCACCGGCTTCCGTCAGCTCCACCTCGACATGGCGGAATGCGAGACTCTCCAGTTCGTCCCGAAACCCATCCTTCAGCTTCTGGGATACGGCCGCCTTCGTGACCGCCGTGCTCTTCTGCGTGATGGCGTTGGTTGTCGTGTCGTTGATGCATAGCTCGTAGGCCGCGATTCTTTTCTTGCGTTCGATTTCGTTCAGAACAAGCGGCTCATGCTGAGCGAGCAGTTTCCGGGCGCGCAGCTCCTGCGCCTCGGCGGTCAGGCGTTTACGTGTTTCATCAGTCGAGCTGGTGTGCAGCGTCTTAACGCGCGCCTCGATCTGCTCGGCAAGCGCATCGGCCTCGTGGGCAACGGACGCGAGGGCGGGACAATCGGCGCCGAGGTCTTGGTCCTCGGTCAAGGCGAGAACGACGGACTGGCGGCGGTTCTCGTTCGTGACGAGCGCGGCGTTGATCGCGTCCCCGACCGCCTCATGCTCGATGCGGATCTCCTTGAGCGTCTCGGCGATGGCTTCAGTCGTCGTCTTGAGATCGATGAAGGCCGTCCGCAGCCGGGTGAAGGTCTCCCTGACCTGCCGGAGCTCGCGCTCCGTCGTCGAAGCCACGAACGCCTCGAACTGCCGGAGTCTGTGGCCGGCCGCGTGATCGAGGTCCTGCTGGCACAGCACGCAGTGCGCGCCGGCCTCCACGACCGGAAACCCCCGGCCGGGATAAGCCTGCTCCTGCGAGAACTGGCGGGCCGCCTCCCAAAGCGCCGTCCACGCTTCGGAACCAGTTCCGAACAGCATGCTGGCCGGGAACGTTATATCGCGAAGCCTTCTGGCTTCCTCGCTCTTGCGGCGGACCTCGGTTCGCGCATCGAACACAGCGGAGACAGTCTGCGCCGAAAGCTCCACCTCCACCGCCGTGAGATGCCGGGCCAGCGCCTTGACGCGGCCGGCGCGAAGGGTCAACTGCCGGATCAAGTTCTCGGGATCATTGGCCTGCAAATCAAGCAGCGACTTCTCCACCAAGGCAAGCCGGGCTTCCTCCTTCGGGGACAGCCGTGCGAGCGTCTGGACTGCTTCCGGCTTTGTGAGTGAGCTGAGGTTCGCCAGGAGCTTTGCAACGGCAGTGCCTTCCGGGATTTGCGCCTGCAGGGAGGCCAAAGCGTTCGAGGCCAGGGCGCGCTGTTCACTCTCGAGCTTCGCTCGAACCGCCTTGCACGTCCTGACAAGCTTGTCGAAGAGGTCAAGCCCGAAGGGGCGGAACGCGACATCCGTCTTCTCGGTAAGGTAGACGGCGGCGCACTGCGTATCGAACACGCTCACGCGGGATATGAACTCGTCCTCGCCGTTCCCGGCCCATTCCCGCGGTCGGGGTTCTGTTCCGACCTGATATTTGATTGACACCACGGGCGAGAGCGGCGCTGCGCCGGAGACGACGTTCCCCAGGATTCGCTCCTGCCCACGGGCGCGGCACGCGCTCTTGAGGATTCGGATGTACCCCGTCTTTCCGGCGGCGTTGTCGCCGTAGACCACGGTGAGGTGCGGTGCGAGCTTGAGAGTCTGGTCTTCCGCGAGCGCGTTCACGCCGCGGTTATGAAAGATGGAAACAAGCGAGACGGGAGCGCTTCCGGCGATCTTCTCCGGCACGTGCTCCTTGGTGAGCGGAGCGATGTCCTGTTGTTCGGCGAGCCCGTGCGCGCTCTTGCAGATGTTGGTCAGCGCGTGGATGTCGTCATCGAAAACGTCGCCGCTTAGAACGAGCCGGCGCAGGGCATCGCGCTGCCAGGCCGGCCGGTCCTGGGACCACTCAAGGAGTTCTTCGAGAACGGTCATCTTTGCATCACCGAGTCGAGGGCGATCCCAGGTGCCGCGCCGCGCTCATCGTCCGTTCCATATCCGGCCATCAGCGCGTCGTGCAGGTCGCGCACCTGTTGGGTAGGTACCGCGTCGCCAAGGCTCGCCAGATCGAAGCCGAGGCAGATCTCGACGTCTTTCTGCGACAGGTAGTGCCCGTGGATGAGCACTTCCCGGATCTGGTCGGCGGCCTCGGGATACTCGTGCTCTTCGGGGTCGTGGTTGTGCAACAGGAACTCCCTGTAGCAGTGCTCGATGACCGGCCGGGAGTGGGTCTGGATCTCGTCCACGACGCGCAGGATCTCGCTGATCTTGGCGTCAAGCGCGGCCTGGGTGCTGTAGAAGATGTTGCCGTTCGGGTGGGCGGACTCGTTCCGGTCGTCGACCAGCTTGGCGTAGGTGCCGATCTCGCCGTTGTCGCACGCGATGCGCTTGAGGAAGCGCAGGATGCTGCGCTCCTTGACGGTGCTGAACACGAAGGGCGAAGTGGCTTCGAGGAGACTCTTCTCGATGTCCTTGCCGAAGCCGATCAGGCCCATCGCGAAATCGTTCGGCGTCGTCTGCTTGATCTGCCAGATGTTGAGAGGCGAAGCTCATCGTGAGCATGGGGTAGGCGAGGAAGGCGAACTGGAATTTGCCGTGCGTGTGGTTCGTCTCGAAGGCGTCCCACAGGAACTCGATGTACTCCTGCTCCTTCGGGGTCTTAAAGGAGAGCGGCAGGTAGTCGGCGAGTTCGGCGGCTTCTTCGATGAGTCACGCGTCCGCCGGGGTCCGCTTGACAGCCCAATGCTCCTGATATTTGGGGCCGTCTGACTTCGGCTTGGTGCCAGGCTCACGAATGTGGATCGTCAGCGGGATCGGGAAATCGGTGCCGATGATGGCGGCTTCGCCGGGGCGCAGGTTGGGCAAGAATGCCGAAGCGGCCCGATCGATCTCCCCGCAGGCACGCTCCACGACTTCGCGATCTCGGTCATTCGTCAGCCGGTGTACGATCAAGGTGCCCATCTGGCTCAAAACGCCCTCTGTGATGTCGCGGGGGCGTTGGCTGGCCAAGCAGATATTTAGGCCATACTTGCGGCCCTCCTTGGCGATCAACTCGAAAGCATCGAGCTTGGCGGCATAGTCCTCCGCACCGATTTGGCGACCGAGAAAGTTGTGCGCCTCGTCCACAAGGACCACGGTCGGCCGATGCTGAAACGCGCCGCCACGGGCCTGGGTCAAGAGATGCCGGGCGAGGACATTGGCGATGATTTCGCGCGCGTGAAACTCATAGGCGATACCGCTCAGGCAGATTCGCAGCAGATTGTCGTTCCCGCTGATGAAGGCATCGATCTTGGTTGTCAACGCGGGTTCGGTGTCAGCTTTGAAGACGCATTGAAAGGCGGGGGAAGTCAGGACGCCATTGATACGCCCCACCAGCGATAGGCAATAGGAGAAATCGCCGCTTGCGTCGCCCCACTTTGCAGGGTCCTTTTGACCTCTTGAGCCCCCTTGGAGAAAACCCTCCGGGTACACGCACTCCTGCTCGATCTGCTTCACCAGCATCTGCACGTCAAATGGCTGGCGCGGATCATCCAGCTTGCTAGCGACATCAGCGCGTGTCTGCGCGGCTTCAACTGCGGTCTTTGACTGGTTGATCTTCTCAATGAACCCATTCGGCGCGAGACTGGGTTCGAGTTTGGCAAGCCGCAGACTTCTCATCGAAGCCCGAAGCTTCGGTCCTTGCACCTTGCCCGCAGGTTCGAAAAGTGCCACAAAGTCTGACTCCAGAAAGCTCGTTGGGGGCAGAGAACATGAGACCGAGCTGGTCGCCTTCTCTACCGGCTCGCCCAGATGGCAATGCAATACCCCGTCGCCAATGAAGTCCCGATATTCACCGGTGGCATCGATCAGGATCAGCTTCGCCTTGTACCGGAGGCATTCCTCGATGATCCGCGCCGTCGTCCAACTCTTGCCGCCTCCTGTTGCGCCGAGGATCGCGCAATGACGTCCGAAGAGGCGCTCCGGCTTCACGGCAACAAGGCTGTCCTGCGCCACATCGATAGCGCCGAGATTTAAGACGACGTGTTCGCCGTCATCCTCCATGCGCTCCATCAGGCGCGGTAGCAGCGCGATGAACCGATGCGGCGCGGCGTAGATGCGATCTCCGAGGCGCGGGTAGGCGTCGACGCCGGCTGTCACTTTGAGATCGTCCATGGCGACGCAGCCCAGGAGCTGGATCTGTCCGAGCGCGTCCAGGTCGCTGTTGCCGATGAAGTCGCGCCTGATCGAGCGGCGCTCCGGTTCGCGGAGGTGGATCTCGGCAATGCGGCCCAGCAGAAGACTTTGCTGGCCCTCGATCAGGACGAACTCGCCGACCTCGCCACGGCCGTAGCGGCCACCCGCGAAATGGGAACCACTCGGCTGACCGGCCTCGCTGAGATTGACGCCTACCGTTCGAGCGGTGACCGAAGACGCCACACCCAGGAAGAGTTCCGGTCGCAGCAGTCCTTTCGGAAAGGTTTCATCGATGTTCAGCTTGCTCATGGCTCCCTCGTCACGCCCTTGATCGCCTGCATGAGGGAGTCTGCTGGCGTCAGCGATTTCAGGTCAGGGACCATCTGAGCAAAGTCACCGAACGACGCATTGATGAACCACACGTCTTCGCTGCGGCCGCCAAGCTCGGCAAAAGCCTTCCAGAATCGATTGTCAGTTTTATCCTCGGCTCTCGCTTGCGCTTCCTTGTCGACAATGATCAAGCGCAGATGCGGGTTGGACTGGACCGCAGCCAGCAGCGGCTCGGCGAGATGATCGTCATTGAAGCCAAAGCCGACGGCGAGCAGGCAAGTATTCGGTTCGCGCACGGCGGCGAGATACTGCGCCATCGATTCGAGGTGGGGTTGGACGAAGCTCTGCTGGTACTTCCCCCGCGCGGGGTAGATCAAGCAGGCGTCGGCAGGCGTCGGCTCGTCATTCTCATAGATCGTTCCTTCCTCACCCCTCGCCCAATTCACTGATCCATGGAGCTTGTAGAGTCGGAACACGCCTTCAAGGTAATGCCCGAGATCGTCACCGCTGCGCGGTCGTCGGATGATGTCGTAGCCGAAGAAGCGTGGGTCGTAACGGCGAGGAGCCGTGAAGGAGAATCCGTCCAGTGCCACTCCGCCCAACTCGGCGGCTGCCCGTTCAAAACAAAGGTCATAGTTCGTGGTGAACACCTGCAGGCGTTGATCCCGAACACGGCGACGGGAGAGTCGATGCAGAAACGTCTTGTGGTCCCCCAGTTTGCCGGGGTCTAGAAACGCCGAGCACTTGTCGAGAATCACTTGCTTGCTTGATTTCAGAAAGTTGCTGACGTCGTTGTCCTGAGTCACCTGCAAGAAGGCCTCGACCCTGGAAAGGAAGGCTTCGATATTCTGATCATTGAGGTCGTGGTTGACCTTTCTCGCCGCCGTTGTCGCCTCGACCGTTGGTTCTCCACCCACCGCGCCATTCCACAAGTCCTGCATCGAGGGTCCACCAGCGGATTGCGAACATCCGGAACCTGCGAGGACTACAAGATGCTGCATCTGCAAGGACGCGAGCAGCATGTTCTTCAATTCGTCTTTGGCTCTTCGAGTCTCCTCTTGCTGGTCCTTGTCGTCTGCGTTCTCAGCCACCAGTTCACGCCAGCCGTCCGTGCCTGGTGCCCAAAAAGCGGAAGCTACAGTCTCTCTTTCGGGCGCGGTCATTTCGGTGTGCCTCCTGTTTCTTCCCCCCAGATGCGGGCAAGGGTGGCCTGGATCTTCTTCTCAAAGCGGGCGATCAGTTCGCGGTTGGCGGCGACCAGCGCTTGCTCGGCTTCGATCTCGGCGACG
>Ga0210004_1000222_pt1 | contig 33687 bp, 48 predicted proteins | sample CryGey13umfilter_FD_185450 | JGI IMG/M metagenome (GOLD analysis project Ga0210004, IMG submission 185450) | Groundwater microbial communities from aquifer in Utah, USA - Crystal Geyser 4/8/14 3 um filter (SPAdes) (version 3) | ecosystem: Environmental > Aquatic > Deep subsurface > Groundwater...
GGGAGCAGGTACGCGAAACGGCGCAGTTTATTTTACAATACGCGCCTGAGAATAAAAATCTTTTTGTTGCAACCGCATACCCGGGCACGGGATTGTGGGATATGGTGGAAAGCCAGGTGCTGGAAAAATACGGCAACCTCAGGAATTACGTGGAACAGCTGGGAGACGCAACTCTTCCAGTTATGAACTATAGTGCGATGCCCGATGAAGAGTTTAACGAGGTTGTTGCCATGGTTCGATCCGGGGAGCTGGAGTCATTATGACGAAGGATTTTTGGGAGACATGCGATACCGATTTTGCTCATATAACAGCAGGTAAATACCAGACCTACGATGACGCGGTTGCTGTTTGGCACAAGGAGTTTTGGGATACCTGCAGCTGGCACGACAAGATTGTTGTTGATTATGGCTGTGGCGGCGGCTGGCTGTACAAAGAACTCGCGTCGATGCTGGCCGATGGGATCAGGATAAAGAAATATTACGGTCTCGATATTGCACAGCGCCAGATTAATGCGGCATGCGCCGCGTCCGGGGATAATCCAGATGCTGAATTTCTGTTGTTGCCGCAAAACCTTTGTACCCTTAATGCGGATATTCTTGTTTGCCAGTCGGTAATCCAGCACTTAAATATGGAAGAATACAATGTGCTTTTGGAATCAATTAACGACTCAGGCATTCCGGAGCTTATATTGAATTGGCGTGATGGCGCAGGCGGCCCGGTGTTTAATGAACGCAACGTACGGCTGGCCTGTCACACGGATTGCAATGGACTACTGGCACACCTGTCGCGGTATGAGGTTGCGTGGCTTAATCCAGTACGGAAATATAAGATGCGTTACGGAGGCTTCAGATTAAAATGACGTTTGACGAAGAAGTAAATGTCTATACACAGACTATTCAGGATATGAAAGCTGCGTTTGAGCGAAAAGACTGGGCGTATCTGCGTGAGCACGATCATTACGAAGATGCTTTTACGGAACAGTACATGGAAGAGATGCGGAAGTGCAATTGCGTGTGGGATATCGGGGCCGGTTTTGGGTTTTATAGCCTGCTTGCCCTGGACGCGAAAGTCAGAGATATTGTTGCTGTTGAGGCGTGCCGAGCGCGTTATTCTGCGTTAGCTAAAACGTTTGGAGCACAAATTTCATTATACTTGCTTGCGGCACATGACAAAGCCGAAATGCTGCAGTTGTCAAGCCCTGCCATTGGGAGCTCATCTCGGGTAACTTTGCAGGAAGGAGACCCGGTGCTCGGTTTGCCGCTTGACCGTGTGTTTTTCAGCAGCCCGCAAGTGATAAAGATGGACATTGAGGGCGCCGAGTGTTTTGCGCTTCGCGGAATAAAACACACATTGTTGGTTTGTCATCCTGTTATTTTTCTTGAGTGTCACGGTAAAATGATTCGTGCGCTTGGACACACAGTTGACTCTGTTATTTCGTTTCTGTGCAGCGTTGGGTACAAAATTACCGCCCCCAAAGTACGGATGGTGCTCCGGTGAACACTACTTCGTTGACTTATTGTGTATATAGGTGTTTATACGGTGAAGAGTTTCTGCGGCAGTCGATAGAATCAATTGCCCAGTATGTGGATCGAATTTTTATTTTCTTTGATACAAAACCATGGGGAGACGTAACATCGTGTGTTTATAAGGGTGAAGTGGTTAAGTTTCCGGAAAAGTTTGATAATGTTGTTGAGCTTGGGTGTGAGCTTGCGGCAAAAAATCCAAAGATTGAAATACAGTTTGATCATATGTATAATAATATTGGGCAGTTCACACATTTGGTGAATGACAGAATATTGCCGCACCACGCAAAACCCGATACTTTAATAGTGATTGAAGTTGACCATATATTTCGGCCGGACCAGATTGAACTGGCATTACATGAGTGGTCAAACCTGAAAAACGTGCAGTGCGCAACAACAAGACAGGTTGAGTTGTGGCGGAGTTTTGCTTACCGCGTACCGGAACGCGCATACCGGGCCGGGGCTGTCTTTTGGAACCTTTCGGCACTTGATCGACTACCGGAGACAAACAGGCAAGCCGATATTAAAAAAGGTATGGTGCACCTTAATGCGTTTGTGCACAATGTTGGATTTGCATGTTCCGAAAAAGCCATGTACTGGAAACATATGATTGCACTCGCTATGAGCCAGAAGATAGGGGACAGTTGTCCGGCAGAGTCCTGGTATGAAGAAAAGTGGTTAAAGTGGTCTCAGGAAACCAAAAATCTTGAGATCTCAAAAGGGTATGAACACTTGATACCAAGTCTTGTAAAGTACGACACTTCAGAGCTTCCATTGTGCTTGCAGAGGGGGCACGTATGATTTGTGGTTTGGAAAATAGATGTGAGTATTGGTCACAATACTACAAAGCGAAGTTTCAGGGGTCTTTTGTAGATCCAAAAGATTTGATTTGCGACATATGTAGTGGCGCCAGGGTATTGGAAATCGGGCCAGGAGAAGGCCGGCAGTTTGATATAGCTAGCAAAACGGCGCGGGAGTATTCCATAGCTGATATTTCACAAACGGTTTTGCAGCAAGACAGGTATAGTAGTTGCAGGCACAGGTTTTTGCTGCAAAATTACCAACTTCCAGAACCAGTCCGGTTTGAGGTTGTACATGCCTGGTATGTCGTCCACCATGTTTTAAACAGCGAACTTGATGAGTTTATGGAATTTGTTTATACGTGTCTAGAGCCGGGAGGCAATTGGATGTTCAATTATAATCGTGGTGGTGATTTCCCAACAATTCCACATAGTGATGTGCAAATTGTATCTTCTTTGGAAAATAGGTTTGATATCAAGGAACTGCACAACACAGCGCCGCATTCCGTTGTTGTTGTTGCTTGGAGGCGGCCATGATTGATTTGCTTGTTCCAACACGACACCGTCCACAGCGCATACGTATACTGCTGCAGTCAATTGTTGACACTGCAGACAACCTTGACGCTGTGCATGTGTACATGTATGTTGATGAAGATGACGACATTATGGGTTCGGAGATTGCTGCAATACAAAGAGAGTTCCCGTTTACGACGTATCAGCGCGGTGACCGTATCTGCTTGAGCAAGATGTGGAATTCGCTTTGGAGCATATCGACCGGCGATATTTGCATGCATGCCGGGGACGATATTGTATTCGAATCACCACACTGGGACACGCTTGTCGAACAGGCATTCGCAGCCGTTCCAGATCGCATACTTCTTGTTTATGGCGATGATTATATCCAGCACGCAAAGATTGCGACACATTCGTTTACGCACCGTAATGCACATAAGGTTTGGGGTTATTTTGTTCCCCCATATTTTGTAAGTGATTACAATGATACCTGGTTAACTGAGGTGTATCGCAAGCTGGGCAGGATGAAATATATTCAGGATATAATTACACACCATTATCATTTTCGTGCTAACCCAGAGTTTACTGATGATGTGTATCTTGATGCGCGTGAGCGCGCTCCGGAGGCGGTTGCAAAATGGCAGGAAACGGCAGTGCTTCGACAACAGGACATTGAGAAGCTGCGGCAATATATCGATACGTTCACAAAGGAGAATAACCGATGAATATTGGATTTGTTGGATTAGGGAAGCTTGGTCTTCCGTGTGCAATGGCAATTGAGTCAAAAGGACACAGAGTAGTCGGGTATGACGTAGACCCAAAGGTAGCGGAATATGTTCGCACACGCGAAATTCCATATGTAGAGGCCGGGGCGCCAGAACTACTCAAGACAACACAGATACAAGTGCTTACGCTTGGCGAAGTAGTGAGGCAATCCGAAATTATTTTTGTTGCTGTCCAGACTCCCCATGAACCATTGTACGAGGGCACAACGCGGCTCCCGGTGTCTCGTGTTGACTTTGATTACTCATACCTAAAAAAAGCGCTGGCAAGCATCTCAGACTGCACAAGACGGCTGCAGGAAGACCGTGTTGTTATTATTATTTCGACGGTACTCCCCGGTACGGTGGAAAAAGAGCTGATGGGTTGTATAAACGCGTATGTGAAATTATGTTATAATCCGTTTTTCATCGCGATGGGTACGGCGATTGACGATTTTTTAAACCCGGAATTTGTTTTGTTTGGCGTTGACGACAGAGGCGCTGCAGACAAAGCCGCAGAATTTTATCAAACTATAACGAATGCGCCATTTTTCCGCACAACGGTAGCAAATGCAGAAGCAATAAAAGTGTTTTATAATACGTATATCAGCACAAAGATCGCATTTGCAAATACTATTATGGAGGTTTCGCATAAATGCGGGTTAAACTCAGATGTGATAATAAACGCACTGAGTCTCGACAAACGCAGGGTGATAAGTCCTTTATATTTGCGAGGCGGAATGGGCGACGGCGGAGGGTGCCACCCCCGCGATAATATCGCCTTGTCCTGGCTGGCCGGCGAGCTGGATTTGAGCTATGACTGGTTTGGACATATTATGCTGTGCCGCGAGAAGCAGACTGAGTGGTTTGTTGAGCTTATACAACACGAAATGGAGCTGCTTCCTGGGTTGCCGTTTCATGTTCTTGGGAAAGCATTTAAAGCTAATATCGGGTTAACGATCGGGAGCCCTGCATCACTTTTAGTTAACTTGTTAAAAGAGAACAAAATTATACCAGACAAGTGGTACGACCCGCACGTTGACACTGAAGAGGAATACAAGCCCGAACGTGCAATTATTTTTATTGCAACACAGCACAAGGCTTTTATGAATTACCAGTTTATCCCAGGATCGGTAATCATTGACCCGTTTAATTACATTTCACATAAAAACGGTATACGCGTAATTTCTGTCGGACGGCAGGCAGTTTGATGATAAAGATAAATTTAGGTGGAGGGCAGTTATGGCAAGAGCCTGGGTGGACGAATTTAGATCGTACACTTGGATATAACGTTGAAACACAATTACTGGCTGACTATAGCGGAGATACGGTTGACCTTATTTACAGTTCCCATTTTCTGGAACACATTTCGTTTTCGACTGGATTAACCGTTCTAAAAGAATGCTACCGCATATTGAAAAAAGGAGGACTGCTGCGAATTGTTGTTCCGGACATTGATAAGTTGTGGCTGTTGTTGCGCGGCGGAGACCGTACACCTCTTGTTACGTGTTCGAAATATTATCGTGAAAGACCGGGCCAAACGCTAAAACAGGACGCTATGGAGCTATATGGAATTATTGGGAAAACCGGACATAAAGCGTTTTATAGTTCCACATTGCTGAGTTCCTTTCTGTGCTTTGCTGGTTTTGAAACAGAACAAATATATTTTATGGATTTTTTGATTACCAGAGTGAGCGAGTACCAGAAACCGGCAATACACGATGCCGTTACGGGTCATGTGACAGGTGGGTTTGATTCTGCAGAACATGTTGCGATTTCGTGTTACCTGGAGAGTGTAAAATGAGACAGAGGTCTGAACAGGAGCATCGGTTTACTTCAACAGGAATTAAGTTTTGGCGTCATAGAAACCAAATGATAGCATATCAGCTCGGTGACCCAAATACAATTATCAGCGCGCACATCTCTCCAGAAGGTCGATGCAACCTGAATTGTGAATATTGTAGTGTAAGTAAAAGAGATAAGTTTGAGCGTATCGATATTTCAGTTATACACCGCTATGTTCTTGATTTAATGAGTCGTGGGTTGAGGGCTGTTATTCTAACTGGTGGGGGGGAGCCGACCCTTTATTCACAATTTGATGAGCTTGTTGAATGGGTGTTTAACCACGGTTTAGCAGTTGCGTTAATTACAAATGGAACCAATCAGAATATTAATTGTTGGGATAAGTTTAGTTGGGTTCGTGTATCTATCAATCGTTTTAACGGTTGGAAAGACCGAATACAACTTCCTGTAGAAAAGTTGGCAGATGATTGTATAGTTGGGTGTTCGTTTGTTTACGATAAGAACTATACTGTCGATGATTTACAGGAGGTAGGTAACAAGGCAACACAACTTAATGCACAGTATATTCGGTTACTTCCAAACTGTTTACTCGAACAAGAAGAGCTGTTAGAGTGGCATGATAAGCTTGACGAGTTGATGTTTGATTTGAATGATGCACGGTTTTTCCATCAATTTAAAGTGCATCGAGCACCAGAAGAGTCGATATGTCACCAATCCTACTTCCGCCCGTATTTGAGTGAGGTTGATGGAGGAACGGTGTATCCGTGCGACAGTTTGGTGTTGAACGACAATGCTGCATGTTTTGGTTCAAGATTCCAACTGTGCAAAGCAGAGGATGTATTGAAATTTTTAGATCGACAGATTGAACCGCTGACGAGTCCGAGGGTTGACTGTACGGGTTGTGTGTTTGCGGATACCGTTGAAATGCTTGGAGCATGGCATCGTCATTTGATTGATAGGTTTGACGAGTTCCAGGAACCGTTAACTCATGAGGAGTTTGTGTGATGTATACTGAGGATTATTACGAACGCGGTATCGAAACAGGGCAGTCCTGTTATACCAATTATCGCTGGCTGCCGGAGTTGACTATTCCGTTTTGCGCCCGGATTTGCGAAGTGTTGGGCTTGGGGTATGAGGATACAATACTTGACTTTGGGTGTGCAAAAGGATACATGGTTAAAGGTTTTCGGTTATTGCGACGCCAGGCATGGGGCGTCGACGTCAGCGAGTATGCAATTAAATCAGCACCTGACTGTGTCCAGCCGTTTATACGATGTATACCTGCAGTAAATTTTGAAACGATGTTGGCACACTATAACTGGATTATTGCAAAAGACGTTCTTGAGCACGTTTTTTACGAGGACCTGCCAGGTGTATTGAATAGTTTACATACGTGTTGCGACCGCCTGTTTGTAATTGTGCCATTAGGGGACGGAGCAAAGTACAATATTCCAGCATACGAGCTTGACCAGACACATGTAATACGGGAATCGTTGGCATGGTGGGAGAGTGCGTTTTCGCGCGAAGGCTTCAAAATAGAGGAATCCAGTTATCGTATTGAATTTATGAAAGAAAACTGGAGCAGTTACGAGAATGGTAACGGTTTTTTTAGATTGAGGAGCTAACCGTGGAATCCCCAAAAATTGTTGCCGAGATAGGATTGAATCATTGCGGTTCTTTTGAACTTGCAAAGCAGTTGATTAGTACAGCAGCAGCCGCAGGTTGTGATTATGTAAAGTTTCAAAAGCGTAATCCTGACAAGTGTGTGCCTGAAGACCAGAAAATGAAAATGCGCGATACTCCATGGGGGCGCATTACGTATATTGATTATCGATATCGTGTGGAGTTTGACGAAGCCGCATACCGTAAAATTGCAGATTTCTGTAACGAGCTCCGTATTATGTGGTTCGCCTCAGTTTGGGATATAGACTCTGCTGAATTTATGAAGGCTGCAGGACGAACAGTCGTAAAAGTGCCATCTGCGCTTATTACAAATTGTGAATTGTTACAATATTGCCGTAATAATTTCGAGACAGTTATCATCTCAACAGGGATGAGCACGGAAGAAGAGGTTGAAAATGCAGTAAACATATCCAATCCTGATGTGATTCTCCACTGTAACTCTGAATACCCGGCACCGATTGAAGAGTTGAATTTGAATTATCTGCGCTGGCTGCGCGAGAAGTATCCGAATAAAGAGATTGGGTACAGTGGTCACGAATATGGATCTGTCACAACGTTTGCTGCCGTTGCTCTTGGAGCTTCATGGATTGAGAGGCATATTACAGTTGATAGAACGTTGTGGGGGTCAGACCAGCTTGCGTCGATTGAGCCTGTTGGGCTACAGCAGTTGGTTATAGGTATACGATCTATAGCCCTTGCAATGGGGGGAATGGGCCCCAGAAAGGTTACTGATGGAGAGTTGCCAAAACGCAAGTCGCTCAGAGGGTATTAGTGTCTATATTATAGACATTGATGGGACTATCTGTAATACAAACGGGCTGGATTATGCCAATGCTGTCCCAATAATGTATAACATAGAAAAGTTTAACAATTTATTTGATAATGGAAATACGGTAATATACTGGACCTCTCGTGGCGTTAAAACCGGGATAGACCACCATGCATTGACCAGGAACCAGTTGGAGCGGTGGGGAGTAAAATATAGCGAACTATGGATGAATAAGCCCTATTATGATTTTTGGATTGATGATAAGTGCAGGCATATTTCGGAGTTTCTCAAAGGAAAAATATAAAAAAATGTGTTATAATAAGTCAGTGGAGATATTATGTGTAATGTAAAAAAATGTATTGTTTTAGGAAATTCTTTTTCGATAAACAAAGTTGACATATATAAAGCAAAGAAAGGCGACGGTTCTATAATATCAATCGGCGTAAACAGAATAATGAGACCAAGACTGGTGGACAATTATGTTTTTATACCAGACAACCTGGTTGTCGTTGACAGTTCTGTGTTTAACCAGGAATATGAGAGGATAATTAAATATTGTCCAAATTTATTTATCAGAGATTCACTATATGACGAAAAGAAAAAGTTTTTAAAAGACTATCCGTCGCAGATAACAAAAACGCAGCACCTAAGCGGTTCCAAGAGAAGAACCGAGCTGCTAACCATGAAAGGAGTTATGTATCCGGCAGGGAATACTGGGATATACGCAATCGAGCTTGCCTACAGGCTGATGGGAGGCGTAGGAGAGATTGGCATAATAGGTATGGAATTTTTACACGTAAGCGGAGAGCCTACACATTTTTGGGGAGATGGATCCAGGGACGGCTGCAGGCCGTTTTTCGAAAAACCGATAAAATGGTTTGAGTCTGCAAAAGATATTTTGTATACTGAGAACTTTAAAGTCTACAGCTTGTCTCCATATCACGATAAGAGCAGGATAAAAAACTGTTTGCGTTATATGGATTTTGACGAGTTCTGCAGGACGTAACGTTTTACCAGAGTTTACTCAAAAAAAGAAGGGATAACGACATGGGTACCGGTATGGTTCATGACAGTAAGTTATTAAATGTGGTATGTGCAACATTCGGGCCAGGAAAAGATGATGTCCCGGACGGATATCTGCACTTTGAGCTGCGGAATAGAAAAGAAGACCTCTGCATGGAGCTCTGGAGAATGGTAAACTATCAACAGGGCAACAGAGAGCATGATTATTGGTTGACTTTTGAGCGGACGCTCCAGACGAACGAAAAGGACACAGAAATCATCAGGGCGGGCATCAGGGCATTTAAGAGATCTATACACGGATTTGAAATATTCGTAAATCCCGACCCGCGACACCCAAAATTTAAAAGTGTGTGGAAAAAGAGTTACAACATTGACATAGCGCCTGATGAAAATATTCTTGAACCAGACGAATCCAAGTCGTTCGGCAACTACAACATCACAAATTCGTTTATGTTTGAGTTGATGGGTGCCGGAGAAGGAGTCGACGAATTTGCTGCAGTGTTCAGGCACATGGTAGCTGGAGAATACATATATTCCAAACTGCGCCTCACTCCAGATGACGATAGCATCGGGCAAGCTGGGAATATAGTTGTGATGAGATGCCCGCTTGAGCCGGACTCTGCCGGGAACAAGCACGACTTCAGGTTCAATACGATACCCGTAAAACTACAGGGGAGTATCTTCCACCAAAACATTATTGCCAAACAGAATGCGTTTAAAGATAGATATATGATAAAAGGCGATATCCATGCTCTATATTGTAATTATATGGATGCATGGGTTTTTTATAATGTCAAGAAAGAAAATATTGAAAAAACAGTCCCGAAGGCGTTTAAGGATATAGCGGACAACGGGATAACCCGCGCAACGGTACAGAACGGATGGTTCGTCTGATGGGGGAAGAACAGAAAAAGGTATCATTTGACTTAAATAAATTGAGGGCTGCGCTTTATGATAAAATAGATTTGACTTCTGTATTCATGAGCGGAAGCGCCTCACATGTCCATAAAATACAGCTTGGCAGCAGCAAGCTGGAAATAACCATTCATACAACCAGGGGCGAAAGAAAGCCGTATGTAACCACAAAAGACGTTGTTTCTGATATAAGACGCGACGGCACACTAATGCCAAGTGATGAAGTCAGCAGTTTCCTTGACAAGATACCGTCGGAAATGTCAATGATGATTATACAGGTGTACATGGTCTTGTCTGACATAATACTAGAAAAGATAGCTTCGGCAAGCCAGGATTTTACTCAGAGCCCGTAACCCAAGCCATTGCGGACGTAAAGATGTCCGGCGGGTTTACAGGCGACATAGACAAAAGACTTACAATAGGCGCTTTATCATACAGAAAAAGGATAGAGCGCCTTATTGTAGTCAAAAATCTCCTTATTGAATCCGGATCAGAAGAAGCGTTCAGCGAAGCATGTAAGATAAGAAAACAGATACATGTAATGCTTTTTGGGGTTACGGAGCCGGAGGAAGAAGAGCACAAGTCGACAGTTGGCGTGGAAGATAGCCTGTTTGACCTGGACGTGGATATGCAAAACGGAAAACTGGTGCTATCCGACGAGTCAAGGGTCAGGCTACTTGGCGTAATCGCCCCCAGTTCGGGGGACGCGGACTAAAGCAGGCAATAATTTAACCATGGTGGTTAAATTTTGGAAAGGATATTAAAATGCACATAAGCTTTGGAACTATCTTTGAAGACGGCGGGCCGGTAAGTCACAAGGTGCATCTCGACAAAAGTGGCATTAGTGTGTTTGCCATGCCGGACCTTGGTGCAATGAATAAAAAGAAACAGGACAAACCGACTGTGTTTTTCGCTGGCGCCAGGGCCGTGTCTCTGAAATCTGACAGGATAAAATGTTTTCTTCCGAAGGAGGGTAAGAGCACGGTATGCGTCCCAATGTTTGACGGAATAAAGATAATTTCCGTCGCAAACACCCAAAACAAGACAGGCAGCGATATCATGTTTGTTGCGTTGGACGACGGGCTTGTCATAGCCGCGAAACTCGGTGTGGAATTTGCGGGCCCAAACAATACCAAATCCGCCTGGCTGAAAAAAGATATATGCGACCAGATAGGCGGTGTCGACATTATAAACGATATCGCTGAAAAATCCGGGTTTTGGAATAAGGTTAAATTTATAAACGAAGCTGTGTAGCGACAACATTTGGCGGCTTGGCCCGGGCAATATCGTCCGGGCCGAACGCCATAAGAACGGAAGCGGAATGATTGTAACAATAAGGAACAAGAAAAACATAAAAAAAATAAAGGATTTTTTTCCCAGCGCCGGTCATCGTGCACATAAAAGTAGCAATATATACATTATTGCATTTAGGAATAATATGGTGTCCATATCCAGAAAACTGGGAGAAGTTTCAGCGTTGCCTGAATCTGTTGAGGAATGCGGTGCTGTAAACATTTCGACCTTTAGTATGCAGGAAGAATGCAGTGCGCTTTCGCATATTGACAACATTGGCGCTATAGAATGTATCCACTTGAAAACGTATAAGCATATATTTGAAATGAGGCATTATACAGTAGTTGCGAGCTTTGTGCTTTATAACGGAACCACGATAGCCATGCCTGTACGATGTGCAAATTATTGCAATATTATAACTCATGCCGGTGGCAAGATTACCGAGTTTTCCGAGCAGCTCCAGTATACCAGGGCGCAAATGAACGATAGCAAATTTTTAATGAAAAATTTCGAAAACATTCACATACGAACAAGCAATATGTTTTTTGTGCCTGGTTTGGCTAAGAGGATACTCAAAAATGGATAATATGTCTGATGTAATACAAAATAATATAAAAGTTTTCTGTTCTGAACTGTATGGTGGAGATTACCTTAAACTATCAATGGCCGGTCTGTCCGTTCCGGACATTATCAATATAGCAAGCGGCAAAAAACATCCGAGTCAGGAAACGGTAGGCAGAATATCACATATGTTCGGGTTGCGCGAATCGGCAATGTACCACGATTACGTTAACCTGACAAAATCGGTATTGACTGTACGACAAAGAAGGTCGGCGCTTGACGAAATGTGCCTTCTTTACTTGAATGAAGTGTTGTATCAGCTCGGGTGGATTGTCCCGCAAAAAAAACTGAATCTTGATATAAGTAATTATCCCATAAATCAATTTGGAGCATTTGTCAAGAAAACAGAGAACAACAACAGCTATGTTTACGTAACACGTCTGCCGAGGAATGTGGCCGGCGTAGCTGGATGTCTTATAAAAAAAACAGGTAAAATATTTATAGCAAACACGCTTTACCCGGTCAACCATACTATAATAGCCCTGAAACGATTATGGGGCAAGGGCGGTATGATGAAAAATTTGCCAGACGACATTGATGCTGTAATGTCAAAGGAACCTGCTATATTTTGCAAGGATGAGTTTGCGTCACCATGTGTCAGCGCTGTCGCGTCGTATATTTCATCTGAGCTTAAAATAAAACTTGACTTGGAGGAATTCTTAAATGGAAAGTCGATCTCTGCAGTTGTTGGAAGACACCGTTCTGCAAAAGGATATTGTGGGAAATGAAAGGCCTGTATTTGTCTGCAATAATACGATAATTGTAGCAGACAAGATTGAATTCGGGATTGCGATTTTATCGGACTGTATTGTAAGCGCAAGGTTATTGAAGTTAATACCTTACGATTTCGACAAGGTTCTTGAGGACGACGAGGAAAACGTCAAACTCCTTGTGCAAAGCGCGTTTATAAACGTTGGCGAGACTGCCGAGGTTGCAAAACACAGGATGCCGTCGGTTATAATGCATAACTGCATAATAAAGCTCGATGAGGTTTATATGGATATGGATTTTGACAATGTCAAGGGATATTTATACTTGGATGATGCGTGTATACATAGAATTGGGACTATGTCTGATGGCATTATAACAAAAGATGTTATGATTGCCATGAGAACAGGTTTTGGCTCTGTTACTATCTAGACCGGAGGTTATGTGGAATTATTGGAATGTATCGAAACGGGCGTAGATGTAATTATTGCAAAAACAAGCGAGATCTACGGATCATATTCAGAGATAGTCACCAGATCGGAAGAGCTGAATCGTCCGATTGGGAAAAGGATTGCTTTATATACTGTTGAGGGCGGGCTCAAGTGGGTTGATACCGATAAACCGGTTGTGGAAATTGGAAACGAGAAAGACCCGATAATGGTTATAAGGTCCATTATCAGGAATCCGATGTTAAACGGTATATTCATTATGCCGATGTTCGATATGCTGAGCGGCCCGCAGGCGTCGGTTATACTGTCTCCAATCACGTCGTACCTCACGAAGGTAATGTCAAAAGGCAATGAATCTACTATCATACTTGAGATAGGGAAAGATGAAAACGTGCACCCTGTGCTTGCATCCAACGTATTTACCACAAACGTAGGAGCCCCAAACTCCTTTGGTGTCAAAAAGATAAGCGACGTCATGGCCTCTTTGGCTCAAAAACCAAATATAGTCGGTCAACACCCTGACCTTGCGTCAGGTCTCACCAGGAAAGAGTTGTGGTATGCCAACCTTGCGTGTAAAGACACAGACTCGTTAATACGGTTTAAGAAGGAAAGGATCAACACGTCAGAAATCGTTGAAATAACCGAATATGATGATTTAGATAATTTTGATCATCTTATCGGGCTTGACAACCTGAAGGACTTTACGATGAAGACGTCTAGACTTTCCGACGCACGAGGCGTACTTCTTGTCGGCGTACCCGGGACAGGCAAGTCTGCGTTTGCCAGGGCACTGGGAAGACACCTTGACCTCCCGACTATAAACCTGAAAATAGATAAAGTTTTCGACAGGTTTGTCGGGTCATCAGAGGCCAGAATGGCGAAGGCCATAGATGTTCTCCAGGTTATCGGGCCATGTGTGGTGTTTATGGACGAAATAGAGAAGTCCATAGGCGGAAGCAGGAGCAGCAACCTGACAGACGGTGGGACAGGCAGCAGGGTATTCTCCATGCTGCTAAAGTGGCTCAGCGACAGAAGGGGAGAACAATATGTTGTTGCTACCAGCAATAATATAGCGGCTATCCCTCCTGAGTTCATCAGAGCGGAAAGGTGGGACTCGATATTCTTTCTGGATATCCCGTCAAACGAGGCTGGTGAAAATATTTTCAATTTATGGGCAAAACACTATAAGTGCGAACATAAATGCGACAAGAGTCTCATTTACGGCATGACTGGTGCCGAAATAAAGAATCTTGTCAGGATCAGCCGGGCTTTCGACAAACTGGAGGATGCAGCAGATAAAATAATAAAGATTAATGAAGCCATGTCCACAGAGGTTGGCGATATGAGGGAATGGGCGTCAAAGTGGGCAGTTAAAGCAGACATTAATCAATTTGAGGAGAAACAAAATACATTAGGTTTTCATGCAAAAACAAGCAAGTGAAACAATAATAAAGGCGCTTAAAAGCGCCTTTATTTTTAACTTCGGTATTTTATTTATCTCTGCCAACCATGCTTGCCCCACATTCCGGGCACTTCTGCTCTACACAAGGAATACCTCTTGCGTGTTCTACTGTTTTTCCACACTTCGGACACACGCACTCCCTTGCTCCGCCATCCATCTGCCTGGGGCCGCCAACGCCACGTCCTTGTCCTGCCGCGGCCCTTTTCTTCAATAATGATATAAGCGTTTTATATTGTCAAACCTGAATATCAAGAAAACTCCGGTCTTCCAGGCCGGAGATGAATTGTATAATTGATGGTTTGTCCTCTTTTATAAGGCCACTGGATGATAAGCTGTGGCTACAATTGACACTTCTTCGGTTACAAGACTCGATGGCCCGGCAAGCTGCAGGGAATGGGCCCTGATTCTTGCCTCCTGTAAGTAATAGCCGACTATATCGTCTACGTTACGTGTTTGTGTTTTCATAACTATAAGCAAACCAAACGGATAATCAAACAAAGATGAATTAAGGTTAAAGGCAAGGTTTTTATACCCGGGGTGAGTCTCAAGGCTTAGGTTTGTAAATGCGGGGAACGTAAACTGCTGAGAGGCATTCCCTGCGCTAAAACTGGTTATCTCATACTGGCTTAAATCGGCTATCTGGGTCCCAAGCGAGGACATCGGGTAATAAGCATAGATAGCCCTGAGCAGCGACGGGACATTAAACACTGTTTTTCCAAACCCTGCACCTACACTTGGCCGTCCGTTTGTCATTATGGTTGGGGAACCAACGCCGGCAGAGGTGTTTATCATACTCTGTTGGTCGATTCTGACAACATCGACGCTCGCTATCCCGTACAGCCTTGACGCCGATCGTATCATTGAGAACCTGGGCGGACCAGCAAATATCTGTGATTCCTTGGCGCTGTAAACGCTGCCGGTGCTGCTCGCAACGCGTATGTCTTCAACGTGCAGGTTAAAGTCACCAAGCTTATCGTTAATGGCTGGCATATTATATTCCCCTTATACCTTCAGTGTGATTATGATTGTCTTTGCTACACCGTACAGCGTGACCTTTATCGATACGCTTACGGTAGAACCTGATGTGGTGATCGACAAAACCTGTGCGTCTTTCCATATCTTGTCAGTCAAAAGACTTTGTATGCACGAGTTGAGGTACATTGTCAGTTTGCTGTTAAACTCGTCATCCTGTTTGTAAACGCCAGCAAGGGGCATTATAGTTGACCTTAACAGCATGGCGCCATAGTCAAGGGCCGTAACACTGCTGAATTGTATAGTCTCTTCGGAAGACGGATCAGTGGTAAGCTGGTCTCTTATGATTAACGGTCCGGTGTCTGACTGAGTGGTTAATATCATAACTCCGCCGCCGGCCATAACATTCAAATCATATGATGTAAAGTAGCCGTTTGTGTGTACTGCCCCGCTGAACGATGACAGGGTTATCCTGTTCATGGGTCTGCTTGGGTCGGAACGGCTTGCCGCGAGGGCCGCTACTTCAGCGCATGCGTAATAACCGCCTATCTGAACATTGTCATAACTGGTGCTTGCGTCTGCGTACGGGTCGTCTCCGCCCTCATTCACGGTATAGCTAAATTTTACATAGTCTGGCCATACAAGCGTAATCCTCTTAAGGAGCATTGTTCTGGCATAGTCTGCTATGTAGCTTGCCTGTCCGGTTTTGCTTAATACCGGAGTCCTTATTTCCCACGTCCTGGCACTGTCCGCGTTAAACAGTAAGTAGTCGCTGAACTCCTCTGTAAGCACAAGCGTTGTTACGCCTCCACTATACGAGTATGAGGACACGGTAAGCGTGTCTGAGACTTCATATCCATCAGCGTCATGGTACGTCACGTACACGTTATACGCGGCGGCAACGTAGTCACGTATGTCATCAGTAACGTCAAGTTCATTAGTGCTAACCACGTCAAATGAAGCGTCCGTGGTTCCATCGACGGTTGACGTATAGGTTGTAAGCGCTCTATTGACGAGCACCATTCTTTCCATCTGGTAGTTATCGCCGGCCATTTGTGATGCATGGGTTTTAAACAACGAGTGAACGGTTGTCAAATGTGACAACGGCACTATATAGTAAGGGCCGTCCAGCCCCTGTAGCGCACTTTCGGAATTGGCGTATCCATTATAATCGTTAGTGGATATTCTCATACAATACACAGGGTATGTTGAAGACGACACGGATACGTATGCCGCAAGCCCGAGAGGGTTTTCAGGAACGGCGAGCCCAAGAATGTCGTACGCATCCTGCACACTTGTCACCTCAAGCAGTGTATTTGCGCTGTCTGTTCTCAATGCGTTGTATGAAACAAGGAACTTGGAACTCTCAACGTCGGCGCTTCCCACGGTAGTAGCATGGTTTATAGCGTAATCTATTGATGTAGATATCTGTATGTACCTGCCGACAACAAAATATCCGCTCACACTGTCTACTGAACCGCTAAGGTAAACTTTGTTAGGCGACACGTCCACAACCCTGAACGAGGACGTGTTGGTTCCGGATGCGTCTATAACCCATACCCTGTCGTTAACTTTTATGTAATCGTCGAGATCTCCGCTGTCAGTGGTCAGGGTTGACCCGGACCAGGTGTCGGAAGAAGACTTGTACACATACGTGCAGTAATCAGCATATGCCGACGCTGAATCTGCGGCAATCCTGAGAATATCGTAGGTTCCGGCGTAGTACCCGTCAGAAAGAACAAGTTCATCGTCCTGCACAACCGCGGAAAACGTAGTGTCCGTTTCTCTTAGCGTGCTTGTTTGCACAGGATAAAACGTAGCCGTTCCACTTGAATCAAATCCTGTAAATCCTGCAGCATCAACGGTTATCGTTGTGTTTGGGGCTCCATAAACGGCATTTGTAACCCTGTAATATCCGGTCAGATTGCCCGACTGAGTTACAATGTAGATATACGGAGTTACTATGGAAGACCCAACCTTAAACTCAGCTGCGACATTACCAGAAACGACGAGTGTAGTATCGCTTGTGGACGCAGAATAGAGTTTAAAATATTTACTATATGTGGTGGTAAAATCTGCAGTACTCAGCCTTCCCCTTGATCCGCCTTCAACCTCATACTTGATATTGAGGCTGGCAGGTATTGTGATATATGAGCTGGCCGGAGTCACGTCATCATTGACGTCATATACGCGTATAAGGCCGTTCGGGTCTGAGAAATAGGCCCAAACATACACTGACGATGTGTCAACAACCGCTCCGCTGGTTATATCTGGATAGGTTATGGCTATAGACGTACCAGTGTATTCCTCTTCTGCCAACTCTCTGTATTTAACGATATTATTCGGCCCAACAAGTACGACCGGCTGAGTTGGTATCGACAGCGGGACAGACGAGCCAACTACTTCCTGTCTTACGATAACCCTAGGCGGATATGTTAAAGTAGGCATGTATTTTTACCTTTCCTACAAATAAACTTATTTCAATCCATAAAATTATACGTGCGCATGCATAATGCCAACATTATTTCAGTTATCCGGCATGTACGCCCTGCTCTATAGAGTCAGTATTCAACGCAATTTGTATAGACCTTACGCTGTCTGCGGTCTTTTCCTGCACTACCGACAGCGGCAGCTGCGCTTCTATAGATATCCCTCCTTCAAACATTGCGCTTGTGCCAGACGTTTTTCTTGGTTCTACAACGTTTCTGACTATAAACGTACATCCTGTATTTGATCCTATTTGTTCCCTGAATTCCGTAATATATGTGAACAAAACAGCGACACAGTCAGATGCGTGCCACCTGGAAGGCGTTCTGACGCTTATAGATACGGCTGCCTTGATTAACCTGTACGCGTCATAGCCGTCGCCGGTCCACCCAATAGCATCACTACCGTTGAATGTTCCGGTATCAGGGAACCACGACTGGCAGTCCAGTGTTATATTGGTGGATTTTACAGAATCTTCCTGACTTTCAAATGCTACTGAAATATCAGCGTCTTTTAATGGATTTGAATGTGAGCCGGTCAATGTGGCCGTTTTTAAGAGCTCAAGCTGTTCCTTGAGCGGCAACAATATTAATCGGCGAATGATCATTCATAATTCCCGCTAAACCCTATATATGTTCTGTGGCTGTTGTCCGCCAAACAGCCCGCTCACTCCCCTATACGCACCATAGGTGCCAGCAGCGGTCAACAGGGGAGAGTGGGCAAAAGCTTGTCCGTACCAGTCAGTGTATGGTTTTAATTTTCTAGACACCCTTCTTACGCCAACGGCAAATGGATGTTGTTTTGCTGTCCTTTTCGCAATTTCAAGGATCGGAGTGCCAGGGAGCTCTGCGGCCGCCGGCGGGGGAGTTACCAAACCTTTAACACGGGGGCTTGTCAAACCTTTAACACGGCGGGTCACCGGCGTTCCCTTTAAAATCCCTGCTGTTACCTCTGCAGGGCTAGGCATGGCCCTGGAGGCCGCCGCAGAGGCTCCAGGAACAACTTTAGCAGCAGAGCGCATACCTGACACGGCAAGCCTGCTTTGGGCCATACGGGCCGTAGCTTTTGACGCTGCATAGCGTGACGTAGGTGCCTTGGCGCCCATGCCGACAGAACTTAAAATTTTTGACCAAAAAGAAGGAGTTGCCTTTTTGGCAGCCTGCGGAATGCCACGGGACAGAAGTTTTGCTATATACGAATATGGGCCTGCCTGTTTCTTGATACTGGAGACTGTTTTTTTGAGCAATTGATGCGTAAACTTACTATCCGAACCCTTTTTGAACAGGGATTTGGAACAGGAGAGGCATTGTTCGATAGTATTGAGATTAAACATATCGTTACGCCTTGTAAACACTCAGCCCGGGTCTTTCATTTCTTCTGCCGCCAAGTAAGCCTGCTCCGCCGGCGCCAAGAAGGGCGGCTCCGCCCATGGCCAACTCCGGCCTATTCTTTACCAGACCCTTAAGCGAAAAGGTCTGCTTGGGGGCATTTACTAATTTGCGCGCTTTGCCGATAATATCTTTGCCGCCCAGTATTTCTCTTAGGGCCCTGTTTTCCTCAACCATCTTTCTGATGGCGTCGGTCATCTTGCCCTTTCCTTTTCCGCCAAGTATACCCTGAATGGTTGCCTTGTCAGACATAGCCTGCCTAACCGATTTATACTTCTTTGCAATGGCAGATATGCCCCTTCTTGCCCCCAACGTTGCAAGAATGCTGCCGGCCCCAACGCCAAGTGGAACCATCCAGTTGCCGGAGCTGCCATCGTTTTCTGCTCTTTTTATAATCATGTCCAGTGTATTCACGTTTAGTCTCCTACTTTCCCATCCACTTTTTAACGTTCATAAGTGGATGTGCCAGCATTGTTTTTGGAATTATCTGTTTTGGAAGTCTTTTAATCGGCTTTTTAACCTTGCCCTTTGACAATATCGGCAACGTTGCCCCGATAGCGCTTGCTAAACCACCGAGCAAAAGCGGTGTGACGGGTGTGTCATCAGCCAACTTGTTCATAACATCTCCTGAAAAATTATAGCCCACGTAGTCTTTGAAATATATTATAAGGATTATATCCCTGCCTTAAAAACCTGCCCTGTCTTGCTTTTTGCAATATCGGCGAACTTTTGAAGAATGGACTGACTGTATTCAGTGGGTTTTTCATCTTTTTCAGATTTTCTTTTATTAAGGACCATATGTTCATTTTACACCACCGAATCGATAAGTTTATAAAGTATACTGTCGCCAGGTACCTCGTACAACATAAATACCTGCCTGACTATCGCTCCGCCAATCGATGTTTTTACCACATTTTTTATTGTGTATAATATATCGCTGGCTTTTATGTATACCATATCGTTTGCGTTAAGGGTTGGGCCAAACGTTGTCCAGCCGTTCCTGGCTTCGCTTTTTTCTATTTTTGACGCATTGTTGTCGTGGTATACCTCAGACGGCGATATGCTTATATAGGCTGAGATTGCGTCGGAATAGCCTCCTATGTATCCGGTCCCATAACATATTTCGCAGTCTATGTTCGGCACTGTCCCGCCCTCAGAACAAACACACACACCACCCGTTCTTCTTTTTATAAAAAAATAACAACTGTTTTTAATTATATTTTCAAGAAGCCGTTTTTGCGAACTCCTGACTGCCGTGGCTATGTTTTTTACGGATGCCTCAAGATGCTTTGGTCCGCACAGGTCCTCTCCGCTGCTGCCAACCTTGTTTACTCCAACCCAATACCACAGGTCAAAGGTCTTATTTCTACGGTTTATGTCATAGTCTACATATGAGCTTTCCGTTAATTGATATGCTATAAGGTGCGCATCCTCTATCTGGTTGGACACGGACCTGTAAACGTTAAAGTAATAGGTCCCGTCAAGGTTTATTGGTTTTGCATCCCACGATAAGGACACAAACTCTGTGCCGTAGAGGTCGGTTGATATATCTTTAACGATAAGTTCGTTCTCGAATGACATTCTTACAACTCGTAATTTGCAGATGTGCCCATTGGAGAGTACGAATCGACAAAGCTGTCAAGGTTTCTCTGTATCTTGTCCGACTTTACAAACTCCCTCCACTCACTCAACATGGCAAGTGCGGAGTTTTTATATGCAGGTCCTTTGTCGTACTCTGACACGGCTATGCCGCCGTCATTATACTGTACATTGTTTCTGTCATGTCTGTTTGACAACGACAACAGCACCCTTGCACTGGCGCCTTTTACAAGCTGGTACGGGGCTGGAAATTCGGTTATGGAAAAACTGACGTTTCTGTTCGGAGGAGTTACATTATAATACTCAAGCTCCATATTAATGGCAAGCTTTATGTCCTGGTCTACGGTTTCCTCTTGGTTGCCAAGCAGGACGTTATACTCTTTTATGTCCTGCAGATAAGTCCTGACATTGTTTACGAAATCCTCTAACGTCATCAGATTTTCGCTTTCCCACGGGGAACGTTTTTATCTTTCCCAAGTCTTGAGGATATAAAGTAGCCAACGCCGGCGCCTCCGGCTCCAGCGCCCAACACTTTAAGTCTGTTACTTCTGATTGTATTAATAACCGAGCCGGTGCCTTTAGTGATGGATTTTGTTACCTGCCCAGCACCGTTTATTGTACCCGAAACAGCATTTATATGCTTGAGGACATCTTTAATTTTGGCTGGATCCATTTTGTTTATCTCAGACGCAACATCCTCAACTTTATTTATAGCAGACCTAAGGTTTGCAAACCTTTCCTTGTATATTTTGTAAGCCCTGGAAAATCTATTGAACGCTTTATGGGCCAAAAGGCTGCTTGCAACAGCGGCGCCGCCAAAAACAAGCCCACTGCCGATAGTTTTCAACATAGATTTATCGTTATCGCTCACAGTTCGTCCATAGACCCGGGAGATTCGGCTTCAAATGGAGGCTCATCGGCGGTTTTATTTATATCGCTATCGCCATATGTGTCATAAATATAAAGTTCTATTCCGTTTTTTTCAAGCCATTCCTTGTCGGACTTATCGACAACAAACGATCCGTCAAGACAAAATTTGAACTCACTGTTGTCGCACGCAATCTTGTTGCTGTTGTTAATTATCTTAACCCTGTACTTTACCATGTTACCTCGTCATTCCCATCAGGCGGCTTCTGTATATGTTGGCTATAAACGCCAGCTGTCTTGCTGACATAAAATTCTTTGCGGCCTCTTCTTTGGCTTTCTTTGCCTTTCTGTATTGCAGGGCTGCTACCGTGCCCAATGCAGCCGTTGCAGGCAAAAGAAACTTGGGGTTTAACAACATCTTTGCGGAAACTGCCGGTATTGCCTTCATTGCGCTTACGACCTTATTCATGTTTTCCTCCAGATATTAGATTTTGCTCTCTGAAAAATTATACGAAATCACGCAAAAATAAAGGGCCCCGGCTGTTCACCGGGGCCCCATGGAAAGGAAAACGAGGGTAGTGGGTGTCTATTAGCTTGCAGCAGTAATAGAGAAGGCCTGGATACCGTCGGTGTTAACAACGGAAATGCCGAGGCTTTCGCCTGCATTGAAGATCAACGACATGTTTTTCTGCTTCTCTATTTCGACTGACAGGGGCGTTCCGTTCAGCACGAACCCAACATACTTCTTGTCGGAAAGAACGTAACCGGCCGCGCTTGACCCGGCTGCGGTGAAAATTCTGTCCTGGACCGGTATGATATCAAGGCCGGCAAAGGATGTGATAGCGCTTTCGCCGCTGTTCTTGATGGAGTCGAGAGTTGAATCCGACGCCAGTGTGTTGTCCCATGCAGAAATGTCTTCGTAGTAGCTTTCTTTTAAAACAATAGTCTTTGCCCTGAGGTTGACGGTGCTCAGCAAAGATTTAATTGTAGGGAAAGCTTCGGGAATGAATTCCCCGCCTGTGGTGCTAATTGACGTGGGGGAGCCGTCTGAGGCATGACATGTGGTCAGCAACAGCACGTTCTCTTTATAGTTAATTTCGTCCACAACTTTGTCGCGGATCCACTGCTTCATGTCAGTAACGGCGCGAAGCTCGTCAAGGTCAGCCAGGTGAGAGTTAATCACTTTGATCAGAACGGCGGGAACGACAGTCTGCCTGACGATACGGGGACGAATACTGGGGAATTCACCAGTTACCGTAACGCCATTTACGTCGGGGCTCAGCTTTGTAAAGGGATAGCCAAGACCGCCGGTTACCGGAACAGGGTTCTCATTGGACTCAATGAAAATCTTGCGAAGGATCGATTCGTCAATTATTTCGGTTTCAACCCATGTGCGCATAGCCTGGTTCACTTTTTCGATAGCGGCAGAACCTTCCTTCCGCATACTGGTTATCAGAAGTTCTCCAAGTTTATCCATTATTAGTTTCCTCCTGTTAAATTATACGTTCAATTAACCAAGAACTTTGTCGATCAACACAACGGCTCTCACCAGAGATCCGCTTTCGAGAGTATTCGCAACAACCACACCACGCTTTGATGTGGCGTTGTACGCAAACTTGCCGTCAGTAAAGCCAACAGAACCACCGACGCCGTAGTTTGTGTCATTAAAGGTAGCCACTGCGTCACTGGAGTCTATCTCAACGAGCACGTTGCCGACAGCGCACTCTACGTCTTGACCGGTTGCCTGACCGTAGCCGATGACGCCGCTTGTCACCGGAGTCATAATAAGCCCGACAGCTACAGTGTCGGCGCTTGTACCGGCAAGGCCCAGTGAATTGAGGTCTATACCCCAACCCTCAAGGGCGGTAACCGCTCCAATATCAACATTTACTGTCTGAACTTCCGTGGGATTAAGTATTTTAGCCATCTTGTTTCCTCCTGTTAAATTATATTTTTAACCAAGCACTTTATTTATAAGTATGATAGCGGCCGTAAACGTAGAGCCGACATACTTAAGGCCAACAACGACTCCTCTTGCGGAGATAATCTGGGCAGGAGAACCGGTCGTGGCTCCTGCTATATACTTTCCGCTATTGAAGCCGACTGCCGTACCAACGGCATAGTTGGTTGAATTAAAAGCAATGCTGTCGGTGTCGGTGTCGGCGGACTCGGCCTCAACCATGACCTCTCCCATAGCTACCTCGACAGCCTGACCTGTTGCCTGACCGTAGCCGACAACTCCGGATGACAATGGAGTAACAACCACTCCTGTCAGTACCGCATCTGCCGTGCTCTCCACCAGATCAACGGTATCAGCCAGAGAGCCGTCGGCCACATTAAGTCCCCACCCCTCACTCGGAGATACCGAGCCAGGCGTGACATTAGTGGTGATTATAGCATGTGCATTAAGTATTTTTGCCATTGTATTCCTCCATCAGCTTAAGGCTATAGCTCTTCCTGTTCCTCTGAATAATACGCACACATACGAACTGCCAACCTTGATTATGTCAGCAAAACTGTTCCCGGAAGTCATTCTGAGACACGATTTCCATTTGCCGCCATTAAACGTAACCCTTGTTCCTACTCTTAAATATGATTCCAGATTTCCTTCATAGGTATCATCCGGTCTTATCTCTACGATAGTCGGGCTGTAAATAGCCTCAAACATTGAAGATTTATATCCCCTGTAGACCTTGCCGTTGACTATCTTGGGAATCAGGATAAACGCGGCAGGATAATCATAGCTGGCCGGAACCATAATGTTGTTGTCGACAAAAACGCCCCACCCGGGGTTAAGCGACATCGACCCGGACGATCCTTCGCTTGGAAGGGTTATAGTAGACGAGTTCCACATTTGTAGTATTTTTGCCATTATAGTTTGTCTACCAAAAATCCGTTCAGGTCAAACTTGCCGTTGTCGTCAATATATTTATTGCTTACCATAAAATCAACCAGGTCAAACCCGTCATAGGCAACCTTACTCAGGTCTCGCTCATATGATATCCTTTTTTCAGGATTATTCATATCAGCTACAACCTTCATGAATGCTGATGGGTGTACTATGCCGTTAGACACTATATCTGCCGCCAGTTTCATATGATCGACCAGCTCAGACAAAATGTCATATTCACTCTTCATTTCCACCATTGCCTCTTTAAGTATGTCTACTTTTACCTTGTTCTTTTTATCCTCAGTCATTTTTTTCGCCTTTTATTAACAGCGTTAGCTTTGGCTTTCTTCATGTACTTGCCTATAACACTTGAAGCTCCTACGTCCCATAGGCCGGCTGCAGCGGACGAAAGTGTCCCAAACAGCAAACCTTTCAAAAAGGCCGATCTCATATTTAAAGGCGAGCCGTGAGGCCGCATTATGGTATGATAACCAAAGGCCTGGAGGCCGCCCCGCAATGCCTTAGCTATCGCGTAAGGAACTGCCTCCAGAGCCACAGCCTTTTTGTTTAACAATTTCATCACCAAGCCTGACTAAAGCGTCAGCAAACTGCTTTTCTGATCCAAACTTAATTTTACTGATCAGTAAAGCTTTTTCAATTAACTTTTCCTGCTTAGAGGCCATTAACTGCGTCCGAGTAGCCTTTTCCAAGTGTGTATCCATAGTTGTATATGGCTTCGTTCTCTTCTTCGGCTGCCTGGGCTGCCTTAATCAGATAATCAACCGCTTTTTCGGTAATGTCTTCATCTGATGCGGTCTTTGCACTTTCGCCCATCTCTTCGGCTACGGCGGCCTTGCCTATTTCCATATTCTGGGCCACAAAATCATTGATCGAAAGCAACCTGATTGCGGAAGCAACCTTTGCTTCGTCGTCCAGCTCAGCATACTTGTCGCCAATTACTTCTCTAACGCCACAAAGGGCTTCTTTCAGCATGGCCTTGTCTTCTTCGGGAAGCTCGCTTGCCCACTTTACAACGTCAACAGGCTCATCAGAAGCTTCTTTTTGTGATTCAGACAGAACTGACTTGATTGCGTCGACCAGTTCTCTGTTGGAGCATTCCGTGGTTGTATCATTCATGAGCTCGTCAACAGCAAGTTTTACGGCCTCTTTGACGCCATCGACGCTTACGGCTGGTTTTACCGCCTCGTCCTTTTTGCCATCAGCTGAACCCTCTTTGACAGCGTCTTCGATACCAAGAACAGACTCAACGCTTTCCTTCTTGTCTTCTGCGTCAGCCTTCTTGCCGTCTTCCGCGGCTACCTGCGGTTCTACGCCGACCACTTCATCAACAGTCTTTTTTTCAGTTTTCACTTCAGACCCCTCTTTTTGTGTTTCATCGGCCTTGACTTCGACCTTGCCATCCTCTTCAACTGAACCTTCGACGGCATCGACATCTTCTTCAAGCTCTTCGCCATCCTCTACGTCTTCTGCGGCCTTAACGGCATCTTCAAGCAGACTATCGAGGTATTCATTGGTATCAGTGGCTGCGCCAAATTTTTGCTTAAGAAGACCATTTAAATCAAACTTTTTGCTCATCGTATCCTCCATTACCTGTAATGGTTAAGTGTGCCTCTTCAATTAAATTATAAATTAAAAGATCGTCATCACATGAGAATTTTTGTATAGCTTTTGCAAAACCGCCCAGATTTTTAAGGGCAGCTGACGTACCTGCAGCGCTTAACAACCCAAGCGCCAGTGGGTGATTCATGATCGACCTGGACGTAAAATTCAAAGGATAACCCTCCATATACTTTCTTTTGTAGTGAGCGGAAAGCATATACGGGGCAAAGAATGCTGCGGCCGGGAGCAGGCTGGTGTAGGCTGCGGAATTTTTTAATATATGGTTAACGGAGTCCCTGTATTTTATGTAATCGGCCCCGGTCTTTTCGGCTACGGGCGGAGAATTGTATGGCTCGTTCTTGATCGTAGGCATGATAACCGCAAGTCTGTTTCCGAGGTGTTCGCTTATAGCGGACCTGCCGGGGATAAATCGTTTAAGTACATCCATGACCCTGCCTATGGACGCATTCGACGGCTGAAAGTCAGGAGTGGAAAGAGGCAGTCCGCCCATTTGCCTGTATTTATAATATTCCAGCGGGTTCATTGTTATTCCAGACCTGGAAAGACCGGAAAACACCTGGTCCGGAAGAAATTTCGACAATTCGTCCAGTATGCTGTCCGGCATGCTTTTGTCAAACCCGGATATCCTGGTTATTTTTATCAATATTGTCGAGGTACCGCTGGGAACCTTAATCGGTTCCACGTTTGTTATAATTGGAGATTCTTTCTTTATGTCGCTTGACGGCAGTGTCGTACCGGTATTTTCCATTTTTGCGCTTTCGTCACTTGCAACCTTTAAGAGGCCCCATGCGGTCTTATCTGCAGGGTTCTGTCCAACAACAGACAAATCTCTAAAGAAAAACTTTCTATTAATATAATAAACCTTTTTGCCGGTTTTTTCGTCAATTCCGTTCAGGTTATACCTTGTGTGTTCGCAGCCGGCTTCGTTCGGCATTCTCTTGTTGTCGCATATAGAACAGTTCCCGACAGCATAAAGAGATGTATATGTATTGTCTGCGTCAAGGCTTACGTTGTAGAACGTCTTGTCCGTTGTTGACCTGGATATGCCGGTTACTCTTGGATATATATTGGATCCGTCGAATATAACGTCAAGGTCGGCTATGTCGCCTGAGTTAATGTAGTAGTCGACGTTAAAACAAAGATGCCAGACCAACCCGGCTATATATATGTATATGCTGTCATCCAACAGTTTACACGGTATGCCCATTGCCCAGAACGCATGAAACAATCCCATAGCATCGTTTGTGTTTTTTACTCCGGACGACATCCACGTACCGCAGTGCGTCCACCCGTCCGACAACAGCTTGCGTATGGCAAAACCAAGCACTCCCTCTTTTACCGTGCAGTCACAGTCTGTGTTGTTCATAAAATAAGACATAACATCTTTGCTGCTAAGGGTATCTTCGCACGAGACAAATAGCGGTACGACAAGCCTGTCGTCAGTTGTAAGCTGGCTGGCTGGCCGCTTAATTATTGCGCCGTCGCATTTTACAAGTACCATGTGGTTTGGTGTAACAACCATGTCCGGCAATATCTCAGTTGATATTTTGACACACTCTTCGGGGCGCGACGTCATTACCTGCATTACGTTGGCAAAGTTGCCCCTGTGTGTCATAACGGAGTCGCCTTCGGATATATCGCAGATCCGGGCCCATCCCTTGCCTGTAAGAACAGGCATTGACGGGTCCAGGCAAAAATCGTACGGTTCCTTAAGACCCATGCTGAATGCCGGGCGCGTGCCAGACGACAGCATGTCAACAACATCAGGAGCTTTACTTTTATCTATCCTGACTATACACAGGACCCTTTTCATGTTATCGTCCCAGAAAGCCCTGACGATGCTGCCTATCTCGTTGTCTTTGTCCGTCCTGTGCCACCTGTATACTTTTGCCCACTCAAACGTTTTATACCTTGGAACCCTGTTTTCCTTTTCGCCATCAGGGTTATATGTCTTAGCTTCCCATTCGTCCTGAAGGCCGGTAAGCGCCAGTTCCGGGAAATAGTCTCCTCTTGTATTAGGTCCCCAATACTCTCCGGCGCTAAGGGCAACAACTAAAAGATATATACTATCGTTGTCCGCCGTCCACGCATTCCGGTTGTCGTCTATATATTTCCTGACAATCTCCGGCATATACTTGCCGGACGGCATGGCCCGTAACCCCTGGGCCGGCGCACTATCGTCTGCCGATTTACATATATCGGAATCAATTTCAATATCGATATACTTTATAATACTTTCCACGGTTAACTCAAGTCGTCGGTTGTTGATATCATTTTGCTGATATGCGGCATCATTTCCATGGTTTGTTTTACAAATGTCGGCCTGGCCTTTGAGAGTCTTTCCTCTATTCCAGCGAGACTCTCAACTGTTTTCGGATTGAGTTTGCCCCAGGACTTCATTTCTTCAAGAATTGGAACAGCAACAACCGGATTTTTTGCCATGTTTGGGGAATACTCGGCAAGCGAGCTGAAATAAAAATCAAACCTTGGGTCTTTGCCAAGGTCCTCGTGGTTCTTTTTGATCCACTCCTTGCTTTTGCTTATACGCCTTGACATTGCAGCGTTCTCTATTCCTTCCGTGGCTTTAGCTATTGCAGTAAACGCTCCGGCAAGCGCGGCGTACCTTGCCATCTTGCCGGCAATCGGAGCCAGCTGTCCCCCTGTGCGTGAGAGCATTCCGCCTATAGACTTGAATAGGGACGGAGCTGGTTTTGCTCCCCATGCTGTTTTTATTTCTTCCCCGGCAGCCTTTATCGCAGAAGCACACTTGTCAATGTCGCCGTCGGCCATCTTTATTAACCCATCGGAACCAGCCAGCTTGACTACGTACAGGGCAAGCTCCTCTGGGCTGGCAGCCTTATACATTTCGGCTTCAAGGTTTTCCTTTGCGTTAGAACCTTCCTTGATCATGTCCAGAACCTTTTTGGCCTGCCTGTATTCCCTTATGTCCATCGGAGTCTCCAGCGTTAAATAAGTGGTATGGGCTGACGCCCAAATTTTGCCTTATACATATTATACGGAGCCCACAGCGGGGCAGTGGTTACTTTTGGGACAATTGCCGGTATCATACTGGCCGTGAACCCAGCTCCCAACAGTCCAAGCCCCTTACCGAGTATACCCTTGGATTTAATAGCTGAGCCCAACTCTTTTTTGGCCCTGCCTCCAAGACTTGTTGTTATTTTCCACGGGACCTTAAGCCACTGTTTGCCGGCCCAAAGGGCGCCCTTGCCGAGGAGTTTTGGTACAATAAGCAGACCAATGGCGTTTTTATCCATAGAAAGTCTTTTTACCAGTACGCTGTTAAGCATATTATTTCCTGTACATTCCGTTGAGCTGGGCCAGGCGCTCGTTCATATTGCCGAGCTTTTCGTAGTTTTCCGCTATGTATTTTATGGTGGCTGGAAGCGGATCGCTCCAATTGATTCCCTCATCGCTGTCCAGAGAAGGCGACTGCGGGTCGACGTGTAACGGAAGGGCCTCTTTGACAACATCGTTTATTTTCTTTTTTGTTTCCTCGTCTTTGCACGCAGAATCAACAGCATAAGACACTGCGGCCGCCATTTTTTTATTGTGCACCCTGGCAATTACCATCATTTTTAATTCTTTGTCCTGTTTATCCAACAGTATGTTCATTGCATTTCTTTGCGATATCAGGTTTTTGATGTCTGACGCAATCTTGTCATTGTGTATAGAATCGGTAATATGCAGGAGCTCTTTTTCAATTTTACCGTTATATTCCTTTGTCTGCTCTTCGGTAATAGGGAAAATACTGACTTTTTCTGTTATAAAATCACAAGCGTCCTTATCAAACACTAATTTGGCCTGAGACGTGGAAGCGCGCATTCCTTTTATCTCGTTTATAATGGACGCCATCGCTATAGGCTTTACCTCAGGCGATGCCTCCTTGTTGAATCCGGACCACAATCTAACCTTGTTGAGGCTATGCACCAATGATTGTATCTGGTTTACGTTCAACCTGTTATCTATAGCCGTGTCTATGATGGCACGTTCCATAGAGGTTTCACCAGAGCTTTTAAGCATTACCGAATCCACAAGTTTGCTGATTGATTGCATTTACAATCTCCTAAAACATTGTATCGCTCCAGAAAATTATAATTGTTATTAACTAAGAAAGGAAAGGTTTGTGGGAAAATTGCTTAGGGTTGTAAGAAAGTATGGCGTTGAACTGGATAAGCTTCTTGGCAAACACGGCATTGTCGACTCTTCTCCGAGGCCTGGGCTGTACGGCGAAGAGGTTGCAGCCGAATGCAATAACAAGATAGTGGACATATGCATGGCCATTACGGCCGAGCTCAAGTCGAACCGAGGAGAGGACGTAGACCTTGACTCAATCATGAGAGCATATCAATTTGCAAACGTTCTTGCGAGCATGCGGTTTAAGGATAAGCCTGGTTCATCTCTGCCGTCGGCCGGGACCGCGGTAGCAGAGCTTAAAAATGAATTATGTTCGTGCTTCGACCGATCCGGAATACATAAGGATATGCTGGAAGACATAGAAACCGCAAAAGTCTTTTGCGAAGATAAGGAGAGCACATTTTTACATGATAATATTAAAATTTCACTTATAAGGAGAAAACATGTCCTAAGGTATCGTGCGGTTATATTTAACAAAGTTACGGGAAGAACGCAGTCCTCAGAGTTTATAAATTGTAAAAGATTTATAAAACACGCAGAAATAATACACGCGACACTTGACAAAGACAACGACTGCGGTATACTGTTTGTAGGCGGTGTGACTTCTAGAGGAGATTGGAGGTATTGGTCTTGTGGCTTTAAGAACATCTCGGATGAAACTATGGAATGGGGAGAGTGGGAGGAGTTTGACGTGAAATATAAGGGTGCCGGAAGGCTGATACGGGCTACGCTTAGACAAAAAACAATAGAAGTGACGGCCACAACTAACTATGGCACATTTGATATGATATACTGGCTGCCCGACAACGCTGACGGCGCAGGTATACGTGATACGTTAAACCAATTTATAAATAAGCAGATAATTTTTACAGGATCGTTCAAGAAAAACGATATCGGCAGAATATGTTTTTATGTGAACGACATATCGATGCCGATTATTTCAAGATAGTGGAGGCCTAACCGTGGAAAAAGGATTTTACTACAAAACATTCAAGGAAGTACTTAGCGAAAACAAGGATGTCGCAATAAGTGTTGACGATATTGCAAACGAAATAAGGAAACGGGCAGGAAAACTTGAGTCTGAACCAGGGCCAACTCCTGCCACGCTAAGGGTTTACATATCAGAGTTAAGGGGCCTTGGGGCAAAGATAATATCTGAGCGCCCGGGCAAGGTAAAGTTTATTTCGTGGGGTGACGATAAACTTAAGAAAAATAAAGAGCTTGTTAATATAGGTATCAGCGATACCATATCCTGTGCAGGAGAAATAGAAAAAGCCTGTTCTGATGATTTTAAGGAAATTATAGAGGAACTTTCAGAAAAATTCTAAACAAACAGGAGATAACGGCGTGGGATCTTATATCGACGAGCGGTACTACAAAGATGTTGGCAAAATTAAACCACTCAAAGACAAAGAGACGCGCGCGCTACTGAAAAAATACAGGGATGACGGTGACCGGAAGTCGCTTGATGAGGCCATACAAGGCAACCTTAGGCTGGTTATTAAGATAGCACAGGCGATATCAGACAACCACAGAGAGTTTGACGATATAATAGCACACGGCAACATTGGCCTCATCAAAGCGGCTGAACGATACGACGTAGACAGAAATGTACAATTTAACACATATGCATCATGGTGGATAAGACAGTCCATATGGTCATTCATAAAAGATTCGGAGAACAAACCGGTAAACAAGAGGCTTCATAGGAAGGCGGTCAGGAAGCACCTTGAACTGACGGAATCGCTTAACAGAGAGCCTACCGTATGCGAGATGGCGTCTGGGATAGGCTGTTCCGAGAGGCTGGCGGCTGAGCTTGTTATTGACTGTAGTATGCAAATGGTGCCGATATACGAGATAGAGGACAGGAAAATATATGAACATGGTTGCAGCGTAAGCCCGGAGCACATATTTAACAAGCTGTCCGATATAGACAAAATAGTGGTGGCTGCAAAACTGCAACATATTAATACGTCTGACTTTACGGACATTCTTATGTTAAGACACGTTGATTTGTCATGCTTGTTGACAAATGCTATCAAAAAATCAAACAAAATTAAAGCGTATATTATAGAGACACAGTGACAAACTGAAACTTAAAGATTCGCTGTCACAATAACTAGTACACTTTCATAACTGATCGGCACGGACACCGCGCACTTTAGTCCGCGGATGAAGTGCCGCTCCTTTCCAGTTTGTAGTTGACAAACCCCAAGAACGGAGTATACTAAGAGTATGAAGCTTACCGCACAAATCCGACTGAAGCCTTCCGCGGCTCAGGCGAATGCGCTCCTGGGCACCCTTGAACAAATCAACCTTGCCTGTAACTATGTGTCCGCAAAGGCTTTCGAGAGCGAGACGTTCAACCAGTATGCCCTGCACGGACTTATGTACCACGAGGTGAAGAAAAAGTTCGGCCTTGGCGCCCAGGCTGTAGTCCGCCTCCTTGCCAAAGTTTCCGACGCTTACGACAAGGATAAGAAGGTCCTGAGAGTGTTTAAACCCCGTGGCGCTGCGGCTTTCGACGGCAGGATCCTCACGTTCAAAAGTGACCGGAGCGTTTCCATCTGGACGGTCGCCGGCAGACAGCGGATTCCCTATGTCTGCGGCGAAAGACAGGCCAAAATGCTTGAGGGCCGCAGGGGCGAATCCGACCTCGTCCTTCGAGCGGGCAAGTGGTTTCTGATGGCAACCTGCGATATTGCCGGGGCAGTCCCGAAGCCCCCCGTGGATTATCTCGGAGTTGACCTTGGGGTTGTTAACATTGCGACCGACAGCGACAATAACGTTTACTCCGGCGAGGTTGTAGAAAAGGTCAGGAAGCGCAACGCCGGACTCAGGGCTGGCCTGCAGTCCAGAGGAACGCGGTCGGCAAAAAGGCACCTGAAAAAGATGGGCAACAGGGAGGCCCGTTTCAGAAAAGACGTAAACCACAGAATATCCAAACTGCTCGTTGCGAGAGCCGAAGGCACCTGTCGCGGACTTGCGCTTGAGGACCTTAAGCGCATTCGTGAGAGGACAACGGTCAGGCGTGAACAGAGAGCGCGGCAGTCCGGATGGTCTTTCGGTCAGTTGAGAGCTTATGTCGAGTACAAAGCAGAACTTGCAGGAATTCCGGTCTTGCTCGTAGGCCCGCGGAACACAAGTCGTACCTGTTCCGTATGCGGACATTGCGAGAAAACTAATCGCAAGAGCCAGTCCGAATTTTTCTGTAAACACTGTGGCTGCTCCTCTCACGCTGACCTTAATGCCGCCCGGAACATACGGGCGAGGGCGCTTGTCAATGCGCCTATCGTAGCGCCCCGCCACAAGGCGGGGTAGTTACAAGCCGCTTACTTTAGTAGGCGGTAGTTGACCTCGGGTAA
>Ga0210004_1000231_pt1 | contig 33220 bp, 31 predicted proteins | sample CryGey13umfilter_FD_185450 | JGI IMG/M metagenome (GOLD analysis project Ga0210004, IMG submission 185450) | Groundwater microbial communities from aquifer in Utah, USA - Crystal Geyser 4/8/14 3 um filter (SPAdes) (version 3) | ecosystem: Environmental > Aquatic > Deep subsurface > Groundwater...
CTGGCAGCCCTCGCCAGAGCGGTGGTCCAATCAACAGGACCGGCAAAAATGCTCTTCAAGGACGGTCCGGGCCTTCTGTAATCAGCATTCACCCTTTACAATCCCCATACTGTTACTTTATATTCATAGCGATGGCTCAGTTCAACCTGTTTTATCCGCAACGCCTCCGGCCTTACGGATAAAACACTATACGATATACGATAGATCTTTAACTATATAATCAGCACCGGCTTCTATAAGTGATTCAAATGAATACGGGCCAGTAGCTACACCGATGCACATTGCTCCATAAATGTGGGCACATTCCACATCACGAGGTGTATCCCCTATCACTATGCAGTCATCAATATCTATCTTTCTCTGAAATAATTCCTCGAATTTGTTTATTGCAATAGGCAAAAGGTTGTTTCTGTCTTCATCGTCACTGCCAAATGCGCCTGCCGGGAAATATCTGTTGAGCTTAAAGGGTTCGAGTTTTATCCTTGCACCAGATTCGAGGTTCCCTGTGAGAAGTCCCAATGCTGCATCTCTAATAAGGCTCAATTTTTCTAATATCTCATTGACACCCGGCTTTACATGTTTCCTGTCATTATTGATTTCCTTCTGAAGATGTTTTAAATAACTTTTTATAACGGCACTGAGGTTCCCATCGGTTGAGATGCCATGTTTAAGTAACCCTTCCTTCATTATCTGTGTGTCTGTTTTTCCAGCCATGCTTATACCATGAAGGGCATCTTCGATTGAAAACACTTTCTTGAATGCAAGATTAAGAGATCGAGTTCCTGCTCCTCCTGAATCTATTAGTGTGCCATCGATATCAAAAAGAATCAACCGCATAGATTATTTTAACCTATTTCTTTGCTCCGAAAATACCCCTCTCACCCTCTCCCTCTCCCACAAGGTGAGAGGGGTATTTCCCCTCTTGAGAGGGGTGTAGGGGTGTGTTTCCTTCCCTTGATGGGAGGGGATTGAGGGAGGGTGTTTCATATTCCTTTGTGCCGCTTGTCGCCATTATCATTTCATTCAAGAGAAATATTCTATGAATTTATAGCCCTTTGTGTCAGGTTTAAGTAATTTCTTTTTTTCTAATCTCTCTTCATACAACTTTATTGCCACCTCTACATCCTTTGTTCCTTCTACAACGAGGAATCTCAGATATCCTTCGCCACCCTGTGTACTTATACTACGAAATCTTTCCTTTAAAGTAAGAAAATAACAATAGTTAAACAGGTCTTCGCAAGCCGGATATCCCTTTAAAGTAATCGCCTCTCTCGCCTTTTTCAGGAAAAAGAGTTTCTCCGAAGGGTTTAGATCCCGTATGAATTTTTCCTTAAGCTCCTTTCTCAGAGGTAAGTTTTCTGGCAAATTATCACCTATATTATACTAATAGTTTATCAAATTGAATAAGCTCAAAGAAATCTTTTATAGTAAACTATGTACAAAGACCGTGATTATGACGTAATAGTTATCGGCGCTGGACATGCCGGCTGTGAGGCTGCACTCGCATCTGCCCGTACGGGTTTCTCTACATGCCTTTTCACAATGAACCTTGATACGATTGCACAGATGTCATGCAACCCTGCCATTGGAGGACTTGCAAAAGGTCATCTTGTGCGTGAGATTGATGCACTCGGGGGTGAAATGGCAAAGGTAACAGACAAGACAGGAATTCAGTTCAGGATGTTAAACATGAGTAAAGGGCCCGCAGTCTGGTCCCTGCGTGCACAGACAGACAGGGTTTTATACAGGCTTGAGATGCGAAGAGTCATTGAAGCTCAGGAGAATCTTGATGTAAAACAGGCATTGGTAGAGGAGATACTTGTCGAGGATGTAAAAATCAAAGGAGTTCTTACCTCCCTTGGCATTTTTTACGGAACAAAAGCTGTTATTGTTACAACAGGCACATTTTTAAAAGGGTTGATACATATTGGTCTTGAGAACTTTTCTGCTGGAAGGGCTGGAGAATTCCCATCAGTAGGGCTTTCTGATTCCTTAAGAGAACTTGGACTTAATATGGGTCGCCTTAAGACAGGTACTCCTCCAAGGCTTGATGCAAAGACTATTGATTTTTCGAAGACAGAGCCGCAATACGGTGACGATCCACCCCTGCCATTTTCACACAGTACAGAGAAGATAACTAACCCGCAGCTTCCGTGTTATATAACACATACAAACAGTGAAACCCATAGGATAATACTCGATAATCTTGACCGTTCACCGCTTTATAGTGGCAAGATTAAAGGAATTGGAGCACGGTATTGTCCATCAATAGAAGACAAAGTTGTGCGTTTTGCTGAGCGTGAGAGGCATCAGGTCTTTCTCGAGCCAGAGGGGCTTGAGACAAAAGAATATTATGCAAATGGAATACCAACAAGTCTCCCTTATGATGTACAGGTAAAGTTTGTAAGGACAATACCAGGGCTTGAAGAGGTTGAGATTATGAGGCCGGGCTATGCAATAGAGTACGACTTTGTTTTTCCAACACAGCTTAAACACAACCTCGAGACAAAGATAATTGATGGGCTCTTTCTTGCCGGTCAGATAAACGGGACATCAGGATATGAGGAGGCTGCTGCACAGGGGATTATGGCAGGGATTAATGCTTCTCTAAAACTTCAGGGGAGAGAGCCTTTAATATTAGGGAGGCATGAGGCATATATCGGAGTCCTTATTGATGATCTCATCACAAAAGGTACTAATGAGCCTTACAGGATGTTCACATCAAGGGCGGAGTATAGACTTCTCTTGAGACATGACAATGCTGATTTGCGTCTGATGAATAAAGGACATGAAATCGGACTTCTTGATAATGCGCTCTACCAAAGATTTCTCGGAAAGAAAAGTCTGATTAATGAAGAGCTTGAGCGACTCAAAAAGACGCGCATAAAATATGATGACCCAAATAAATCTGAATCTTTGGAGCAGCTTTTAAAAAGGCCTGAGATAACGTATAAATTTATAGATGAACATTCGCCCCCTGATAAACCCCTTATTACTGAAATTAAAAGACAGGTAGAAATACAGGTCAAATATAACGGCTATATAATTCGCCAGATGGCGATGGCTGAAAAGCTCAAGAAGGTCGAGGGGAAGAGGATACCTGAAAATTTTGATTATGTTACTGTCAATGGTCTTTCGAAAGAGGTTTTGAGCAAGCTGCAAGAAGTGAGACCAGCAAATCTCGGTCAGGCAAGCAGAATTCCCGGCATTACACCCGCTGCTATTTCGCTTTTAATGGTTGCGATAGAAAGATTAAGAAGAGAGCGGAGAGCTTAAGTAGCATTTCATTTAAAAAACTTCTCTTTTCCGATCTTCAGTGAAAATGAGAACTATGATTAATCATTTTCTGGACTGATGGTTGCACCTGCAAGTCCGCAGATTAGGCACACGATGAGAAGTGAGATGCTCGATCGAGATAAAAACATAATGGGTAAAGTTAGAATCAAAGCTTATCCAATTAATGAATAAAGATCATAGTTGGCTCCCGAATATCAATAATTTCTCCTTCTCTGTTTTTGTTACTTCACATTTAAAAAACTGTAACCATTCCCTAAAATCTGATAAACTGTGCAGTTTTTGTGCACTTTATACTTAAAAAGATAGGTAAAAAATAGAAATGCCTTGCCTTTACGTTTATCCTGTGAAAGTAAAGGAATATAAGGATTTATCAGGATATAGAAAAGTAAGGCAGTATCCCTGACATGACTCTTAATCAACGGGTCGCAGGTTCGAATCCTGCACGGCTCACCAATTAAAATCAAGGGGTTTTATCTAAAGCCCATTTGCAATCAACAATAAATTTTTAAACAACGGCTGCATTATTTGGGTTAATAAGGCTTAGCGCGTGGCAGATAGACCTTGACTGTTGTACCACTGCCTACTTCACTATGTACATTAATCCATCCCTTATATTGTTTTACTATGCCATAAACAGTAGCCAATCCAAGCCCTTTCCCCGTACCCATTCTTCTTGTAGTAAAAAATGGTTCAAAGATGTGCTTCTGGGTTTCTGCATCCATACCCCGGCCATTATCAGATATAGTAATAAGTACAAACTCTCCAGGTCGTGCATCAGCATATAATTTGCTGTAGTTATCGTCTATTTTAGTATTTTCTACATTTATGGTAATACCAAATGACTCTTTTTCTTTACATTCGTGCTTAAAAAGTCCTTCAAGACACTCTATAATGGCATCATGTGCATTTGTAAGCAGACTTATCAGCATATTGCTTATCTGTACAGGATTAGCCATCACTGCCCACAGGTCTTTATGGATATGAACCAGTATCTTAATGCGTGGGTTTATTGTCTCGCGAAGCATGCTGACAACCTTTAAGACTATATCATTGACTGAGATTACACTATAGGTATCCTGTAATTTACTGGCAAATGTAAGAAGTCTTTTAACAATCCCTGATGCTATCTCAGCAGAGTTGTAAGCACGCTCAATAAAGAGATATTCCTCCGATTCTGTGTTAAGCTGTAGTTTAGCTAAGCCGAGGTTACCGATTATTCCTGTCAACAGGTTATTAAATTCATGAGCTACACCACCTGCTAATTGAGCTATAGCTTCTACCTTCTGAAGCTGAAGCAGCTGTTTTTCAAGCCTCCTGTGCTCTGTAATATCTCTATATGCATGGATAATATAATCCAGCTCCATGGAAGGCGTATAAACTGCATATATATGAGCTATTACCCATATTCCGAGAAATGGAATTTCTGTCTCATGTTCCCTTATAGATAAGCCCTGTTGAATCTTTACAAGAGAACAGTTTTCTGTTCCCTTATGTCTACATCTGAATATATCCCGGCATGGTTTACCGATAAGATCCTGTGGTTGCACACCTAATTTATCAGCCAATGAGCGATTTACCCGCCTGGCAATCCCATCTCTATCTGTAATAAAAATTAAATCCTTCACCGTGTCGAATGTGTTTTCCCACTCATTCTTAGCCTGAAGAACCGATTTTTCTACCCGCTCTAAATTAGCCAGTCGATTGCGCAGTGTTTTCAGTTCTTCAATGAGTTGTTCTTTTTCTCTGTTTTCATCGTTCATAATATTTTACTTGCTATGGTATTCCTGTATGGATTTTATGTTAACACGTTTTTTCTTGAGCATCTCTATCGCATTTACCACTGCTATTGCTCCTGATATTGTAGTTGTAAACGGTACCCTATATTGGAGGGCACTCTGCCGTATCGAGAATGAATCCTTCTGTGCCTGAGCGCCACTAACTGTATTGATGACAAAATTAATCTCCTTATTCTTGATTAAGTCCACAATATGCGGCCTCCCTTCGGCCACCTTGTTGACGACCTCAACATCAAGACCATGGTCTTTTAGATACCTGGCAGTGCCTCTGGTTGCGATTACAGAAAGACCGAGTTTAAGCAGTTTTTTTACTATAAGAACAGAAAGTGGTTTATCTTTATCCTTCAAACTTATAAATATCTTCCCTGATAAAGGAATCCTGTTGCCGCAGGATATCTGGGACTTTCCAAATGCAAGGCCGAAGTCCTCATCTATGCCCATTACCTCTCCTGTGGATTTCATCTCAGGGCCGAGTATAGTATCAACACCGTAAAACCTATCAAACGGGAAAACAGCCTCTTTAACTGCAATATGTTTTATATGTTTTTCTTCTGTAAGTCCAAGTTCTTTCAATGTCATGCCAACCATCACCTTTGCTGCGATTTTTGCAATGGGTACACCAGTTGCCTTGCCGACAAAAGGTACTGTCCTTGATGCCCTCGGGTTAACCTCTAATATGTAAATGCTACGGTCTTTTACAGCAAACTGCACATTCATCAGACCTATTACGTTGAGTTCTTTTGCGAGCGCTTTTGTCTGCTTCTTTATCTCATTAACAATATCCTCTTCTAAGGAATGCGGCGGTAGTGAACAGGCAGAATCTCCAGAATGGATACCTGCCTCCTCAATATGCTCCATCACTCCTCCTATGATTACATCGCTCCCATCAGATATCGCATCAACATCAACCTCTATGGCATCCTCGAGATACTTGTCCACAAGTACAGGATGTTCTGGAGATGCCTTGACCGCGCGTTTCATGTACTCCTTCAAAGATTTTTCATCATAGGCTATCTCCATAGCCCTGCCACCGAGCACATAGGATGGTCTTACCATTACAGGAAACCCAATCATCTCTGCTGCGTGTATGGCTTCTTCAACAGACAACGCAGTATCGCTTTCAGCCTGTTTTAATTTGAGTTTATGGAGAAGTTCCTTGAACCTCTTTCTGTCTTCTGCACGGTCTATAGAGTCAGGAGATGTCCCAAGGATTTTAACCCCTTCTTTTCCGAGTGGTACGGCAAGTTTTAGAGGTGTCTGGCCTCCAAACTGGACTATAACACCTTCAGGTTTTTCGATCTCTACGATATTCAATACATCTTCTATTGTAAGCGGCTCAAGGTAAAGCCTGTTAGCTGTGTCATAGTCTGTGCTAACTGTCTCAGGATTGCAGTTTACCATTATAGTTTCATACCCGAGTTCTTTAAGGGCAAATACTGCATGTACACAACAGTAATCAAACTCGATACCTTGTCCTATCCTGTTAGGACCTGAGCCGAGGATGACAATTTTTTTTCTGCTGCTGGGATTTGCTTCACACTCAACAAATCCCCCCTCACCCCCCTTTACTAAAGGGGGGTTGGAGGGATTACCTAACTCAGGATTTTCAACCCCTCCCTTGCCCTCCCCTTGTGGGAGGGGGTGAGGGGGAGGGGTTGTATTCTGTAATTTATAGAAAGGTTTTTCATACGTCGAATACAGATACGGCGTGTATGCAGCGAATTCCGCTCCACAGGTATCAACCATCTTGTAAACAGCATGCATTTTATGCTGTTGTCTTAAATGCCTGATATCAACCTCTTGTACATTGAGCAACTCTGCAATCCTTTTGTCGGAAAAACCAAACCCCTTTGCATCTCTTAGCATTTCGATGAGTTCAGAGTTGCCCCCCCACCCCTGCCCTCCCCCTCGAGGGGGGAGGGTTAGGGAGGGGGTGCTGCTAAATGCTTTTATTCTTTTTTCCATTTCTATTATCTGCTTAATATTCTCCAGGAACCAGGGGTCTACCCAGGTAAGCTCATGTATCTCCTGGATACTCATCCCTTCTCTAATCGCTTGTGCGATAAACCATACTCGTTCAGCGTTTGGAGTCTTGAGTTTTGCCTTTATTAGATTTATATCAGTATTTATTTCTTCGAGGCCATAGCTGCCAATCTCGAGGCTCCTTATAGCTTTTTGCAGAGATTCTTTAAATGTTCTTCCTATAGACATTACCTCCCCGACAGACTTCATCTGTGTAGTGAGTGTTGGATCTGCTTCGGGGAATTTCTCGAAAGCAAACCTTGGGAACTTTGTTACAACATAATCTATTGTAGGTTCAAATGATGCAGGTGTTTCCCTTGTTATATCATTGGGTATCTTATCGAGCGAAAGACCAACCGCAAGCTTTGCTGCAATCTTTGCTATAGGGAAGCCTGTTGCCTTTGATGCAAGGGCTGAACTCCTCGAAACCCTTGGATTCATCTCAATTACTACCATCCTCCCGGTTTCCGGATTAAGGGCAAACTGGATATTTGAACCTCCGGTATCAACACCTATCTCACGTATGATTGCAATAGATGCATCACGCATCCTCTGATATTCCTTATCAGTAAGGGTCTGAGCAGGCGCTATAGTAATCGAATCTCCGGTATGTATGCCCATTGGGTCAAAGTTCTCTATTGAGCAAATAATAACGACATTATCTTTACCATCACGCATTACCTCAAGCTCATATTCCTTCCATCCGAGGACCGATTCCTCGACAAGAACCTGACGGACAGGACTGAGTTTTAGACCACGTTCGAGTAAGTCCCTGTATTCTTCTAAGTTGTATGCTATACCACTGCCAGTGCCTCCGAGGGTAAAAGATGGCCTCAGGATTGCAGGGAATCCGATACTTTCTATTGCATCGAGGCCGTCTTTTAATGAACCGACATAGGCAGACCTTGGTACCCCCTGGCCTATTTTTTCCATAGCCTCTTTGAAAAGTTCCCTGTTCTCTGCCTTTTTAATCGCATTAATCTTTGCACCAATAAGTTCAACCCTATATTTATCAAGAATTCCTTTCTCAGATAACTCGACAGCTAAATTTAAAGCAGTCTGTCCACCCATTGTCGGCAGAAGGGCATCAGGCTTTTCTTTTTTAATTATCATCTCAAGGAAATCAGCAGTTAATGGCTCTATATATGTTGCATCAGCCATGTCAGGGTCTGTCATAATTGTTGCTGGATTGGAATTGACAAGTATAACCTTGTATCCTTCTTCACGGAGTGCCTTACATGCTTGAGTTCCTGAATAGTCAAACTCACATGCCTGGCCTATAATTATAGGTCCAGAGCCGATAAGAAGGATCTTTTTGATATCAGTTCTTTTTGGCAAGTTAGCTTCTCTCTATTAGCTCCTTGAACCTCTTAAAAATATGCGAGGAATCATTTGGGCCAGGGCCTGCCTCTGGATGGTGCTGGACAGAGAATATAGGTAACTCTACATGACTCATCCCCTCTTCTGTCCCGTCATAAAGATTCTTATGTGTAAGCCTGACCTGTCCGTTAAGACTGTTTATATCAACACAGTAATTATGGTTCTGGGATGTTATCTCAACCTTGTCTGTGGATAAGTCTTTGACAGGATGATTGCCGCCGTGATGACCAAATTTAAGTTTGTATGTCCTACCGCCCATTGCAAGACCCAGTATCTGATGACCAAGACAGATTCCAAAGATAGGTTTCTTGCCCAAGAGTTTTTTTGTGTTCTTAATGGCATAGGTTACTGTCTGCGGGTCTCCTGGACCATTGCTCAAGACGATGCCGTCAGGATTCATCTCAAGCACTGCCTTAGCAGGTGTTTGAGCAGGCACAACAGTGATATTAAAACCTGCCTCTACAAGATTTCTTAGGATGTTAAACTTAACACCGAAATCATAGACGACAACCCAAATCCCCCCACACCCCCCTTTACTAAAGGGGGGTAAGAGGGGATTTGAGTTCTGAGTTCTGAGTTCTGAGTTTCCCCCCCACCCCTGCCCTCCCCCTCGAGGGGGGAGGGTTAGGGAGGGGGTGTGCCATTTCCAGACACCATCTTTCCACAAATATATCTTTTTTGTTGTTACATCTTTTACCAGATCAAAGGCAGAGATTCCTGGATGTTTTCTGACTTTCTCTAAAAGGTTTTCAGGATTAAGGTCAAGGGTAGAAATCATCCCCATCTGGGCACCATGATCTCTTAAATGTCTTGTCAATGCCCTTGTATCAATGCCTTCTATGCAAACTATTTTATTATCCCTGAGGTATTGACCAAGAGATATAGTTGCTCTCCAGTTGCTTGGAAAATCAATATTTTCTTTAACAACAAAACCCTCTACCTTTGGACCATTTAAAGATTCTATGTCCTCTTCATTAATCCCGTAATTGCCTATCTGGGGATATGTCATGGTAACAATCTGGCCTTTGTATGAAGGATCAGTAAGTATCTCCTGATAACCTGTCATGGAGGTATTAAATACAACCTCGCCTACTGCCTCGCCATGACAGCCAAATCCTTTACCTTCGAAAACTATTCCATCAGAAAGCACTAATAATGCCTTACCTCTCATATGCTCTTCCCCTATATATTGTTAGAATAGGCATCCCCTCTAAAACCCATCCTTCAAAAGGCGTGTTTTTCCCTTTTGATGCAAATCTTTCTGATTCGACCTCATATTCCTTGTTTATATCTAAAATCACAATATCTGCATCAGAGCCGACCTTAAGAGTGCCTTTGTCTATTCGTAATATCTTAGCTGGATTTAGCGTCATCTTTTCAATTAGCTGGTTAATTGTAAGGATACCTTTCTGCACAAGCTTAAGGCTTAAACTCAATGCTGTCTCAAGTCCTGATATGCCAAAAGGTGCCATGTCAAACTCTCTTTGTTTTTCATCTTTATGATGCGGGGCATGGTCTGTTGCAATTATGTCAATAGTGCCATCTCTCAAACCTTCCTTTATAGCCTCGATATCACGCTCTGTCCTTAATGGCGGACTCACTTTTGCATTTGTATTGAAATCTTTAATGGCATCTTGAGTAAGATTAAAATAATGAGGGCAAGTCTCTGCTGTTACATTTATCCCTCTTTTCTTTGCGTCTCTTATTAATTTTACTGAGCCTTGTGTTGATACATGGGCGATGTGGAGCCTACCGCCTGTAAGTTCTGCTAACGAAATATCTCTGTAGACCATTATCATTTCTGCCTCGGCAGGGATTCCACTGAGTCCAAGTGTTACAGACAGTAACCCTTCATTCATTACCCCCCCTTCAGAAAGGGTTAAATCCTCACAGTGAGAGATTACCGGCACATTAAATGCCTTTGAATACTCAAGTGCCCTTCTCATAATCAGACTGTTCATTACAGGCTGTCCATCATCAGAAAATGCAATACAACCCTCCTTTCTCATTGTGCCTATCTCTGCAAGCTCTTCGCCTTTCTGACCTTTGGTTATGGCACCAATCGGGAAGACGGTGCATAAGCCTTCCTGCGCCGCCTTTCTTATTATTAATTCTGTAACACTCGCATTGTCATTGACGGGAAACGTGTTTGGCATACAGCAGACGGTTGTAAAGCCACCCTTAACTGCAGCCATTGTCCCTGTTTTTATAGTTTCCTTATATTCAAAGCCAGGTTCCCTGAGATGCACATGCATATCAATAAGTCCGGGGATTACTATAAGTCCAAAAGCATCAATAATTCGGGATTCAGAGAGCAGACTTTCACCCTCTCCCTTACCCTCCCCCCTTGAGGGGGAGGGAGGGGTGGGGGGGGGCTTTGCTCTTTGCTCTTTGCCTTGTATGTGGACTTCCTTTATCTTCCCATCCTCTATCAAAATATCCCCAACTCTATCAATCCCTTGTGACGGATCAATAATGTGTCCGTTTTTTATCAGTATATTCATCTTTTAACCCCTGCAAGCAGATACATTACTGCCATCCTTACTGCAAGGCCATTTGTTACCTGCTCAAGGATGACTGATCTTGGACCATCTGCAATCTCTGATGTGATTTCAACTCCGCGGTTCATGGGACCGGGGTGCATGACTATAACATCATCCTTTGCGAGTGAGAACCTCTCTGATGTCAGCCCCCAGTTTCTGGAATACTCCTTGGTGGATGGAAAGAAACCCCTGCCCTGCCTTTCCATCTGTATCCTGAGCATCATCAAAACATCTACATCCTTCAATCCGGCTTCCATATTATGGAAGACATCGATGTCCATCCTCTCTAACTCTTTTGGTATTAAGGTTGGAGGACCTATCAACCTTATTTTTGCCCCAAGCTTTTTCAGACAATAAATATTTGATTTTGCAACCCTGCTATGGGCTATATCTCCCACAATAGCTATCTCAAGCCCTTCAATCTTCTCCTTCTTCTCCCTTATGGTGAATGCATCGAGGAGTGCCTGTGTTGGATGTTCATTTGTCCCGTCTCCTGCGTTTATCACCGATGCTTTGAGTTTTTTTGCGAGGAGATGTGGTACCCCTGATGAGGAATGCCTTATTATTATAAAATCTGCACCGAGGGCCTGGACAGTGAGGGCTGTATCAATCAGACTCTCACCTTTGACTACGCTGCTCGTTGGTACAGAGAAGTTTATGACGTCTGTGCTGAGCCTTTTTGCTGCAAGTTCAAAAGATGTCCTTGTCCTTGTTGATGGTTCAAAAAATAGGTTAACTGTAGTCTTACCGCGAAGTGTAGGAACCTTTTTTATATCCCTTCCGAGTACATCCTTAAAAACGGCAGCCGTATCGAGGATGAGGTTTATTTCTTCCACAGAAAGTTCCTTTATGCCGAGCAAATCCTTTTTGGTCAACATCCTTTACTCCTTACTAATCCCCCTTAGTCCCCCTTTACTAAAGGGGGACTAAGGGGGATTCAAGTATCACTCTGTCCTCTAAGCCCTCTTCTACGAGCTGAACCTCAACAGTCTCGCTTAATGCAGTGGGTATATTCTTACCCACATAATCAGCCTTTATCGGAAGCTCACGGTGTCCTCTGTCAATCAAAACTACAAGTTGGATGCTGGCAGGCCTTCCAAGGTCAATCAATGCATCCAGTGCTGCCCTGATAGACCTGCCCGTAAAAAGGACATCATCAACGAGTATAATCTTTAAATCTGTGACTTCGAACAACACTTCCGTCCTTCTGACAACAGGCTGCTCCTTTCTTATGTTCAGGTCGTCCCTGTAAAATGCAATATCGAGAGAGCCAACAGGGATATCCTTTTTTTCGATTTGCTTTATCTTGGAGGCAAGCCTTTTTGCAAGATGCACCCCGCCTCTCTGTATTCCGACAAGACAAAGTTTTTCTGTACCCTTGTTTTTCTCTATTATTTCATGTGCCATCCTTGTTAAAGCCCTGTCTATATCCATCTTGTTCATTAGTTCCTTAGACATTTTGTCATCACTCCGCAAGGTAAATTAACCCAAATAATACAATCGAATAGTGCAGATGTTGTGAAAAAATTTATTTTTCGATACCTTGATTTACCTTTAACTGATGGTTTTCGGAATATTTTGATAAGTATAACAAATAAAAATATTTTAAATAAATGCATCGAGTTAAATAAATTTTTGAGCAATGTCTGCACTATTCGGGTTAAACAGGCATAAAAAAACCTTCCCCTCATCGAGTGGAAGGCTTGTTCTTTATTAAGATTATTGCAGCTCACGCTGCCTCCTTACCTTTTTAGCCTCACCGTGCCATTCTTAAAGGTAATTCTATTTAAGCATAAAACTAAGAATGCTGTCAACTTGACGGGGTATGATCCAGCAATTCTCAGTGAATTTGTAAAGGTTTAAGATTCCTCGCTTCGCTCGGAATGACAATAAATAAGGTCCGCATTGTCAATGCGTGAGGTTTAAAAATATCGCCATTCAGGTCAGAAGGTATGCGTAACCTCTTGATCTTTGTATCTCTGGGCAGAAAGGCTTCCAAAGAGCCTTGCTCAACGCGCTCTTTTAAAAGCTCGTAGAGTTTTTCTATATTATTGAGGTAATCAGTATATTTGATGTTGACGATTAAACCTTCGTCAGGGAATTTTGGATTTGGTTTTAGAGATGCGCCATAAAGCCTGAATTCTTCAAAATTGGTATGATATAATCCTTTTATATGGAAAACCTATGGAGCATAAGGATGAGGGCTTCCAAAAAAGCTAAGAATTCAAATTCCAAAATCCTAAATCCAAAATCAGATGAAATTCATATATCCGGCGCGGAAGGGCTTTATGAGGCATCAGAGATTCAAAGGATTGTTAAAAGATATATTGAAAGGGCATTAAACCATCCTAAAGGCAAAGCCGATAAAATCATAGTTACAATTGAGGATATAAAACAAAAGCCAAAAGAAATCTCAACATTATCCTTATCAACAGTTGACAGTAACACACCTGCTGAGGGGAAAAATATAGCGATTAAACTGCTTCAATCATTAGGAATATCAAACAGGGCTATTGATACAGCTTTTGAATTAATCAAGAAAGGCAGCATGAGGGGTGCGGCTATTATTACTGTTGGAAAAGGCGATCGTCTTGAGCCTGACAAGGAAAGGGGGGTCAGGGTCTCTCGGATTGGAATCAATAAGTCAGCCTTAAAGATGCTTTCATTAAGGCTCTCAAATCTCGGGATTAATACAGACACTGTTAAAGAAGCATTGGTCATTGCATCAAAGGTTGCGGTGCATAGACATATATTAGCTGAATTATGTGTATCTGACGACCCATTTTACACAACTGGCTATGTAGCATCTAAAAAATTTGGATATTTGAGGATACCAAATATCAAACATGCAGGAAATAAAAGCGGAGGAAGGGCATTTTTTGTAAAGGGAAAGATAAATGTTGAAGAAATAATAAACTATTTTGAAAAAGTGCCTGTAATAATTGGAAGAGTTGTTTCATGCAGAGGTATAATTTCAATAGATGAAATCCTCAATCGTCCTTATAAATAATCCCACAGCAAAAAAAGCATCAGACAAAAAAATAGCACAGGCATCTCGTTACCTGATGTCAAAGGGATATAAAGTAGAGGTACTTTTCACGGAAAAAAAAGGAAATGCAGAGAGTCTTGCAAGGGAGGCAATAAAAGGATTACCTTCCCTGATCATTGCTGCAGGTGGTGATGGCACATTCAATGAGGTCATCAACGGCATCGCAGGGTCAGAAATACCAATGGCGATTCTGCCACTCGGGACTACCAATGTGCTTGCTAAAGAAATCGGTATCCCCGAGAATGTTGAAGGTGCTATGGAAATTGCTGTCAGGGGTACTCCAAAAACCATCTCACTCGGAAAGATAGTTCGGAGTTATGAGGACAATAAAAATAATCCCCCCATCCCCCCTTTACCAAAGGGGGGTGAGGGGGGATTTCGGTATTTCGTTCTTATGGCAGGCATTGGTTTTGATGGTGAGGCAGTTTTTGGGATAAATGAGACCTTTAAAAAAATTTCAGGTAAAGGCGCCTACATCTTTAGTGGACTAAAAATCCTTCCCGTGTTTAATCCACGTGAATTAACCTTTGACATCGACGGGAAAACTTATTCAGGATACTCTGCAATCATAAGCAAGACAGCAAAATATGGAGGGGATTTCAAGATTACACCTGATGCAAGACTTACTGACCCGACTCTTTATATCTGCCTTTTTAAGGGAAAAAAACGTTTAGACGTTCTAAGGTATGTCTTTGGTATTGCAACAGGAAGCCATTTAAGATTTAAGGATATAGAATATCTAAAAGCAAGGAGGATTCAAATAGATGGTAATGCCCATATACAAATAGACGGTGATTATTTCGGCATGACTCCTGCAAAAATAGAGGTAGCACCTAACACACTTAGATTAATTTACCCCTCTTAACATCTAATCGCTTTTTCCTTTCAGGAAATTGACATTTAAATTTATATTATAATACCGCCTCCTATTAATATGTCACCATTATAAAAGACTGCGGATTGTCCAGGGGCAGGGGCCCACTGTGGCTTATCAAAAACAACATGAACAATCTTACGGTCACCCCCTCCCTTGCCCTCCCCCCTCGAGGGGGTGGGGTGGGGTGGGGGGATTAAAGATATTCTTGCGGGCTCATCCTTCATCATGGACCGCACCTTTACAGATGCCCTGTAGGGGTGAGGCCATGCCTCATCCTCCTCCCAAATACGCAAAATCCAGTTCAGGTCTTTAACAAAAAACTCCTTTTTCTGGGCAGCCTCCTGTGGACCTACATATACAGTATTTCTCAAGGCATCTATCTTTACAACATAAAGAGGTTCTGGAGAGGATATCCCCAGCCTTTTTCTCTGGCCGATGGTATATCCATGAATTCCCTTATGTGTTCCTATGACTTTTCCGGTCACATCAACGATAGGACCCGGTTTCCCTTCAACAGAAGAAAGTCTCTCAATAAATTTAAGATAATTTCTACTTTCAATAAAGCATATCTCCTGGCTTTCAGCCATCTTTGCTGCAGGTAGGTTAAGCTCCTGTGCGATTTCCCTGACTTCATCCTTCCTGTAATATCCGAGGGGCAGGATGAGCTTTTTGAGATCCTCTTGCCTTAAGACGTACAGGACATACGACTGATCTTTCTTCGGATCAATTCCTTTTTTGAGGAAATAGTAATTATTAGAATTTTCAAATCCCCGCATCCCCCCTTTACTAAAGGGGGGCGAGGGGGGATTATTGAATTCATTAATTTTTTCAACTCTTGCATAATGTCCTGTTGCAATATATTCTGCTCCTCTTGTAGCTGCCTCCTTTATAAGGAGCGGAAACTTGATGAATTTATTGCACAGGACACATGGATTAGGAGTCAAGCCGGAAGTATATGTACTGACGAAAGGCTTGATCACCTTCTCTATAAAATTATCCCTTACATCAATTGTGCTATGTGGTATCCCTATATGCAGGGCAGTCATGGATGCCTCTTCGATCGCCTGGAGTGAGCAGCGTGCTGTAAGGGGGATTCGACTTCTTGCTTCCCATAGAATAAAGGAGAGTCCCTCCACCTCATATCCCTGCTCTTTCAAAAGATATGCTGTGACAGAAGAATCAACCCCTCCGCTCATTCCAACAATAACCTTTGGCATATTTTAAATATAACAGATTGACCTCTTGTGCTGTAACTACTAAAATATCTTTAGCATGAAACATTCATGTCGTATAGCAACACAAATGGCAATTAAAAAATCCCCCCTCGCCCCCCTTTGGTAAAGGGGGGAATGGGGGGATTTTTAGATGAAAAACATCATCCTCACAGGCTTTATGGGAACAGGGAAGACTGCTGTCGGGAAAGAACTTGCTCGTCTCCTTAACATGAAGTTGATCGATGTTGATACAGAGATAGAGGACGCCGAGAAGATGACAATTAATGAGATATTCAAACAGTGTGGCGAACCAAGGTTTAGAGAGATAGAGACAGAGATGATAAAAAAACTTTCAGAAAGTAAAAACAGAATCATCTCAGCAGGCGGTGGTGCAGTGCTAAAACAGGAAAATATGGGCATCCTGAGTAAAAGTGGGATTGTCGTCTGTCTTACCGCAACCCCTGAAACAATCCTGAGAAGGACGGGTAATAGCAATGATAGACCGTTACTGCAAGTAGAAAATCCTCTTAAAAAGATAAAGGAACTTTTGAATTTCAGAAAACCATTCTATGAGAAGGCAGATATCATGATAGATACAGAAGGCAAGACTTCTTTACAGATTGCAGAGGAGATTATAGAAAAGGTAAAAGATAAAAGGTAATTCGATAGGGGATATCCCTATCGAACAAGGTTTATTAAAAATTAGATTAAGATTTGGAAGGGAACTATGGAAAAGATAAGGGTTGAACTCGCAGAGAGAAGCTATGATATTGCAATAGGGAGCAATGTCCTTGAAGGGGTTGGAGATAATCTCAAATCATTTGGCCTGAGCCCTAAGATTGCTCTTGTGAGTAATCCGACTGTTTTTTCACTGTACGGTGAACGTGTATCAGTCTCTGTAAAGAAGGCGGGGTTTGATATACTTACTGTAATTATACCGGATGGTGAGGAATACAAGGACCTTCTCTGGGTACAGCATATTTATAATGAACTCCTAAAGGCAAAACTTGACCGATCATCTGCTCTTATTGCACTTGGAGGAGGTGTTATTGGTGATATAACGGGTTTTGCAGCATCTACCTATATGAGAGGAATCTCTTATATCCAAATGCCGACAACGCTTCTTGCTCAGGTAGATAGTTCTGTGGGAGGCAAGACAGGTGTAAATCATAAACTCGGTAAAAATATGATAGGTGTTTTCTGGCAACCAAGACTTGTGTGGATAGATGTAGGAACACTTAAAACTCTGCCCAAAAGAGAATTATTAGCTGGTATTGCCGAGGTAATAAAATATGGAATTATACATGATAAAGAATTGTTCGATTTTCTTGAGGTCAACAGGGACAAGATTCTAAATCTTGATAGAGGTGCTTTAACTCATGTTATTAAACGTTCATGCGAAATAAAGGCAGAAGTTGTATCAAAGGATGAGAGAGAGTCAGGATTAAGGGCCATATTGAATTATGGCCATACAATAGGCCATGCAATAGAAACTGTTACAAAATATAAAAGGTTCCTTCACGGTGAGGCTCTTGCAATAGGGATATACCTTGAGGCGAGACTCTCCCAGATGCTTAATTTTATTAAGAGGGATCAGGTATTCAAGATAAAGAACCTTATAGATTCCTATGGTCTCCCATCGGAAATGCCAGCAGATATAGACATAAACAGTATCCTTTCATCCATACAGCTTGACAAAAAGGTGGTTGCAGGAGAATTGAAGTTTATCCTGCCTGAAAAAATTGGCAGTGTGAGAATATACAAAGGGATGACCGAAAAAGAGATAAGACAAGTATTGCAATCCTGAGCCTCTATCTAACAATCAGATTCAAGACCTTGCATATCACCCATGCAAGAAGAGAGCATGCTGGAAGCGTTAGAATCCATACAAGTATAATGTTACCCCCGATTCCCCATTTAACTGCTGATAGCCTCTTGGATGCACCTACACCCATTATCGTGGATGAGATTACATGAGTTGTTGAAAGTGGAAGGCCTATCCTGGATGCAATCTCTATGACTGTAGCTGCTGATGTCTCTGCTGCAAATCCGTGAATGGGTTTAAGGTGAACAAGACGCATACCGAGGGTCTTTATAATTCTCCAGCCTCCTGCTGCTGTGCCAAGTGCCATAGCCGTTGCACACACTAAGATCACCCACAGAGGTACATGGAACTCAGGAAGTTTGTAATAACTTACCAGGGCTATTGTTATAATACCCATTGTTTTTTGAGCATCGTTGCTACCATGGCTAAAAGCCATATAGGCTGCTGATAAAATCTGAAGTCTGCCAAAGAGGTTACCGACCAGTGAGGGTGCAGATCTCCTGAACAACCATACGAGGAATAGCATTAAGAAGAAGCCCAGTATAAATCCGATGAGAGGAGAAAAAATCAAACCCATGAGAACCTTATAGACCCCCTTTTGAATTACAACATTCATCCCTGCTGTGGCTATTCCGGCACCCACTACACCTGAAAGGATGGCATGGCTTGAGGATGTGGGAAGACCGAGATACCACGTGATTATGTCCCACATTATAGCAGCTATCAGAGCTGAAACAATTGTGACCTGTGTGATACACGAAGCCTGCACAAGGCCAGCCCCTACTGTCTTAGCTACCGCAGTCCCTGATAGTGCACCAACCGTGTTTAATATTGCTGCCATTGATACAGCTGCTTTCGGCGATAGTACCCTTGTTGATACTGATGTGGCAATTGCATTTGCAGTGTCATGAAAACCGTTTATAAAGTCAAAAATGATTGAAAGGACTATTACACAGAGGAGTAAAAAGTAGGTATCATGCATTTTTGAGGACTATGGCCTCTAATACATTGGCAACATCCTCACATTTGTCCGATGCATCTTCGAGGTGTTCATAAATCTCTTTCCATTTGATAATAAGGATAGGGTCTTTTATTTCATCAAATAAATTTCCGAGTGCGGCTCTAAAGCCCCTGTCTATTCTGTTTTCAAGCCTGTTTATTTCAATACAATATTCCTGGACATGGGAGTAATTCTTTTCTTTAAGTTTTTTTATTGCCTTATGCACAAATTCAGCAGTTATAAGAAGATCTTTTGACATTAAAATAGCCTCTTTTGTGGGTTCCTTTAATTTAAACACTATGAGTCTGTCAGCTGCAGCACATATAAGGTCCAAGATATCATCTAATTTTGATGCAAGGGCATATAAATCTTCCCTGTCTATAGGTGTAATGAAGGTTTTGTTGAGTTTCTTCATGATGTCATGTGTTAATATGTCGCCATCCTGTTCTAATTCATGTATCTCCTTTACCCTGACATCTAAATTCTCAAAGTTTTCCATAAGAGAAACGAATAGGGAGGCTGCATTTGAAATGTTTGATGCTACCCTATCGAATACCTCGAAAAAGTCAATCTCTTTTGGGAATAATCTCATTTTTATGTTATTTACTTACTCGAAGTTTAGGATATAAAAAAACAAGTTTAAAGTCAATAAAATGAAATGTATCGTCATAGGCAGTACCAAGCCTTTTATGAGAATTATTTGACCAAGGATAGCTCCTTCTGTAAAAATATCTTCTATCCATGATTAAATATATCGAAAAGAAAATATTAAATGGGAATTATCTGTCGCGAGAAGAAGCACTTTATATCGCACACGTATCAGGGACTGAAATCTTTGAACTCTTTGTATCTGCAAACATAATAAGAAACCATTTCATGGGAAACAAGGTAGACCTATGCTCTATTGTTAATGCAAAATCAGGTGCATGCCCTGAGGACTGCTCTTTCTGCGTACAGTCATCCAAAAGTAAAGCCGAGATAAAGGTATATCCTCTTATCAACAAAAAAATAGTTATTAACCATGCAAAAAAGGCAAAAAATTCAGGCGCTAAGAGGTTTTCTATCGTGACCAGTGGAAGAAAGGTTTCAGACCGAGATCTGTCTGCCATAGCAGACATGATTTCAGAGATCAAAGAGAGCGGGCTTCTCCCATGTGCAAGTCTCGGTTTGCTGAGAGAAAAAGAACTTGCAGTACTTAAATCAGCCGGGCTTGGACGCTACCACCACAACCTTGAAACCTCTGAAAGCTTTTTCCCTCAGATATGCAGGACGCATAACTTCACCGATAAGCTTAAGACTATAGACGCAGTAAAATCTATCGGGCTTTCTATTTGTTCTGGCGGTATATTTGGCATGGGAGAGACATGGCAGGACAGAATTGACATGGCATTTATGTTGAAGGAACTTAATGTCGACTCTATCCCGATAAATTTTCTGATACCCATTAAGGGGACAGCCTTAGGATATAGAGAGTTCCTCCATCCATTTGAGGCATTAAAGACCATAAGCCTCTATAGATTTATACTTCCTCGAAAAGAGATAAGGATCTGCGGCGGCAGGATGCAGATACTCGGTGAATTTAATTCAATGGTCTTTTTTGCCGGGGCTGATAGTTTGCTTACAGGCAATTATCTGACGACAGTGGGGAGAAGTTATGAAGATGATCTCAGAATAATAAATGCATATGGATTAACTACATAAATCGCCTCAATTCAAATCTTTCTATTTAACTTATAAGAATTTTAAAAGAACTCTTTAGATGAGTTTTATCTCTTTGAGTATCTTATGTTTTAATCCATCTGTTACAGAAAACCTTGATAGTATTGAAACTTCCAGTCCTGCCTTTACAGCCTGTTTTACTGCATCTGTTGAACCAAAAATTCCTGCGATATGAATGCCTTCGAGAGAAATCTCTTTGCCTTTTAAAATTTTTTCAGCTTCCCTTCGTATACTCTATCAATTCGTTATCGAGTTTTGCCCCAACAATCCCGATAAGGAGTTCAAATTGTGAAACATCTTCAATAACTTTTTTGGAGTCTGATATAAGAAACAGTTATATTCTTCTTCCAGTGCTTTAATATGGACACTTATCGTTGGCTGTGTAAGGTGGAGTTCTTCAGACGCCCTTGAAAAGCTTTTATTTTTGAAAACCGAGGCAAATACCTTGAGCTGATGTATGTCCATAAACAAAATATTAGCATACTTAAGTGACCTTTATCTTTCTAAATAAATCAACAGCAACTCTCTTTGTCTCTCTTTTCCCCTCAGTCCTGAGCATCTCTATCATTTTTTCTGAAGCAATAGCCTTTAAAAATTCTCCCCTCTTTTTTTTATCACAAATCATTTTCATTGCCTTTGTGCGGATTTTTTTTAATGATTTCAAATAGTTTACAAATTCAGGACCGTAGAGTTTTTCGAGTTCCTTACGAATCGACCTTGAAAAGGCAGGGCTTATGCCGCTGGTTGATATAGCAATACATAATGGCCCTCGATTTACAGTAGATGGCACGATGAAGTTGCATAAACGGGGAGTATCTACAACATTCACAAGGCACGGTGCATCTTTAGAAACACGTTCATTTATAAACGGAGAATCAGTAGCAGCGATCACGAGGAATGCATTCTTTAGGTCGCTTTTTCTGTATCGTCGGCAGATATGTTTTATCTTTCCTTTATTTTTCCCTTTAGCAATCTTCTTTGTAATTTCAGGGCTTATTACAGTTATATCTGCACCAGTCTTAAGTAAGGCAAGGATTTTCCTTTCTGCAACTTCGCCGCCTCCTACAACAACAGTTCTTTTGCCTTCGAGGTTGAGGAATGCGGGATAAAAGACATGAGTTCCACCCCCACCCAAACCCTCCCCCCTCGAGGGGGAGGGAAGGATGGGGGTGCCTTTAAGGTTCAGGAATGCTGGGTAGTAGACTTTTGGCGCAACAGGATTTGAGGAGTTAGAAACTGGTTCTTTACGCTTCACGGTTTACCCAAATAATATACTTGAGATAATGCAGATGTTGTGAAAAAATTTATTTTTTGATACCTTAGTGTACATTTAACTGATGGCTTACGGAATATTTTATTGAGTATAACCAATAAAGATATTTTCAATAAATTTATCAAGTTAAATAAATTTTTGAACAATGTCTGTATTATTTGGATTTAAGAATAGACATCTCTTTTTTCGCATCGTTAACCAGTTTGTTACCCGGATACTTCTCAATAAGGCGGGTCAGATATTCTGAAGCCCTGTCTTTCTTACCAAGGTTTTTATAAGACATACCAGTATAAAACAGAACCTCAGCCTCTCCCTTGTAACCAGGATATTTTTTCAGCAATCCCTCGAACCTTTCAATTGCAGCATTGTAGGAACCCTTTTTATAATAGAATTCTCCAACAAGAAATTCATATCCAGCTATTGTATTTTTGCACTTCTCGATCCTGAGGTCAACAACATCTCTATACGGGTTTCTGGGGAACATCTTTTTAAGTTTTTCGAATTCTTCGAGTGCCCTATCTGCCCCGCTATAACCTCTTTCAATACCTTCTATCTGGTTGAAGTAAATCATGGCAATCTGATACTGGGCATATGATGCATACCTGTGGTCTGGATATGCATCAAGAAATTTTTGATACTCGGCAACAGCAAGTTCAGGCTCTTCCTCTTTAACATAAGAATCCGCAATCCTTAGCTGGGCAAGAGGAGCAAATTTCTTAGACATGTCCCTGCTTTTAATCTCGAGAAAGGCTGTCCTTGCCTTTTCATAATCTTTTTTCTCTATCTGTTCATTGGCCTTTGCAAAGGCCTTTTCAGGGTCAAATGTTTCCGAAGGTTTGACCACTGGTTTACTTGAACATGAGATTATGAAGAGAATCAATAAAATGAGAACTAAATCAAATTTTCTTGTTTCCATTGCAATCTATTATAGCATGCAACAGGGATACAATGCCTTGCCAAAGAAACACCTGAGATGGTATTCTTAGCTTGTGAATCTCTTATCTTTCCAGAAACCAAGCAGGTATATAAACAAAGAGGTCAACTCTATTCATAAGGAAGCACGTGTAAAAGTTGCCCTTGCATTTCCTGATATATATGAAATCGGGATGTCTCACCTCGGGCTGAAAATCCTTTACAAGATAATAAATGACCTTTCGTTTGCATCTGCAGAGAGGGTATTTTCTCCATGGCTTGACCTTGAGGCAGAGATGAAGGCAAATGGAATACTTCTTTCATCTTTAGAATCAAATAGGCCGTTGAAGGATTTTGATATCGTTGGCTTCAGCCTCCAGTACGAGCTTTCGTATACAACGGTTCTTAATATGCTTTATCTTGGCGGAATCCCATTGAGGTCCGAAGAAAGAAATAATTCACCCTTCACTAACTACTACCCACTCGTTATCGCTGGCGGACCTTGCACTGTAAATCCATTACCTATGTCTCCGTTTATTGATGCATTCTTGATTGGTGACGGTGAAGAAGCTATAAAGGAGATACTGGATACATTTTACCGGTGGAGAACAGGCGGAGATGGCAAAAGGGAATCTCTCCTTAGCGCCCTTTCTGAGATTGAGGGAATATATGTGCCTTTTATTCATGGTTCAAAGGCCTGCGTTCAAAGTTCTGAATCTCGTCCCTCGTCCCTCATTTCTCCTCCCTCGTTCTTAATTAAGAGGCGTTTTATAGAATCCCTTGATAATGCCCCATATCCGGACAAACCAATTGTTCCCTATACCTCAATCATCCATGACAGGGTAAATATCGAGGTTTCCAGGGGTTGCCCAATGGGCTGCAGGTTCTGCCAGGCAGGCATGATTTACAGACCAGTTCGTGAGAGAAGCCCTGAAAAGGTTTTAGAAATTGCAGAAAACTCTCTGAAAAATACAGGCTATGAGGAGGTTGCATTTACATCCCTGAGTGCTGGAGACTATAGTTGCCTTTTACATGTTGTAAAAGAATTTAATAAAAGATTTGCGAAAAATAAGATTGCCATCTCACTTCCGTCTTTGAGAGTAGCATCTATAAACCATGCTCTCCTGAAAGAAATAAGTGCTGTTAGGAAGACAGGTTTTACTATTGCACCCGAGGCTGGAACTGACAGGCTCAGACGGGTAATAAATAAAGACTTTACAGAAGAGGACTATAAACATGCCCTCAAGACACTATTTGAAGAAGGCTGGCATAATCTCAAGCTATATTTTATGATAGGACTCCCAACTGAAAGAGATGAAGATATAGAGGCAATTCCTAAGATGGTCAAAATGGCCCTTAAAATTGCAAAACAATACACAGGAAGATTTGTTAATATAAAGATAGGTGTTTCTCCATTTGTTCCGAAACCACACACACCCTTCCAGTGGTATGGACAGAACCCTTCTGATGAACTTAAAAGAAAAAAGGACTATATTAAAAATACGCTGACAAAAAGGGGATTTAAGATTAAGGGACATGATGTAGAAATGAGCCTTCTTGAAGCTGCCTTCTGCCGCGGTGACGAAAGACTTGCTCCACTAATCGAAAAGGCATGGTCTCTCTGGTGTAGGCTTGATGGATGGTCAGAAGTCTTTGATTTTGAGAAATGGAAAATGGCGATGGATTTTACAGGTATAAATGTAGAAGATTTTGCAAAAAAGACTTATGAAAAATCAGATATCTTGCCATGGGATAAAATAGATATCGGCGTGACAAAAGAATTCCTGTGGAAGGAATACCAGAAGGCCTTCTCAGGAGAATTCACACCTGATTGCAGGAAGGTCTGTCAAAATTGTGGACTCGAATACCTTGAAAAAGCAAAGAAGTTAGGAAGTTGTGAGGTCTCGCCACTCATCTTCACATCTTCACAACTTCCTAACTTCTCAACTTCTCAACTTCCAGATACACGTCGATTTAAGCCTGTACGGATAAGGGTGGAATTCTCCAAGACAGGCAGATTAAAATACCTTTCACACCTCGAACTCGTTACTGTTCTGCACAGGGCAATAAGGAAGGCAGGTTTTCCTATCGGGTACTCAAAAGGCTTTCATCCGTCTCCGAAGATATCCTTCGGCCCTCCGCTCGGCGTAGGAATTGCAGGTCTGAGTGAATATTTTGATATGGAAATAGTTCCACCTTTTGATTTAATTATTAATAGAATAAAGCTAAACAGCATTTTACCTGAAGGGGTCTGTGTAAAAGACATGTCAGTTGTACCAGCAAAGGTAGAATCTTTAAGTAGCTTTATAACAAGGTATAAATATGAAATAAAAGGTGGGGATCAATCTGGCATACACAGGTTTTTATCAGAAAAAGAGATGAATATACAAAGAGGAAAATATGTTATAAACCTCCGGGCTATGATAGAAGAAGCGAGGCTAACTGATAAAGATACAATAAACTTAATAGCGGTAGATCAGGGGGAAACAAGGGTTAGGTTAGGTGAACTTCTTCCTGTGATCTTTAATACCCAATTAGAAAGATTAGACATAACAAGGGTAGCCCTTTATGGATGGAATGGCGGCTGGGTAAGACCCCTTAACCCCCCTTCCCCCCTTTAGTAAAGGGGGGGAAGGGGGGATTTTCGGAGTGGAGCGTAACAGGATGGATAGTGAAATACTAATTAATGTAACATGCGATGAGATCAGGGTTGGCCTCCTTGAAGGAGGTCAGGTAGTTGAATTTTATATCGAGAGGAAACGCGACGCAAGCCTTGTCGGAAACATTTATAAAGGTAAGGTCGTAAAAATCCTCCCTGGTATGCAGTCTGCCTTTGTTGACATAGGGCTTGAAAAGGCAGCTTTCTTGTATGTTAGTGACATCCATGCCGGGATGGAAGAATTTGCACCTTTCCTCGACGAAGAAGAAAAGGACAATTCCCTCGAACTGATTTCAAAGAGGGGAAGACCCGACCTTACTATCGAAGAACTTATCCAGGAAGGACAGGAAATCCTCGTACAGGTATCAAAGGACCCTATTGGAGGCAAGGGCGCAAGGGCAACCTCATATGTAACAATGCCTGGTAGATACCTTGTGCTTATGCCAAATGTTGAGCAAATAGGTATATCGAGAAGGATATCTGACGAGATAGAACGAACAAGGCTCAGAACAATAGCCGAGGATATAAAACCAAAAGGTTATGGTTTGATTATAAGGACAGCAAGTGAGGGTTCTACTGAAGAAGACCTTAAAAAAGACCTCGAGTTTCTTATTCTGTTATGGGAAAACATTCAAAGGAAAAAAGATAGAGTATCTGCACCATCTTTGCTTTACAGTGACCTTGACCTTGTCTTCAGAAGTGTACGGGACCTCATGATCCAGGATGTTAAAAGGCTTGTTATAGACTCTGAAGAAGAGTACGAACGGATTAGGGATTTCGTCAGGGCATACTTTGAGAAGCTTCTGGGAAAGATAGAATTATATGAAGGTACAGAGCCGATATTCGATGCATTTGGAATCGAGCTCGACATATCGAGGGCACTCGGAAGAAAGGTCTGGTTGAAATCCGGCGGTTATATAGTCATTGATCAGACAGAGGCGATGACAGTCATAGATGTAAATACAGGTAAGTTCGTCGGGAAAGAGAAACTCGAAGACACCATACTCAAGACTAATCTCGAGGCATTGAAGGAAATAGCATATCAGATAAGGCTCAGGAACCTTGGCGGGATAATAATAGTAGATTTCATAGATATGGAAAAGTATGAAAACAGGGAGAGGGTATTCAGTGCATTTGTTGAAACAATGAAAAAAGACAGGGCAAAAAATACAATATCCCATATCTCGGAGCTCGGGCTTATACAAATGACAAGGAAGCGCGTCAGGGAGAGCCTCGGCAGAACACTCTGCGAATCCTGTCCATACTGCGAGGGCAAGGCCTTTGTTAAATCGCCCAGAACCCTGTGTTATGAAATATTCAGAAAGATAATGAGGCTTGCAAAACATAGTGGAGAAAGGATTATTGTTACAGCCCATCCTTCTGTTGCTGAGCTTCTTACTGATGAAGAGCGTGCAGGGATTGAGGACATAGAAAACAGTTATAACGTAAAGGTCACCATAAGGGAAAGCCGTAACCTTCATCAAGAAAATTATGATGTCACGGTGCTTTGAGAGACAATAAATTAGCTAACCTCATACAGATTCTTAAAGATATACAAAGTGCTGTACTTGCTTATTCCGGAGGGGTAGACAGCACATTTCTCTTTAAGGCATTGCAGCTTTCAGAAATAAGGACACTTGCCGTAACAACAGTTTCAGAAATAACCCCTTATAATGACTTGCTAACTGCAAAAGGGGTAGCAGAAGAACTTGGTATGCAACACAGGATTATAAAAACATATGAGCTTTTAAGGGAGGAGTTTGTAAGAAACTCGCCTGACAGATGTTTCTTCTGTAAAGATGAGCTGTTCAAGAAACTTGTAGACATTGCCTTATCTGAGAAATATATATTCGTACTCGATGGCAGTAATATAGATGATACCATGGACTACAGGCCTGGTAGAAAGGCTGCAATGAAATACAATATAAGAAGCCCATTGATAGAGGCAGGGATCTCAAAAAGAGAGATCAGAGAATTTTCAAAGCACCTTGGCCTTTCAACATGGGATAAGCCTTCTTCTCCCTGTCTTTCTTCAAGGATTCCATATGGCCGGAGGATAACAAAAGAGGCATTAACAAGGGTAGAAAAAGCAGAAGACTTCCTCAGGTCCCTCGGATTCCATGAAATACGAGTAAGAGACCATGGCAGTATCGCAAGGATAGAAGTTGAAGAGGATAAAATTGGGTTGTTGTTAATCCCTGAAAAAAGAAAGATTATTTCCGAAAAATTAAAATCCATCGGTTATCAATTCATATCCCTTGACCTTGATGGTTATAAAAGCGGGAGCATGAACAGGGTCTTAAATGGTAGTCACTCAGGATGAGACCTGCCCGTTCACTACCTCTTGCTTGATCATGTTTTTACCGTTCTGTTTGGCAGAATACATAAGGGCATCAGCCCGGTTTATTATTTCATCCACAGTATTAGGCGGGCTATTGAATGTAACTACACCAAGGCTGAATGTTACAGGCCATCCGTTATTCTGCATAACATTTAGAAGGATCTTTTGAATTTTACGGATAACTATCTCAGCCGGTTCATAGCCAGTCTCTGGTAATAGGATCGCAAACTCATCACCTCCCAGTCGTGCTACTATATCTGTCACCCGGATACTTTTTTGCAGGGTGTTAGCCACTGAACACAAGAGATTATCACCTGATTGATGCCCGAAACGATCATTAATAACCTTAAAATTGTCACAATCTATGTATGCTATAGTAAGAGGGTATTCATGTCTTCGGCATCTATTTATTTCTATACCGGCAAATTCAAAAAAGGCCTGCCTGTTTGCTATCCCTGTCAAAAAATCTTTCCTGGCGAACATTTTTTCCCTCTCTAAAACCACTTTTAATGTCGATAAAATTACAACCACAATCAAAAAAACACTCAACCTGAATGTTTCATTCACAATAGGAACAACAGGACGTGAATAAGATTGTCCCCCTATCAAATCCGTTGCAAGCCATACCACAGCACTCATAACAGATAACAAAATTCCAACCCACCTCCCCACAAACCAGGTACCCAGGGAAATAGGAAGTAAAAAAAATAGGGAGAAGGCAAACTCCGGACCTGTCAGGTACCGAATAATCCCTACAAATGCGACGAGTATAAATCCTAATGCTATCAGGAATGACCTCGGTTTCTTAGCAAGAGATTCTATTATATTTACCATGAAATCTTTTATCATAAGTCCTTTTCCAGATATGACTCCTTCCTGACAAAATGTGTTTAAGAATTATAACATCTGCTTGTTACTAAAAGCAGTAAGCACTCACACCAAAATAACATGAGTGGAAAGAAGGCGGGACGCAAAGTTATAATGCATAATGGAAAGTTCCCAGTACCTGATTGAGCTCTCAAAATGTATCCGTTGCGGAAGCTGCAAGGCATTTTGCCCGACTTACGACGAAGATTCTACAGAGGCAATGGGTGCGAGGGGAAGGCTTGCACTCCTGTGGGGATTTTCTTCAGGACAGCTTGCACCATCCCCCATCTTAAATGACCGCATCTTCAGCTGCACGACATGTGGTGCATGCTCAGGGCTATGTCCACTTGGAATTGATATCAAAGAGGTCGTATACCATGGCAGAAGCCTTTTAAAAAATACAGACAAAAAGAGGAGGTATCTCCGTTTCCTCGCAAGGTTCTTTACAAAAAAACCAACTTTGAGTTTCAGGCTTCTGAGTATAACTCAGCATATTTTATTTCCATACCTGTTGAAAAAAGGGCTTATTCCTTTTAACCCTGAACTTCCTGAACATCATCTGAAAGATAGACTTCAGGTATACACAGTTTCTAAAAAGAAAGGCAGAGTTGCAGTTTTTACAGGGTGTACTATCAATTTTCTTTACCCTCATTTAGGAGAATCACTAATCAATGTCCTGCATAGACTTGGTTATGAAGTAATCCTTCCAGCAGGCGAGGTATGCTGTGGTGCACCCCTAAGGACCCTCGGTCTTGAGAAGGAGGCTATTGAACTTGCAAAAAAGAATCTCGGAATATTCAACAGGCTAAATGTTGATGCTGTACTGAGTCTCTGCCCAACATGTACACTTGCCATCAAAGTTGAGTATCCAAAGCTTATAGGAGATGGTATAGATAAGGCAGTTGACATATCAAGTTTCATTATTGATAAATTAGAACCCTCTCAATTTTCATCTTTATCTTCTTCGAAGGGTGCAATCTATCACGATCCTTGCCACCTTAAATACGGACTGGGAATTGAAAGGGAGCCGAGGGAGATTATAAAAAATATCGGTTTTGACTTGATAGAGACTGAAGGAACAAAATGCTGTGGGTTTGCAGGTCTTTTCAGCCTTTCTTATAAAAAGCTTTCACAAGGGCTTCTTAATAAATGTATTATGGACTATACAAAGAGAGAGGCTGAGATGATTATCACCGCATGCCCTGGCTGTATGATTCAGCTGACAAAAGGGGTTAAGAATAAACCGGTATTGCATTTAATCGAGGTCATTGAGGAGGCAATGTTTCAACAATCCTGACCTTCTCAATCCTTGGTTCAAATTTTAATTTAATCACTCACTAATGAAAATTTTTTCAATACTAATAGGGCTTCTCCTTTTATGTATGGATCATTATCATTCTCTGCAATCTGCTTCAAAAAAGGGATCGCCTGTGGATCTCCAATATTTCCAAGGGCTTTTATTGTACTGAACTTAATTGCAAAGCTCTTATCCTTTAATGCTGGAATTAAAAAGGGAACTGCCATTGAATCGCCGATTTCCCCGAGCGATTGTATGGCAGCCTCTCTGACAAGGAGATTGTTATAATTCAATGCATCGATAAGGGAATCAACTGCCCTTGAACCCTTATTAAAATCTTTCCCAAGGGCAACAGCAGTATTCCATTTCATTGCTGGACATTCATTGTTAAGAAATGGGTCATTAAAGATCTTTACCAGCATCTCAGACACTCTTGGGTCTGCAATCTCACCCAGCAAACGAACTGCCCTGATTTTAATTCTCCAATCCTCAGCTTTAGTGATAACAAGATTCAGCAAGGCATTGACTGCTTTGTCTTCCCTAATCCTGCCTAACTCTTCAACTGCTGACAGACGAGTTTGCCGGTTGCTGCTTTGAAGATTTTCTACCAGATAATCAATATCACCTCCAATTGCTTTTTCCCCGGGTATAAGCAAAGATATAATAAACAATAAAATAAGCTTTAAATGTGCGGGTCCCATCCTTATAGTATAATGAAATGCTAAAAGCCTTGTTACAAATTTTTATAAGGGGGTATTATGAAATTTTTCATTGATACGGCAAATGTTGGGGAGATTAAGAAGGCTTGGGACCTTGGTGTTATTGATGGAGTAACAACAAACCCATCCCTTATATCAAAAGAGGGTAGAGAGCCGGTTACATTACTTAAAGAAATCTGTAGCATCGTCAATGGACCAGTGAGTGCGGAGGCAGTAAGCATGACTTCAGACGAAATGATCAAAGAAGCAGAATCCCTCTCAAAGATCCATGAAAACATCGTTATAAAAATTCCGATGATTGAGGATGGACTCAGGGCAGTCAAAAGACTGTCGGTTATGGGCATCAAGACAAATGTGACGCTCATCTTTTCCCCGAGTCAGGCCCTGCTTGCTGCAAAAGCCGGCGCAAGTTATGTGAGTCCTTTCGTCGGAAGGCTCGATGATATAAGTCATTTTGGCATGGGAATTGTCAGCGATATTATTGAAATATATGAGAACTATATGTTTAATACAGAAGTAATAGTAGCAAGTGTAAGGAACCCTCTTCATGTTGTTGAGGCTGCGAAGATGGGTGCTCATATCGCGACAATCCCTTACTCTGTTATAATACAACTAATAAGGCACCCTCTTACAGACATAGGTATCGAGAGGTTCTTGAAGGACTGGGAGAAGGTGCCAAAGAGACAGTAAAAAAGACTTCCAGGAGTAAAAATGCCGATATATGAATATAAATGTAACAGTTGCGGAGAAGACTTCGAAAAGCTTGTCTTTGGAAATAAAGAAGTCAGTTGTCCTAAATGCAGTTCTAAAGAAGTAAAAAAGAAGTTTTCTGTATTTAGTGCGATAGGCACTGAAAAACCTTTGGCCGGCACATCATCAGGCTGCACATCCTGCACAAAAAGCACGTGCAGTTCATGTAGATAAGTCGATAGAAGTAGGTTTATGTCCGGTGTGAGGTTGAGAAAATTGGGTTTAGTTGGGTTTAGGGACGTTGTTTCCTAATGGGAATTGTTCTATTAGATAACTCCCTTACCATGTCACGATCTCGCAATTGCTTTTGTAATTGCAGAAGTGCTCACACCAAGGTGTCTGGCAACTTCAGCGGCAGTCAAGCCGAGTTCCTCTGCACTCCTTCTTGCTATCACGGCCCTTGCTTCACTCATCTTACTCCTCCGGCTACCGTTCCTAATCGCTGTAGCGCTCACCTGAAATTTTTCGCATTCCTCACCGATTATATCAGATATGCCCATACCCGTTTTTCGTATCTTTAGCTGTCGTATATCCCTTTCTTCTACGTCTTCAAGTACCTTCTGTACAAAGTCACTGCCGCCAAGAATTCTTTCATCGAATTCACCCTCCCTTTCCCTTCTTCTCATTGAAACCACGTTCGACCATCCTCCATGGCTGCGAATGAGTCCCCCACCCGTAAGTTCATCTGAGCGCCCCATGTTTATGCCTTTCTCCACAAACTTTCTGTATTCCTTTTTCGCCCTCTTTCTTGTGACACCGAACTGCGTAAGCACATATTCCACGTCCATCCATTCGTGTTTAATATTTCCTATTATTGAACCATGTCCGCTCCATTGATAACTGTCCAATTCGTCCATTTTCCTGATTATCCCAGCCCTTACGGGATTAAGATGTATATAGCGTATAAGGGCTAAGAAGTATCTATCTTCTTCACATAATACAGACTTATAACGGTTCTCGAATAAATGCCCAGTCCTCTTATGTCGCCGGTTGAAATATATCGCATACCATGTCAGTAGTTTCCGCATTACCGCCGATATCCCCTTCTCCCCGCTCTTGAATAATATATGTACGTGATTGCTCATCAAGACCCAGGCGTATACGGAACACTTGGCGTCAGATACATATTCTCCCAATTTCTCCAGGAATTTATTCTTATCCTGCTCATCGATAAAGATATCCCCCCTATCTATGCCCCTTATCATAATGTGATGAAGCGCTCCCGGAATGTCTAAACGTGCATGTCGTGGCATGGCTCAATATTACTTGACCGTCTGCTTTTCTGTCAGTAGTAATTCTCACCAAGAAACAACGTCCCTAAACCGTCATAATTTTAATGTGCCGATGGGATAGCCCTTAACAATACTATCCATTAATTTGCAAGCCTTTCTTTTTGTCCAGATAAAATCTCGCTGGAATTGAGGAATTTTCACTATCCCCTTTTCAATTTCGCTTATCAGTGTTGAGTAAGGTAAGGTTTGCGGTTCCGGTAAATTCATTTTCTTCTCCAGTGGATTAAAAATGCTATTTATTTATGCCGTTATATTTTCCACAACGATAGAACTCACAGGTGCGGCGGCAGTATCGCCGTATCCTGTGGAGTGATTGGTTATGTGTTATTTTGTTATTGTTTCTACTATGGATATGTCTTTTTTTATCCACTCATTTACTATAGTTGCA
>Ga0210004_1000235_pt1 | contig 33028 bp, 28 predicted proteins | sample CryGey13umfilter_FD_185450 | JGI IMG/M metagenome (GOLD analysis project Ga0210004, IMG submission 185450) | Groundwater microbial communities from aquifer in Utah, USA - Crystal Geyser 4/8/14 3 um filter (SPAdes) (version 3) | ecosystem: Environmental > Aquatic > Deep subsurface > Groundwater...
AAGAAAAAGAGGTGGCGCTCACTGGTGCGCCGGAGGCACCGCCGATGGCCGTCTGCTGAATAGTTGAGAGTGCAGTTGCTTGCGGTGAGCTCGTCGAATCCGGAGATGTCTCGATCATAAAGCGGCTGATGGTAATGTTGGCCGTTGATGATCCGACAGGCATTGAATACTGCATAACGAGATCGCCGGTATCGCCGGGACGCGACGATGACATGAACCCATCTGGAAGTACGAAAGCAATGCCTATATCCGAGAGCGAAACGTTCGGTGGCGGACAAGCAAGGAAGGTGCACGAGGAACCGGCGCGAGAGATTGGGGTGCCGTCTGGGCATACGATGGCGTCAAGTGGACACACGATCGGCTGTGAAGGATGCTCGACGGCGTTGCGATACACGACCCCGCCGATACCCAAAATGGCGATGAGCAAGATCCCCAAAAGAAGACCTTTCATGTGCGAACAATAGCACGAAGATAAGACCCGCTGGGCGCGGGTCTTGGTGTTTCTTGATCACTTTCTGTTTCTGGAGATGCAGGCGAGAAATTGTAAGCGCATCTGCTCTGCCCTTTCTATTTTATCACGACAGTTGCATTCCATATCAAGACCTGGAACTTTTTTAAACATTACACCATTAGCATATCGGAAGCGTTCATATACTACATGTTTGACACTGCACTCTCCCCTGCTATTCATACATGAAACATGACTAACAAAATTATCCTCGCCCATAAACACCTCCTTTCTACTCAAACATTAATTAAAGTTCACCAACCTTCACTCTACTACCAATCATATCTGCATTTGAGAGTTATCCCCATCGTGAAATATTGGGGCGACTATCGGGAATCGAACCCGAATCGAGAGCTCCACAAGCTCCAGTGTTAACCGTTACACCATAGTCGCCATGCTCGCACGAGATTTTTATACCATAAATATAAGAAGATTGTGCATCCTGCACGTATCTCCTTTGATTTCCAGCCCGCAGGAGGGGTCTGGTGAGGAATGCAGGCGGGATTCCGGATTGACCTTTTTTCAAAATCGCCGCTATTCAAGCTAACGAAGTTAGCATCCGTAGGATTTAATACATTACGGGTTCGCCACCAAAAAAGTTGGAAGTTAATCCAGACGACCAGGCGAAAAGAGCGCGAAATAAACAACGAGGAAAATCACAAACCACAAAAACTCGGCAATCAAAATTGAGAGGAATGATTTCCAACCATGTTTTATTGCTACAATGATAGCTGGCCCTAGAATTACCAACACATAGAGAAGAATTATTGTGATGACCATTATAATTCCAAAAACTGGATCGGGATTAAATGAGCGGAACAGGTTAAATTCCGATAAAAATCTAAGCAGATATGTAAGTCCAACCACTCCAACGACAGAGAGTAAACTAACTGACGCATTAGTAAGATTCAAAATACTGATTGAACTTGGCGGATTTTGAGAAGTCATTTGCTGACCTGTTCCGCTTCCATTCTGTCCATTCTGTCCAGCGCGCTTCTTCAAAAATCTTGCCAAGAAATAAACTCCGACGAAAATAGCAATGATTATAAATATGGTTAGAATTATCGAGCTTAAATATAATCTAAACCAGCTTGTTGCATATTCGCCTTTCACCATAAAATTTTCGTTTGGCGAAAGATTTTTTGCCTCCTTCACTAATGGACCGTAAGAACCAATTTCCCCGACTACATTATCTAAACTGTAATTAACTGATGATTTTTTACCTTTCAGTAAAAGATCACTATCAACATCTACGACAACTCGAATTTCTTGAATCCTTGAAGGAACTTTCAAAGTCTCAAAATTAAATTTGAAGAGACCAGCACTTTCGCTCACATACCCTTTCGCGGCGTAGGCAACAATAATCGCGGTAGATTTGTATGGCTCAATCGGAGTTGGCAAAGTAAATTTATAAAGGTTTCCAGATTTTGTGTATTGAATTTTTTGATATTCGGCTTTGCCGTTGCTGTAGCCGTAGTAATAATACTGTTGTGCGTAATCTGGGTCGCGATATTGCAAACAAGGTTGTGCTGAGTCGTTATAATTTTGATTTACACACTCCTGCGGGAGCTTCATCTGATAAATAACCATTTCAGTTGGAGACACTTTTGGAACCTCAAAAGAAAATTCAGTTAGAGGTTTCTCATCGGGATTTGTAATAGCTATTTTTCGGAGATCCGGAGCGCTTCAAAACCTTGGGTGAGCTGGTGGCAGAGATATATCTCGCGATTCATCGGTACAACACGCTGCGCATTCACTCCGCGCTCCGGATGGCCCCGCGGCAGTTTGCCGAGCGGCACGCGCATGCTACGCTCTAATCAATCGCCACACAGAGTGGCTCGAGGAACGGGGGTCAGTACAAAAATCGCGAGGTGAATTTTATTGTGCTACGGTTAAAGAAGCGGGAGACGCAGGATTTAGTCGCGCGTTTAGATATAGACCGAATGCAGTGTATGAAAAAAGCGATTCTAATTCGTCAAAACTTGCGATTATAATTCCTGGCATGTTAGATACTAAGGATTATGCTCATAAAACTGCATTAAGGCCGTAGACGAGTTTATTGAACATTTTGGAAATAAACCGACATTACTCGCGGGGCATAGTAGGGGTGGAACCATTGCAATGTTGGCAGGGCCAAAAAATCCTCATGTTACTCATTTCATTCCGATTTTCTCGTATTACGGTGCGCCAAGTGATCCGTCAGATGAAAGAATTGTTGACGGAAAAGTTATGAGTTACAGAGATTTACCGCCGGGAAATATGAAAACTAAGGAGCAAAAAGAATTTGGTTTACCACTAAATTATTTTGAAGACGGAAAGCAATATAATGCTTTTGGAAGGTTTAAGAAATGTACTAAACCAAAATTATTTTTCTATGGCGTGCAAGATGATATGAACGACCCGGAAGATGTTAAGAAAGCATACGAAGAATCTGCGGAACCCAAGATGATAAACGCGTTAAATTCAGACCATGATTATCGCTACCACCCAGAGATTGTTGAAGAAGCCGATCAGGTAATCGGTAAGTTTTTAGATAAATTTTCCTAAAAACTTTATAAATAATTGGATAGCAGCTGAATTTCCGAAAATCACCATAAAAATAGTTTGGCAAAACACTCGGCTAATCTTTTTTGAATTCGGATGTCGCAAGCGGAGGAGGGGGGTTTGGTGAGGAATCCTCCGCTTGCTCCGCTGATTTCTTTTGGCGAAATTCGGGCGAGATTATTTGTAAAGACATCAGTTAATAATTCGATGACTTATCCTAGGATTTTTCTGTACAACGCAAGCGTTTTTTCAATCATCATATCAGACCTAAATTGTTTTGCGGTTTCTTCGGCCGCCAATGCTACGCGGTGTCTCAAGGCGGTATCGTTAAGTAAAAGTTTTATTTTTTCTTCAGCTTCTTCAATAGTGTGGACAATAAAACCATTCTCACCATTACGAATAATCTCTGGAGCCACGCCTACAGAAAAACTTATTGGTACCAGCCCTTGCGACATCGCCTCAATTAAGCTGAGCGAAAATCCTTCATAGCGCGATGTCAACAGCACGATTCCTCCCGCATGCTGATTTAACAGGGAAGGAATAGTATCCTTAACCGCATTTGCATTAATGGTGTGGTTTGGAATGTAATTTTTCATCCATTGCACTAACTTTTTATTCCTCGACATTACCACTGAAAACTTTTTGACTTCAGGAAATTGCTCAAAAAACCATTGGTGTTTCAAACCAGTAATCCTCAATCGCATTATGGACAACTTCAATTTTTTCAGCCGCAATCCCAACGCCCATTAGATCCCTTTTTACTATATCTGATGTGGCAATAATATAATCAGCGCGTTCAGCCGAATATTGCTCAATGGAGGCGATATCGTTGAGTGGTCGGCGTGTTTTTATGTTCAATTCGCGAATTGCCCCCAATTGCTTCAATCGGAGAAAAACATCACTACATCCATTTTCCAAATGATTTGTTTTCGGAACAGCTTTTAAAAAACCGATAGTGGTTGAACCGAAATGCGATACTACTGGTTTGGAAAAACGAAGAAAGGCGAGCGGGGTATAGGTTGTCCCCTGAATAATATCATGGCGCAATATCTCCTCGCGTTTTTCTAACAATGAATAAAAAAAGAGGATGTTGTTAATGCCCTTAAAATGAATCGGTGTATCTGTAAGTAAAAATTGCGGATAAAAGTTGTTCACCTCCACCCCTTTCTCCCGTAATTTACAAGCGATAAGATCGTTAATGAAATGCGCGCCGGTACCTATTTTTTTGTCGCTATGGATAAATGCTATTTTCATATTTACGCTAATATCTTTCTTCGGTAAAAAAATTTCCGTATCTCCTCGACCAGGATAATTGATGAGGCAATTGGAACAATAACAAGCCATTCTGAAATCGAGAGTGGTGTGGTGTGTAGGATTTTCTGAAGAAATGGTGTATAGAGCGCGGCAAATTGTAGAAATATGACTATCCCTGTGGCACCGACGAGAAATTTATTGGAAAATGGATTCATTTGAAAAATAGATTTGCTTTCAGATTTACAATTCCAGGCATTAAACCATTGGAACACTGCAAGCGTTGTGAGCGAAATTGTCCATGCTTTAGTAATATCGATTTCAAAGTATCCTTTGAAAAGATAGAGTGTTCCAATGGCCATCGGTAATGCCATCAAGAACATTCTTTGCGCCATAAGTCCATCCACAATCCATTTTTTAGGCCGCTCAAATTTTCCTTGCATGAGTCCTTTTTCTTTTGGTTCCATAGCGAGAGCAACATCAAGAAAGCCATCAGTAACAAAATTAAGCCAGATGATTTGAGCGGCAAGAAGAGGTAGCGGGTATCCCAAAACAAGCGCGCCCGCAATGACCAACACCTCGCCTGTACTCGTGGAAAAAAGATAAAGAATAACTTTTTTAATTGTCTTATAAATCCCTCTGCCTTCTTCAGCGACTGAAACTATACTTGCAAAATTATCATCGAGAAGCACTATATCCGAAGCTTCTTTTGCCACCTCGGTTCCAATTTTCCCCATTGCCACACCAAGGTCGGCGGCAACAAGAGACGGCGCGTCATTCATGCCGTCTCCGGTCATTGCTACGATTTCACCTCGTTTACGATAAGCCTGAATTATGCGAAGTTTGTGATCCGGCATAACCCGGGCAAAGACGCTTGTGTGGGCAAGTTTCTCCGCCAGCTCGTCATCAGACATTTTATCGATTTCTTCCCCAGTAAGAACATTGTCGCCTTCACGCCAAATATCCGCCGCTTTCGCAATTGCCTGCGCCGTGAGACGATGATCGCCCGTAATCATTACCACGCGCATATCCGCCGCTCTTACTCTCTGCATTGCTTCTTTAACTTCTGGACGAAGCGCGTCACTCATACCAAAAAAACCAATAAAAGTGAGCGGCGGAATCGCATTCTCATCAACGCTCCGCTCAGTATCTGGATTTATGGCATAGGCAACTACCCGAAAACCTCCCTGCGCAAGATTATGGAAAACTGATTCTAATTCTTTTTTCTTTTCTCCGTTCAGAGTTTCGGTTTCATTTTTGTGCCAGATATTTTTACAAAGCTCAAGCACTTTCTCCGGCGCGCCAACGATAGTAAGGAAATTTTTGCCGTCAACCGCTCGAATTGTAGTGTGATACTTTTTTTGATAGTCAAACGGCATTTCAAAAATTTTCGGTGTTTCCTGTTCCAGCACTTCGTGGCGAAATCCAATCTTTTCAGAGAGCACCAACATCGCAGCCTCGGTTGGATCGCCCGCAATCTTCCAAGTACTGGTTTCTTCCAAAAAAGACAGCCGCGCGTTGGCGCAGAATGCTGCAATTCTTCCGCTAAAAAGCAGTTCCGAATAATTTAAAGGGTCAATAATTTTACCATCAAGAATCGCTTCGCCCTTTGGCTCGTATCCGCTACCTGTGATATCAAAAATTTTGCCGTCCACATACATGCGCTGAATCAACATTTCGTTTTTAGTAAACGTTCCGGTTTTGTCCACAGCAATAACTTTCGTTTGCCCTAAAGCTTCCACCGCCTGCAATCGCTTCACTAGCACATTGCGCTTTGACATTCTCCGAACGCCCGTTGCCAAAACTAAAGTCATTACAATTGGAAGCCCTTCGGGGATAATAGAAACCGAAAGTGCCACCGCCGTGGTGAACATTTCTTTGAGGGACTTACCAGAAAGAATGCCGAGAACAATTAGCGAGGTGCTGATGACGGCTACTGTAACGATAATAACGCGAGAGAGATAACGAATATTGGTTTTTAGAGGAATCTCGGTATCAATCGAGGAGATTTTCTGCGCAATTTTTCCAATTTCCGTTACGAGTCCAGTAGCCACAACAACCGCCATACCGCTTCCGCTTAAAATATACGTACCTTTGAATACCATATTTTTCTGATCCGCCACTGGCAGATTGTCGGCTGATACTACTGTATTGGTTTTAGTCACTGGTTCTGATTCTCCAGTAAGACTTGCCTCGTCAACTTTCAGGGTATTGGAGAAAATGATTCGTGCATCAGCCGGCACTTTTTCTCCTTCCTGTAATATGATAATATCCCCGGGCGTTACCTCGGTATCTAAGACGATAAGTTCTTTTCCATCTCGCAATACAGTTGCCGAAGTTTCGGCAAACTTTTTTAAAGCAAGTAGGATGTTTTGCGCCTTGCCTTCCTGAATTGTGCCCACAATCGCATTAAAAAGAAGCACCGCAAAGATAATCGAAGCATCAATAACTTCTCCCATCGCAAAAACAATACCCGCCGCGGCAAAGAGAATATAAATTAGTGGACTTTTAAACTGCCGCAAAAAAATAATAAGTAAGCCATCCACCTTCCCTTCGGGAAGTTTATTGAGTCCATATTTTTGAAACCGTTCGGTCGCTTCTTCTTTTGTTAGGCCGTGCTCACGCGAACCGAGCGCACCAAGAACCTCGGGGACTGTTTTTGTATGCCATGAAATTTGTTGCATTATTGCCATAGGATTACTTAATCAAGTCCTCAATTGCGACATTAAGGGCTTTCGCGATTTTGCTCACAACGAAAACGGATGGCTTTTTAATAACACTTGTTTCAATTTTAGTAAGTGTTGTATAAGCCACATCCGCCTTACGAGCAAAATCGTCTTGCGAAAGCCCTAATTTTTGTCGCAATTTCCTTATTTTTTGTCCTAGTTGATTACTTTCCATATATTGATAACATATAACTGTTGCTTATTTTCGGACACAGTATTATACTAACAGATATGAGGACTTTTTTCAATTTTATCTTTACAAATAATCCCGCCCGAATTTCGCCAAAAGAAATCAGCGGAGCAAGCGGAGGATTCCTCCCCAAACCCCTCCTCCTCCGCTTGCGACATCCGAATTCAAAAAAGATTAGCCGAGTGTTTTGCGAAATCCTTTCCCCAAAAAATAGTTATCGCAAAACCGAGTCCGCATTAGTCCCGCCACCTGCCCGAATACTTGGAGGGCAGAACACCAAAGAAAAATGTCCTTTCCTTTTTAGAAAAAATTGGTCGCGCGCAAATCCGAAAAGCAAGGAACATTTTTCTTTGGTGTCCGCCGAGGCTCTGCGAGGCGGTGGCGGGGCTGATTCATTCGTTCAGTTTTCGCTCGAAAAAGGTTCGCGCAAAGTGTATAATTACAGCACATAAAACAGCATTGATGCTGTTTTATGTGCGCGGGAGAGGACTCGAACCTCCACGTCCTTGCGGACAGCAGCCCCTCAAGCTGTAGCGTCTGCCAATTTCGCCACCCGCGCAATTTTAAGCCGTGCTACCGATTTTCTGGCGGATTTTCTTCTTGGAGAGTTTTCTCAAAAAATAAAGTTTTGCCCGATGAACTTTTTTCGGCGAACTCAAAATTTTCACCTTAAGAATGTTAGGCGAATAAATGGGATAAATTTTCTCCACCCCTACTCCGGCAATACTGGTCCTGACAGTAAAAGTCGCGCCGGGTTCTTGGCCGTGTTTTCGGCTAAGGACTATTCCCTGAAAAGTGCCGAATTTATCTTGGACCGCCACTCTAGCGCCAGGTTTTATTTGTTTTAGAATTTCCTTATCCATACAAATTATAGTAGCAATCACCTACTTATTAGTCAATCTTTTTAAAACTAATTTTAATTCTTCCGGCAAACCAGATTCAATTTTAATTCGGCGACCGTTTTCCAAACTGAATTCCAACGACTCGGCGTGAAGAAACAATCGTTTTAACCCCAAAGGATTTTTTTTCGGTCCGTAAAGTAAATCACCTACAACAGGATGACCGGTAGAAGCCAGGTGAACCCGAATTTGATGAGTCCTTCCAGTTTTGGGCATAACCCTCACAAAAGAAAAGTATAACAATTTATTGACGATCGTCAATGGTTTGTTATATTTAAAATATTTTAAAACTTTGTATTCGGTAATTGCCTCTTTTTCCATTTTCCCCTGCCAGACAGTTCTTTTGGTGGTGCCGGATTTAAGACGAATTGGTTTTTTAATAACGCCGAATTTTGGTTCAAGTTTTCCGTAAACCAAAGCCAAATAATTTTTTTTGATTTGGCGGGTCTGAAAAAGATTTTTTAAATATTCAAAATATTTTTGATTTCTGGCAATTAAAATAACACCAGAAGTGTCTCTATCCAAACGATGAACAATCCCCGGCCGCAAATTCGTCTGCCCTGAACTTGTTGAAGGGTCACCGACACTTTTTATTTCCGGATATTTTTTAAGAGCCCAATCAGTTAACGTCCTTTCTTCGGTTCTTAATTCTGCATTCTTAATTCTTAATTTTGCTGGGTGCACCAGCAGGCCAGCCGGTTTATAAACCGCTAAGAAATTTTTGTCTTCGTAAATAGGAGTAATCTGTTCTTTCATTGGTGCAGTATTCTTGAATTAGTCCGAACGCATTTTTCCGAAAAAGTCCCCCCGCGAAAATTCGGAAAGGCGGCGGAGCCGCGCCGATGACAATTTTAAGTTTTTCTATGAGTTAATTATAACTCATCACAGTAAATTTTTCAATGAAAAATGATTGAAAAATTTACTGCTTTGGCGGCAAATTCTTTTTTGGAAAAGAAACGGGATTCTTTGGTAGTTTTTATCTATTGGCCAAAGCGGGTGTTTTGACTGGGCCCCTATCTTTTTGCACAAGAGATTTTGCTTTAGCTAAAAATTTACTGGCTTCTAAAATTTCAATTAAAACTGGTATATTGTTTTTAGTAAAATGAACAACAATATTACCAATTTCTTTAGCAAAATCAATTGGTTTGTCAGCAATTTCCCACATTAAAACATCGGCCTCTGGTTCGTATGAAATTTTTGCTTTATTTTTGCTTTTTATATTACTTTTCATATTGTTTTCTTCTACCGGGATAAAACGTTATGACCTTTATAATCCCAAACTCTTGTTTATATACTACTCTTAAAACATAATCTCTGTCAATTTTTCTCTGGGCAATCAAAAGAGGTAGGCGTGAGTTATCTATTAAATCTGGTTCTTCTATGGTTTTGATAACTTGGTTTTTAGAGATTAAAAATTTGTGCCTTTTTAGAATTCCAAATTTATCTCTGGCATGTTTAGTGAAAATTATCATAATAAATTCATAATTTCCTTTCTGGTGCCGAGGGAGGGACTCGAACCCTCAAGGCTTGCGCCACACGATTTTGAGTCGTGCATGTTTTCCAATTTCATCACCTCGGCTAAATTTTCGTTGATAATATCACGATTTTTTACTATAGTAAAGAAAAATGGCTCAAGTAATCACAATTTGTAATGCCAAAGGCGGAGTGGGCAAAACCACCACCGCGATTAACCTTTCGGCATATTTAGCCGCTCTCGGCAAAAAAATTTTATTGATTGATTTTGACCCGCAAGCCAACGCCACTTCTGGCTTGGGCATAGACCCGAAAAAAATCACTGACCACATTTATCACGGCATTTTCGGCTATGCCGAGATTGAAAAAATCATTAAAAACACCCTGCTTTTCAATTATCACTTGATTCCCGCTAATCAAGATTTAGCCGGCGCCTTAGTAGAATTGGTCAATTTAGATGAACGGGAATTTTTTTTGAGAAAATTTATTAATCGGTTGCGGCACCAATATGATTATATTTTTATTGACCTGCCGCCGAGCTTAAATTTACTGACTCTTAACGGCTTAGTGGCAGCTGATTCGGTTTTAATTCCGATTCAATGCGAATATTATTCTTTGGAGGGCTTAAGCCAGCTTTTGGAGATAGTTGATTTGATTAATAATAATCTCTGTCGAAAAATAAACATTGCCGGCGGTCTTTTGACAATGTATGATAAAAGAGAACATCTGTCCCGCGAGGTGGCTAAAAATGTTCGTCTTAATTTCCCTCATTATGTTTTTGAAACTGAAATCCCCCGCTGCGTAGCCTTGGCTGAAGCGCCCAGTTTCGGCAAACCGATTATTTTGTATAATCCCAATTCTTCAGGCGCCAAGGCTTATGAAAGATTAGCCAGGGAAATTTTAGGGCGAGAAATTCCCCTCCCTACGGGAGGTCTCCCGAAGGGAGATAATTTTTAATACTATGCTTGGCAAAGGATTGGAATCATTGATTCCCAAAAAAAAGCAACGAATAGACGACCAACAACCCCAACCAGGGGAAGAAAAATTTCTTTCCTCGAAACCTCCGCAGCCGACCGAGCATGATCTCCGACCACAGTCGGAGTCGGTCGGCGAGGACAGCGAGCGGAGTCGCTGGACGGAGCGACGCGGGTTGAGAGAAAGAAAATTTTCTTCTCCGCAAGATGCTATCTTCCATATTGAAGTAGAAAAAATCAAGCCCAATCCTCATCAGCCGCGCCGGGATTTTAACGAAGAATCTTTAAAAGAATTAGCGGCTTCAATCCGCGAATTCGGCATTCTTCAACCGCTCGTAATTTCCAAAATTGAAAAAGAAACCGATTTTGGCGCTAATGTTGAATATCAGTTGATTGCGGGCGAGCGCCGACTGATGGCAGCTAAAATGCTGGGTTGGGAACGGGTGCCGACCATTATTAAAAAGATAGGCCAAAAATCCAACCAATTGGAAATAGCCATCACGGAAAATCTTCAGCGGACCGACCTTAACCCCATTGAAACCGGCCGGGCTTATGCCAAATTACAGGATGAATTTGGTTTGACCCAGCGGGAAATTGCCACCCGCTTGGGTAAAAGCCGGGAAACCATTGCTAATACTTTGCGGCTTCTAAATCTTCCGTCTGAAATTCAGGAGGCTTTGGCAAAAAATCAAATTAACGAAAGCCAGGCCCGTTTGCTTTTGGTAATTGAAGAACCGACCCAACAGCAAAATCTTTTCCAAGAAATACTTAATAATAATTTAAGCGTCAGAGAATTGCGGCAAAAGATAAGCGGCAAGAGACAAGGAACAAGAGACAAGGAACAAGGGGTAACCGTTGACCCGGAAATCGTTAACCTTCAGGAAAAACTGGCTGAGCTTCTGGGCGCTGATGTTAAAATCAATCCGCCAAAAATTATCATCACTTTTTACTCCCCCGAAGAAATTCAAGGAATTATTGAAAAACTTTCCCCAAACGATAAAACTAATTTAACTTAAACTATTTTATAGTTTATCTCTTTCACTCCTTTTATTTTCTTCAACTTCAGGATTAACTTTTCAATCTTTTTTTTGTCGTTTAAATCGCAACGAATCCTTAGATTCGGGAAATGGCCTGTCTCCGGCACGCTGACTTTAATGATGTTTATATGGGACCGGGAAATAACCGCGGTAATGTCTTTTAAAATGCCGATGCGATCAGCCACCGTAATTTTGAACTCGGTTTGAAAATTTCCTTTTCTAACAAGCATCGGCGATTGGCGAAGGGCTGATTTGATTTTCTTTTTGGCATAACCGGTTTTAACGAATTTCAGCCAGGACTGCGATGGCTTCTTGCTTTTCTGAATTAAAATCTCCACTATATCGCCGGACTGAAGCTGATAATCCAAAGGTACAATTCTGCTATTAACCCTGGCTCCGATGCACTGATTGCCGACTTCGCTGTGGATTCCGTAAGCAAAATCAACCGGTGTAGCGCCAGCCGGCAAATCAATCACCTCTCCTTTCGGAGTAATGGCAAAAATCCGGTCTTTAAAAAAATCAATTTTAAGCGACTGGAGAAACTCCCCTGAGTCAAAAAAATCTTTCTGCCAGTTTCTCAATTGCTGGACCCAGAGCAATTCTTTCTTGTTGGCAAAAATCGGCTTTTCCTCCAAATATTCTTTCGTTCCCTTTTTCTGTTCATAAGCCCATTGAGCGGCAATGCCGTTTTCCGCCTGCTCATGCATCTCTAAGGTTCTAATCTGAAATTCAATCGGTTTATTGTCCAAACAAAAAACCGTGGTATGTAAACTGCGATAGCCGTTGGGTTTTGGCAAAGAAATATAATCCTTGATTCTGCCGGGAAGAGGCGGCCAAAGCTGGTGAATAATTCCCAAAGCGGCATAACATTCCTCAATGGTTTTTACGATAATCCTTAAGGCCACCAGGTCGTAAATTTGTTCCAAATTCATATCGTAACGAAGGAGTTTTTTATAAAGGCTGCTGTAGCGTTTTGCCCGAAAGTCAATTTTTATTGGTTCAATGCCCTGCTCTTCCAGAGCTTTTTCAATAATCGGCTTGACCTTTTCCAAATAGTTCTGGCGTTCTTCGTAACGCTCTTTAATGTTTTGAAGTAGCCATCTGTATTCTCCGGGATGAAGATAAGGGAAAGCCAAATCTTCGAGCTCGCCGGCTAATTCCTGCATTCCCAAACGATAAGCCAGGGGAGCATAAATCTCCGAGGTTTCCAAGGCGACTCTTTTTTGTTTTTGAGGCGGGATAGCAAAAAGGGTTTTCATATTATGGAGTCGGTCAGCTAACTTAATAAGGACGACTCTCAGATCCTTGCTTAGGGCCAAAACCATTTTTCGGAGATTTTCCGCCTGAGTTTCGATGCCCCGATATTTTAATCGGCCCAGTTTAGTGACGCCATCCACCAAAAAAGCGATTTCTTCACCAAACTCTTTTCTAATTTCCTCCAAGTCAATTCCGACATCCTCAACAACATCGTGAAGTAAAGCAGCGGCAATAGTTAGGCTGTCTAACCGCCACTGCGCTGTTTTAAAAGCGGTTTCATATGGATGATTAAAATAGGATTCGCCTGATTTTCTCTTTTGGCCTTGGTGAGCTTTTTGAGAGAAAATAAAAGCTCGGCGAATTAAATCAAGTTCAACTTCTGATTTTGAAGAACTCTTTTGAAACTCGGTTAAAAGTTCGTTGAGCAACATATTATTAAATAGAAGGTTTTGTCCAGCTAGCAAAATCGCATTTTGGATATCGCGAGCAACCGTAGAAAAAGCGGCCGGTTTTTGTCCGTAGTCTGACAATTGTGCCTGTCTGACATTTCGGGCATTTGATTTCTTCGCCTTTATCGTTGGTCATCGCTATTTTTATTGTTTTAGTATTTTTGCATTCGGGGAAACCGGAACAAGCCAGAAATTTTCCGAATCTCCCATATTTTATGACCATCGACTTACCGCATTTCTCGCAGATTTCTTCGGTTTTTTCTTCAATCGGTTTCTGCTTTTCCACTTCTTGATATTTCTGTTCAAGATTTTTATTAAACGGTTCGTAAAATTCTTTTATCACTTTCTGCCATTTTTGACTGCCCTGGGCAATCTCGTCCAATTCTTTCTCCATTTCAGCCGTAAATTGAATGTCAACCACTTCCGGAAAATGTTTGACCAGAATTTTATTGACCACTTCGCCGATTTCCGTCGGCTGAAACCGGCGCTCCTCATTTTTGTAAACGTAATTTCTTTCCTGAATGACCGAGATAATCGGCGCGTAAGTGGATGGTCGGCCAATGCCGTATTTTTCCAGGGTTTTAATCAAACTGGCTTCGTTATATCTGGCCGGCGGCTCCGTAAAATGCTGAAATGGATTGATTTTAATCAGTTTTAATTTTCCATTTTCCTTCAAGACCGGCAAATCAATCTCTTCAAATTTCATTGGCCAAATTTTAAGAAAACCGTCAAAGCGGAGCGTATTGCCGTTGGCAATTAGAATATAAAATTTAGAATTTTGGGCTTTAATTTCAACGCGGGTGGCGTCAAAAATTGCCTGCGGCAGCTGAGAAGCAATAAAGCGACGCCAGATAAGTTCGTACAACCTTTTTTCCTGAGGGAATTTCACCTGAACTTTTTCCGGCGTTAAATCAGGATTGGTGGGTCTGATTGCTTCGTGCGCTTCCTGGGCCAAACGGGATTTGGTTTTGAAAAAGCGGGGTGCTTGAGCCACATATTCTTTTCCCAAATTTTTTTCAATCCACCCAGCTGCCTGGCGGACCGATTCTTTTGAAATATTAAGAGAATCGGTTCTCATATAAGTGATTAAACCGTTTTCATAAAGATTCTGGGCTATTCGCATGGTCTGTTTGGCGGAAAATCGCAGCCGCTTGAAAGCTTCTTGTTGTAAGGTGCTGGTGATGAAGGGCGGCAAAGGGTTTTTCTTTATTTCCTTTTTTTCTATTTTTAAAATTTTATATTCGCATTTCTGTAAATCATCAACTATTTTGCCGGCTTCCTCTTTTGTCTTAATGCCCAATTTGGGAATTATTTCATCGTTAATCTTATGAAGCAGGGCTCCAAATTGGTTTTTTTTGCTGGCTCCAGCCGATTGAAGCAGCGTTTCAATTGTCCAGTATTCTTCTGGTTTAAAATTTCTAATTTCCTCTTCTCTTTCAACAATTAGCCGGAGAGCAACCGACTGTACTCGGCCAGCTGATAATCGCTTCATTACTTTTTCCCATAAAAAGGGCGAAAGTTTGTAACCAACCAAGCGGTCCAGAACCCGGCGCGCCTGCTGGCTGTCAACCAAATTCATATCAATATCTCGCGGGTTCTCCAATGCCTCTTCAATCGCTGATTTGGTAATTTCGTGAAAAACAATGCGTTGAACATTAGGATTTAGGATTTTGGATTTAGGATTTCCGAAGCCTAAGGCTTCGGTGAGATGCCACGCTATGGCTTCTCCTTCGCGGTCTTCATCGGTTGCTAAAATGACCGCCGCCGCTTTCTCCGCTTCTTTTTTCAGTCGATTTACTCTTTTTCTGGCTTTAAGCGGAATAATATACTGAGGCTCAAAATTTTTTTCAACATCAATGCCGAGTTTACTTTTGGGCAAATCCCGAATATGACCGTAAGAGGACTCGACTTTATAGTCTTTGGCCAAAAATTGGCTGATGGTTCGAGCCTTAGTTGGGCTTTCAACTATAACTAGGTTCATAGTTAAAATTATCAATTTTCAATTTACAATTTTCAATCAATTTTTAATGAATTAATTTTCAAAAAATCAGTCCGCGTATTTGAAAATTGAAAATTGGTAATTGAAAATTTATATCGTGTATCCCTTTTCTGTTTCTTTTAATATTCCTTGGATAATTAAGGGGGCTAGAGATTGATTGATAACTTGCGGTTCAAGTTTAGTTAGTTCAATGATTTTGTCAATATTAAGCGGCTGACCGGCTCCTTGAATTGTTTCAAAAATGAGCAATTGATTTTCATCTTTAATTTTATTAAATTTAACATTTGACATTTGGATTTTGGATTTTTCTAATCCTAAGTCTTCTAAAATATCTTCTACCGAAGAAACCAACCTTGCACCATCTCTTATTAATTTGTGAGAGCCGTAATAATTCGGATTATTTATTGGCCCCGGGAAAACAAACACCTCCCGGCCCTGTTCTGCGGCCAGACGGGCGGTCGCTAGCGACCCAGACCTTTGAGGGGCCTCAATGACTATCACCGCCTGGCACAGGCCGCTGATAATTCTATTTCGTTTTAAAAATTGACCTTTAAAATACGGGATTTCTGAACCATATTCCGAAATTATGGCCCCGCCGAATTCCAAAACCTTTTCTCCCAGATTTTGGTTTAGAGCCGGGTAAATTTTACCAAGGCCGTTGGCCAAAACGGCGATGGTTTTACCCTTAACTTCCAAAGCTCCCTCGTGCGCCGCGCTGTCTATCCCCATTGCAAGACCGCTCACGATAACCACGCCCATCCTTGCTAATTCGCCGGAAATTTTCCTCGCAAGCGCTTTTCCTTGAATGGACGCCTTCCGCGTGCCGACAATGGCAATTTTTGGCACATTGACTATCGATTCATCAAAAAATCTCCCTAAAATATAAATCTCTAAAGGCGGGTTTTGAATTTCTTTTAACAAGGAGGGATAATGAGAATCTTCTAGGGAGATTGATTTGGGCTCTAATTTCATTGTATAATTGTATAATAAATATAAACTAATTATAACAATGACCATTGATCATGACTAATTTTCGGAAACGTTTGTTGATTATCATCGGCGTTCCTTTGGGAATCAGTCTAATTTTGACAACGATTTTATTTTTTGTAGGCTCGGATATCTCCAAACGAACCGATCAAATTAGGCAACTCAGAAGAGATTTGCTTTTCCGCACGCAATTAACCGAGTCCTTGGCTTTGTTACGCAAGGATTCGCAACAGGCCAAAAATTATGTCGTTGAAATAGAAAATATTTTACCTAACCGGGATCAATTGGTAAGTTTTCCCCGGGATTTATCCACAATTGCCAGGCAAACTAAAGTTGAACTGAATTCCAGCCTTGGACAGGAAAACTCCGAAGGTATTGGCAAGTTAAGACAAACCGACTTTACCATAACCTCTCAGGGCCCCTTTGATAATTTCATAGATTTTCTGAAATCTCTTGAAACCGCTCGATACTTTATTAATTTGAAATCAATCGATTTTACTCGACAAGACAATAATTTTAGTGCACTGCTGACTGGCCGAGTGTTTTCTTTTTAGATGTAAAAATTATGAAACTAAAAGTTAAACAGGACACGTTATTTATCGTCATCGGTATTCTGCTGCTGTTGAGCGTAGCGGGATTTGTTATTTATTCAATAAATTTTTTGTTGAAAAATACCGGGGAAGCACTAGACCAAGAATCATTGAAAGCCAAAGAAATTACCAGATTTAACTTGGAGGGATTGAAAAAATTGGGAATAATTAAATAATATGGGCGACTAGCTCAGTGGCAGAGCGCGCTTACCCCGTAGTCAACTTCGCTGTACTAGGGGGTCTCTGATCCAGCACCAAAATATGCGTGTGTAGTTCAGTGGTAGAACGCCATTCTGATAAAATGGAGGTCGATGGTTCGATTCCATCCACACGCACACCAAAATTTCGGATCGGCTTTGGCAGGCGGGTAAGACTGAGGTTGAAGGTTCGATCCCTTCTGCGCCCACAATATAAAAAGTTTATGACTCTTATCCCTTATCTTTTTATTCGTCTTCTTTATCGCCTAATAGAATTTTTGCGGCATTGGTATTTGGATAGTTTTAAAATTTACAGCCATTTTATCATTTCTTTATTGGAAAAATTTGACCGGAGATTTGCTTTTAAAATCACTCTCAGAAATCTCTTTCAACCCCTTTATCAGGATAGAAGCCTGATTGGTTATACTTTGGGATTTTCTTTTCGGACTAGCAGATTAATTATAGGGGGAATTATTTATATAATGATGCTGTCGGCGGCAATGTTTTTTTATTTAGCTTGGCTAGCTGTTCCGATTTATATTATTTTTAAAATTATCTATGTTTGAACCCGAAAACTTCTATCTCTCCGAGCCGCGGTTAAAAATGAGAATTATTGAACGAATGGCGGCTCGCTTAATTATTTATTGCGGCTACACGCTACTGATAGCAATTGTCGGCACCTTTTTATTGTCTGATATCAAAAGTTTCTTTTGGTTGGGAGTCCTGGGCTCGTTATTTTTAATTGATAGATTGCTTCATTTTGGCCAGGCTGAACGATCGCTGCTTAATCTAAGAGCCCGACCTGAACAAAAAATTAATATTGCCAACTATCTTACTCCGGCAAGTTTGGGAGTTTTGGAGCGAGCGCTAGAAAAGGCATTGATAACAAACAATGATTTTTTTCTTTATTTAATAAAATTCCTGATTGATAATCGCGATATTCGGGAGGGACTGCTTCGGATGGATGTTCCGGTCAAAGAATTTGAGCAAAAAATCGACGATTTAGTTAAGGAAATTCAAAAAAATCCTCCCCTGAAAGATTCTCGGCAAGATTTAATAAATAAAATTGAAATCTTGTTAAAAATAGCTTTGCAGTTGAGCATAAATAATCAGGAAAAATATATTGAACCGCGAAGTCTTTTCTCGGGTTTGAGTCTCATTGGCGATGAAAAGGTTAACCGGATTTTTAATTTATTTTCAATCGCCCCCAATGATTTAGAAAACGCTTTAATTTTTGGCCGCTTTCGGAAAAAATTCAGATGGTTCAGGCGCTTACCCCCTAGCTTAGGCGGGTTTGCTCAGCGACCTTATAAAATCCGGCATCGATTTATGAATCGTGCTTGGACAGCCAGACCAACGCCGACTCTTGACAAATATTCTGTTGATTTTACTGATTTGGCCCGTGAGCAAAAAGCGGGATTTTTAATCGGTCATGAAGTTGAATATGACAGAATGGTTGATATTTTATCCAGACAAACCAAGGTCAACGTCATGCTGGTGGGTGAGCCGGGCAGCGGCAAAGAAACTTTAGTGGCTCATTTGGCTTTTGAAATAATCAAAGACAAGGTACCAAATTCTCTTTTTGATAAAAGATTAGTGGCATTGTCAGTCGGCAATTTGATTTCCGGCGCTTCAAGCGAAGAGGTTTCGGCCCGAGTCAATAAAATAATTGAAGAAGTTATTTTGGCCGGCAATATTATTTTACATATTCCAGATATTCACAATTTATCCAAAACTTCCGGGCCTCAATACTTAAGCGCGGCTGATATTCTTATTCCGGTAATTGTCAGCGACGCTTTTCCGGTTGTGGGCGCTACTTACCCCAAAGAGTTTAAACAAATAATTGAATCGCAAAGCGATTTTGCCAATGCCTTTGAAGTCATCCGGGTTAATGAAATTAGCGAGGATGAAGCCGTCAAACTTTTAACTTATGACAGTATTATTTTGGAAAATCAATATAAAATTATTATTTGTTTTGGGGCCATCAAACAAGCAGTAATTCTGGCTCATAAATATTTCCGGCATAAACTTCTGCCTTCCAGCGCCGAAGACCTTCTAAAAGAAACCTTGGCTGACGCGACTCAAAAAGGCGATAAGGTTTTACAGGCTGACGACCTTATTGTCATTGCGGAAAGAAAAATTAATATCCCTATCCATCGGGCCGGCGAAAAAGAAGCGGAAAAACTTTTGGGTCTTGAAAAAATAATTCACCAAAGATTGATTAATCAGGAAGAAGCGGTTAAAGCGGTCAGCCGGGCTTTTCGGGAATATCGCAGCGGCCTCAGCCGCAAAGGTGGACCAATCGCGGTTTTTCTTTTTGTCGGACCGACCGGTGTCGGCAAAACCGAGCTTTCCAAAATTTTAACCAAAATCCAGTTTGGCTCGGAAAATATGATGCTTCGTTTTGATATGAGCGAATATCAAGACAAACAAAGTATTTTTAGATTCATCGGCTCGCCAGATGGCCGGATTGCCGGCAATCTCACTGAGGCGGTCATTCAAAAACCCTATTGTTTAATTTTATTGGATGAATTTGAAAAAGCTCATCCGGACATTTTAAATCTGTTTTTGCAGGTTTTCGATGAAGGCCGTTTGACCGATAATTTGGGCCGAACCGTTGATTTCACCAATGCCGTTATTATCGCCACTTCCAACGCTCATTCTGATTTCATTAAAACCCATATTGAAGCCTATACCCCGTTCGAAACAATTACCGAACAATTAAAGAAAAAATTAACTGATTATTTTAAGCCGGAATTACTTAACAGGTTCTCGGATATCATTGTTTTTAAGCCTCTTTCTCCCGAAAATATCGAGGCCATCACAAAACTCCAACTTCAGGATTTAAGCGAGACTTGTTCGGAGACCCAAGGAATAAATTTGGTTTTTGATGAGTCGGTAGTCAAAAAAATAGCGGAATTGGGTTATGACCCGGCTTTCGGCGCCCGACCTTTGCGCGGAGTTATTTCGGAAAAAATCCGCAGCGTTTTGGCGGAAAAAATCTTGAAAGAAGAAACGGTAAAAGGCGGCACGGTTAAAGTAGTTTTGGAAAACGAGGAAATTAAATTCGTATAGATATGCTTCAAGAATATTTAAAAGATGTCTTCAAAACTTACAAGACCAGCGATGCCACCGAGGCGAGTTATTATACCGATTTAAAAAAGCTCTTAGAAAATTTTCTAACTTCAAAAGGAATTGTTCCGAATATAACTATTCAGCCAAAAAGGACAATGGCCGGTATTCCGGATTTTACAATTAGAAAAGGTAAAGAACTTATCGGATATATTGAAGCAAAAAATGTAGGAGAAAATTTAGAAAAAATCGAAGACAGTGAGCAGCTCAAAAGATATAAAGCGGAACTACCCAATTTTATTCTGACAAATTATTTTGATTTTTGGCTTTGGCGCCGCGATGCTCTTGATAAAGATAAGGGACGGTGGATTAAAAAATCAACCGCCGGCTTCTTTTACATGTTGCAGAAAGGAGTCGCGCCAGCGCCCCATCAAGAAAAAGATTTTTTTGAACTATTAGAATTATTTTTTAGTTATTACATTCCCGAAAGAAAAACCGCCAAATCATTGGCAAAAGAATTAGCCGGTCGCGCCCGTCTTTTAAAAACGCCAATCGTTGAAGAGTTAAAAAACGAAGAAGAGACAGAAATCGACCGGATTTATAAAGCGTTCAGAGAGTATTTAATTGCTGATTTATCGCCGGATGATTTTGCCGACATCTATGCTCAAACCATCGCTTATGGGCTTTTTGCCTCCCGACTCCGCTACAAAGGCAAGGGTTTTAATCGATTGGTAGCTTTAGAAGGGATACCTAAAAATATTAAAATTCTTTACGATACTTTTAGTTTAATTTCCGCCAGCGCTATTCCCGAGGTTTTAGAACCTTTTGTTGACGATATTGCTACTATTTTGGCTTATACCGATATAGAAAAAATCAGAGAAGAACTGCATTATAAAAAAGGCGCGGACGACCCTTTGGTCCATTTCTACGAAACATTTTTAGCCGAATACGACCCCAAGAAGCGAAAAGCGCGCGGCGTCTATTATACGCCTTTGCCGGTTGTTTCTTATATCGCTCGCTCAATAAATATCTTGCTTAAAGAAAAATTTGGAAAACAATTTGGCTTCGCTTCCGAAGGCGTAACGCTTTTAGACCCGGCTTCCGGCACATTAACATTTCCGGCGAATGCTATTAGGATTTCAAAGGAAGAAGCGGATAAAAGTCCTAATGCCGGCTCCTGGCTTCAGATTGTCAAAAATCATATTTTAAAAGATTATTACGCTTTTGAACTTTTGATGGCGCCGTATATTATCGGTCATCTTAAAATTTCCCTGCTTTTAGAAGATTTGGAGTATAAATTAGAAAATAATGACAGATTCCAACTTTATTTAACTAATACCTTGGATTTCAGCGAACACGCCGCTCAAAAAGAAATACCGGGCATTGTTCATAGTTTAACCGAAGAATCCGAAGAGGCTAAAAAAGTAAAAGAGGAAAAAGAAATTTTAGTCATAATGGGCAATCCGCCATATTCAGTTAGTTCTTCAAATATCATTCAGAAAGATTCGCCTCTTTATGAACTTTACGAAAGTTATAAGGAAATTGTTCGTAAGGAAGAAAAAAATATCCAGCCGCTTTCTGACGATTACATAAAATTTATCGCTTTTGCTCACTGGAAAATTAAACAAGCCGGTCAGGGAATTATAGGAATGATTACTAATAATTCTTATCTTGACGGCTTAATTCATCGCGATATGCGGCGTAAATTAGCCGAAGATTTTGACGAGATTTACATCTTAAATCTTCACGGCAACTTAAAGCGTAAAGAAAAAACGCCCTCGGGCGGCAAAGACGAAAATGTTTTTGATATTCAACAGGGAGTGGGAATTATTTTAATGGTAAAACTATGAATAAACTATAATTATGGCTTACATATTTTTAGATGAATCAGGAGATTTAGGATTTGATTTTACAAAGAAAAAAACTTCTAAATTCTTCGTTATTACATGCCTATTTATAGGAGATAAAAGACCAATTGAAAAAATTATAAAAAAGACGCATTCAGAATTAAAGAAAAAACATAAAAGAAGGTTCGGAGTACTCCATGCGGTCAAAGAAAGTCCTGTTATTCGTCAACGATTACTGAAAAGATTAAACGAAAAAGATTGTATAGTTATGACGATCTATTTAAATAAAAAGAGGGTTTATACAAAACTTCAAGAGGAAAAAGCTGTTCTTTATAATTATGTTGCCAATATTTTACTTGATAGAATTTATTCTAAAAAATTAATTCCGACTGATAAAAAGGCAGAAATTATTGCTTCAAAAAGAGAAACAAATAAATTTTTAAACGAGAATTTTAAAAATTATCTAAACAACCAGATGAAAAATCGCCATAAAATTGATGTCGCTATTCAGATTAAAACTCCTTCCCAAGAAAAAGCGCTACAAGCGGTTGATTTTATCAGTTGGGCAATTTTCAGAAAATACGAATACGGAGACGATAGTTATTACAATGTTATCAAAAATAAAATACCTGAAGAAAACCCGCTATTCCCATAAAAAAAACAAAACCCCGTACGTTATTTACGAGCAACCATCCGGAAGCCCACGTACGAGGAATTACTTGCTTATATGTAAATATATACCAAAAGATAATTAAATCAACTGTTAATAACTTATGCCTAAAAAACCGCTAAAAATCAAATATTCTGACCTTTACGGCTTGCGAGAGGAAAAATACAAGTTTTTAGAGAGCCACGATATTAAAAATACCGACTGGCAGGAATTGGAATTAAAAGAGCCGCGTTATTTCTTTGTGCCGAAAGATATGAAAGGAGAAGAAAAATATGGCGGATTTCTGTCAATAAAAGATATCTTTTATTATTTTCAGGCCGGCGCGACTACTGGTCAGGACAAACTTTTTATAGATACAGATAAAGAATCTCTAAGAATAAGGATAGCAATGATATTCAATAAAGTAATAGATGATAATCAATTAGATTTAAGCTTCCAATTGAAGAAAAGTCAGGCTGGTAAAAAATTAATAGAGAATAGAAATAGGGTTAATTTTGATGATAAATTATTTAAATTTTATAGCTACAGAGTTTTTGATACTCGTTATCTTTATTCCGAAAACAAATTTTTATGGAGGTCGGTAGAAGAACTACAAAAACAATTTATTAGAAAAAATATGGCACTGGTTATGACTAAGTCGTTATCAACTCTTTTCTTTAGACATATCTTTATTACAGAAAATATTGGTGATTATAGTTTTATCTCCGATAAAACAAGGGAGGTTAATTACTATTTCCCGTTTAATCTTTATGAATCAATTAACAAAAAACCAATTTTCAAATCTCAAGCCCGTTTAGATTTGGCCAGTGTCCAAAAAGAATTAGACGAATATAGCGAGGATAAAAAATCCAACATCAAAACCGAAATAATACAAAAATTATCAGATGTTTATAAAAAGCGAATAACTCCCGAAGATGTTTTCTATTACATTTACGCGGTTTTATATTCTCCCATTTATCGCCAAAAATATAATGAATTCCTCAAAATAGATTTTCCGCGAATTCCTTTTGCCAAAAATTTTGTTCTTTTTAATAAATTAGTCAAACTCGGCGAGGAATTAATTAATCTGCATTTATTAAAATCAGAAAAATTAGAGAATTTAAGCGCTAAATTTCCGATTACCGGCGACAGCCGAGTAAAAAAGCGGCAATATGACGAAAAAAGCGGCCGGATTTACATCAATAATACCCAATATTTTGAAGGTGTAGCACCAGAAATCTGGAATTATTACATCGGCGGCTATCAAGTTTTGGATAAATGGCTGAAAGATAGAATAGATAAAGTTTTATCTGCTGAGGATGTAAATCATTTTCTAAAAGTTATTACCGCTCTAAAACTAACAGTTGAACCCCAAAAAGAAATAGATAAATTATATCCGGAAGTAGAAAAAAATTTATAAATGAATAATCAAGAGATAGCCAAGATATTTTACGAGATTGCTCTCTATCTTGAGATGCAGGATGTTGCTTTCAAGCCCCAGGCCTATGAAAGGGCTGCTTTGAATTTGGAAACCTTATCCGAGGACATTGAAGAAATTTATAAAAAAGGCGGGCTCAAAGCGTTGGAAGAAATCCCCGGCATTGGCAAAAATATGTCTGAAAAAATCGTTGAATATCTGAAAACCGGAAAAATCAAAGAACATCAAGCCTTACGAAAAAAAATGCCGGTTAATCTTGAAGAACTGACCTCGGTGGAAGGTATCGGTCCGAAAATGGTCAGAGATTTATATAAAAATCTTAAAATTAAAAATCTTCAGGATTTGGAAAAAGCGGCTAAAGCCGGAAAAATCCGGAAACTCCCTAATTTTGGCTTAAAAACCGAACAAAATATTTTAGAAGGGATTGCTTTTTTAAAAAGAAGCAAAGGCAGATTTTTGCTGGGTGAGATTTTACCGATTGTCTACGAAATTATTGACAAACTCAAAAGCTTAAAAGAAATAAAAGAAATCACCGAGGCTGGCTCAGTCAGACGACGAAAAGAAACTATTGGCGATGTTGATATTTTAATCACTACTTCCAATCCAAAAAAAGTGATTGATTATTTTGTTTCAATGCCGGGTATTGTTAAAATCTGGGGCAAAGGACCAACCAAGACCTCAATTCGGTTGAGAGAAGGCTTTGACGTGGATTTAAGGGTTTTACCGGAAAAACAATTTGGCTCAGCCCTCCAATATTTCACCGGCTCCAAGGAACACAACATTGTTTTGCGGAAAATCGCGATGGACAAAGGGCTAAAATTAAGCGAATACGGACTGTTTAAAGTGACAAGAGGCAAGCGACAAGAGACATGGATTGCCGGTAAAACTGAAAAAGAAGTTTATAAGGCTTTGGGCCTGGATTATCCCGAGCCAGAACTGCGAGAAAATCAGGGAGAAATTGAAGCCGCTTTAAAAAATAAACTACCAAAAATTATCGGCTACAAAGATATTTTAGGCGATCTCCATATCCAGTCAGATTGGAACGGCGGCGAAAATTCAATTGAAGAATTATCTGAGGTAGCTCAAAAAATGGGTTATCAATATCTCGGTATTTCTGACCATACCAAGTTTTTAAGAATTGAACACGGTTTAAACGAAAAACAACTGGCTCAACAAAGAAAAGAAATCGATAAATTAAATTCAAAATTCAAAATAGACCCTCCGGGGATTCTTCGAAAACAAAATTCAAAATTTATGATTCTCCAAGGGTGCGAAGCTAATATCTTGGCCGACGGCTCAATTGACATTAAAGACGATTCTTTGGAAAAACTGGATTATGTGATTGCCGGCGTTCATTCTCAGATGAAGATGCCCAAAGAAAAAATGACCAAGAGAATTATTAAGGCGATGAAAAATCCTCATCTTGATATTCTTTCTCATCCCACTGGCAGAATTTTGAAAAGAAGAGAGGAGTATCAAATTGATTTTGACAAAATTTTAAGAGCAGCCAAAGAAACAAAAACGATTTTAGAAATTAATTCTTTTCCTGAAAGATTGGATTTAAACGACCAAAATATTAGAAGGGCAAAAGAAGCCGGGGTGAAAATGGTAATTAATACCGATGCTCATCATAAAGACCATTTGCGATTTATGGAATACGGCATTGCTCAAGCCAGAAGGGGTTGGGCTGAAAAGAAGGATATTATTAATTGCTGGCCAGTTGAGAAGATGCTAAAAATGTTGAAATAGTTTATGCACGAGATTTCTGTTTGCAATTAAGGCTTGATTTTCTCCACTATTTTTTCAAAAACACCAGCCTCGTTTTTTGCCAAATCCGCTAAAATTTTCCGGTCAAGAATAATGTTTTGCTTTTTTAGACCAGCAATAAATCTACTATAAGTTAAACCATAAGCTCTAACTGCCGCATTAATCTGAGCTTGCCAAAGCCGGCGATAATCCCGCTTTTTCTCTTTGCGACCGCGAAAGGCCTTAGGCCAGGCATGAAGCAGGGCTTCTTTAGCTGCTCTTTTTTTTGATTTCCTTCCCCATTTAAAGCCCTTGGTGTATTTAAGAGTTTTTGCTCTTTTTTTACGGCTTATTTTGCCTCTTTTTACCCTTGCCATTTATGAATATTTTCTTACAATTTTCTTACCGAAATTTAGCTGATTAAAGCCCCTTCCCCTTTTGATTTGATTGCCGCTTTTTTTGGCTAAAAAATGAGATTGCCCCATCCTTCGCCTCAAAATTTTCCCGGTTTTTGTAATTTTAATCCGACTAGAGATGCTTTTTTTCATAATTTATTTTTTCATTATCTGCATTACCAATCCTTGGCCGCCGAATCTGGGTTCTAAACCGATTTTATATTCAATGGTAATTAATTTTAAAAATTCCTCTAATTTATAACGGGCCCAATCTCTATTGTATTTCTCCCTACCTCTCAGCCGAAGAACAATTTCAACCTTATAACCCTTATTAATAAATTCATCAGCTTTTTGGGCCTTGATTTTTAAATCGTTTACGGCGGCCCTAACGCTTATCTGAACCTGTTTTAATTCGCTGATTTTTTGGCTGGTTTTTTGTTTCTTTAATTCCTTTTCTTTCTGGTAGCGGAATTTGTCAAAACTTATGATTTTGGCCACCGCTGGCTTGGCGGTCGGCGCTATCTCAATTAAATCCAGTTCTTTGCTTTCGGCCAAATTTAATGCCTCCCCAAGAGGCATTATTCCTAAATTCTCACCTTTCTCGTCAACTACCCGAAGTTCTGAGGCGGTTATTTGATTGTTGATGCGGTAATTAATAATAATTTAATTTTTTGTTGTGGTGGAGATGGGGGCATTGAAACCCCGTCCAAAATATTTTTCAAAAAACCTCTACAGGTTTATTCCCGCTAAGCGGGACGATTTTTGCTCTTATTGATTTAACCGAGTATATAAAAGAGCTTATGTGCTCGGCGAGTCTAATTTATAACACCGGTGATGACTTATTAGACATCAGCCGCCGATGCCGCTTAAGCAAAAGCGAAAGCGGGAGCCAAGTTTTTGTTGGCAGTTATATGTTTTTAATTAGTTTAATGAGATAATCAGCTCAACCTGCTATTTTTTGAAAAGAACTTTTGTCGAAGCCTTACATCCCCATTCTTTTTATTTCTCTTTCAACTTCACGTTTTTTTATCAATTCTCTTTTATCTGCCTTCTTTCGGCTTTTTCCTAGGCCGATTTCTATTTTTATCTTTCTGGCTTTGCCTTTAGTATAAACCTTCAAAGGCACCAAAGTCAAGCCTTTTTCTTGAACCCGGCCAATTAAATTTTTAATTTCTGATTTTTTTAAAAGCAGTCGCCTAGTCCGCTTGGAATCGTAATCTGACGGCATATTTTTCGGCTGATAAGGCGGGATGTCGCTATTCAAAAGCCATGCTTGATCGTTTCGGATTACAACATAAGAACCCGCCAGATTTATCCTGCCGGTTTTTATCGCTTTTACCTCAAATCCTTTCAGTTCGATCCCGGCCTCGTAAGTTTCCAAAATCTCGTAATCAAAATAAGCGTGCTTATTGGTGGCAATAACCATGCTTTAAGTATTAAGTATTAAGTATCAAGTATCAAGCCTGAAAACTCTTTAATTTTGTCGTTTTTTCAATTAGAATAAATATAATGATTAAATCAAAAATTATTGATTATCTCAAAAAAGCCATCAGCGTAAATCTGCGTAATTATCCGCGTTTATCTGCTTCTATGGTGGAGGTTTTTATTCCGGAAAATGAGAAATTCGGTCATTATTCAACGAATGCAGCTTTAAAACTGGCGAAAATCTTAAAAAGAAACCCAATCCAAATAGCAGAAGAAATAAAATCTCAATTGGAAAAACAACCAAATATCTCTGGTCTTATTGATAAGACCAAAATTGCGGCACCGGGGTTTATTAATTTCTTTATCAAAAAAGAATATTTAGCCAAAAGATTAAAAGAAATCCTTAAGAAAAAAGACAAATTCGGCCAAGGCGAGCCAAAAAAACGAACTATTGTTGTTGAATATTCTTCTCCCAACATTGCCAAGCCCTTAGGCGTTCATCATCTGCGCTCTACGATTATCGGTCAGGCACTGATTAATATTCTACGCTTTGTTGGCTATCGGGTAATTTCCCTTTCTTTTCCCGGCGACTGGGGCACTCAATTTGGGCTGTTAATTGCCGGTTATAAAAAGTGGGGAAACCCCGAAAAAATAAAAAAAGAACCGATTAAGGAAATGTTGCGACTGTACGTGAAATTTTCTCGGGCAGCCAAGAAAAACCCAAAACTACTTGACGAAGGCAGAAAAGAATTTAAAAAACTGGAACAAGGCGACAAAGAAAATCGCCGGCTCTGGAAATGGTTTTTGGATGAGTCGCTTCGCGATTTTGAACGGGTTTATAAACTACTGGATATAAAAATTGACCACACTATCCCAGAAAGTTATTATGAGCCGGAATTGAAATCTCTCATTAACAACGCCCTAGATAAGGGTATCGCTAAAAAAGGAAAAGACGGCTCAGTAGTTATTCCTATTCCTAACAGCCCAACCCCGGAAATTATCCAAAAATCAGATGGGGGCACTATTTATACCACCCGAGAACTGGCCGCTATCAAACACCGTCTTAAAAAGTGGAAAGCTGATAAAATTTTATATGTGGCGGCTAATCAGCAAACTTTTCATATTAACCAGGTTTTTCGTTCAGCCGAATTGCTTGGCTTTGCTAAATCAGGTCAATTGGGGCACATTAAATTTGGAATGATGCTGGCGCCTAGCGGCAAAAAATTCGCCACCCGGGAAGGCAGATTAATTCCCTTGGAAGAAGTTTTAGAAGAAGCCACAAAACGCAGTTTAAAAATTGTCCAAAAATTAAATCCTCAATTACCTAAAAAAGAAAAAGAGAGGGTGGCCAAAATCGTGGGTATCGGCGCAGTTAAATTTTTTGATTTGTCGCAAAATCGGCTCTCTGATATTGTCTTTGACTGGAACAAAATGCTTAATTTAAAAGGCAGTTCTGCTCCTTATATTCAATACACTTATGCCCGACTGAAAAGCATTTTACGAAAATCTGGTGGCCCTCAAAAAACATTCAATCTATCGTTATTAAAAAACGAACATGAATTAGCAATTCTTAATTATCTCCTTTATTTTCCGGAAATTATTGAAGATTCAGCTATTTATTATGAACCGAACCGCTTGGCTGGCTATCTGCTCCGCTTGGCTGAGAAAGCGAATTTATTCTATGAGACAACGCCGGTATTAAGAGCCGAGCTAAAATTAAGAAATAGCCGGCTGGCTCTTATTGAGGCAATTTCTTTGATTATTAAAAACGGCTTAAAACTTTTAGGTGTAGAAGCGCCGGAGAAGATGTAAAAATAAGACTTAAATATTTTATTAGCCCTTTCTAATCTTTATTGCTTTTCCTTCAATTAAAGCTTCGGCCACTTTTTTGTGAGCCGAGGTTAGAATACGCTGGAGGGTGCTCTGTGAAACTTTCATCTTTTTTGCCGCTTCAATTTGTTCCAGATTTTTAAAATCACAAAGACGCAGAGCTTCTAACTCGTCTATATCTAAATCAACTTCTTCTAATAAAGAAAGAGGGACGGCTCTTGGTTTAAAATAAGTGACGTTCGGGTCAAAAAATATTCTTCTTGGTTTTAATGGTCGTGTCATAAATTGAAATTTTTAAAGTTTAATATTATCCTTACACATAAAGAAGGTCTCCCCAGCCCCGCCTTCGGCGGGGCTGGGTTCTCGGCCTTCTTTTATTTTTTGGTCTTTAGTTCGGCCAAACGTTCTTTAATGGCTTTTAGCTCGTCTTCCAGAACCCCAAGTTCTTCTTCTAACATCTCTTTCTCTTCTTTGCTGGTCGCTGAATAACCGAATCCCCAAAATCTACCAAAGCCGCGGCCAAATCCTCTCCGCCAGCCCATTCCGGCGCCGCAAGGACCCAATCCCCAGCCAGTGCCTGGACCGAAACCCGAAGGACCAGTTCTATCTAATCGTGGCATTTTTATAATTAAACTTTTATTATAGAGGACGACCTTTAATTGTTATTCCTCTATTATGAATGTATACCCATAACCTCTGCGCTGTCAAGTCCTAGTTATCCACAACCAACCTGCCTGCCGGTAGGCAGGAAGCCGCTATTTTGACAACAAAAATTAACTCTCTTGAGATAAACACCGATTTTTTATATATTTAAGATAATGCCCAGTAACTCAACTCCGAATGGATTAACTCTAAGTTATTGAAGTTGGTTGCTGAGGCAAAAGAAAAAATCAAGATTATATCATTAATTCCTCAGTTCAGATTTAAGTTAATCCAATAACTTACATCGGAGTTGAGTTTACTGGGAATGCTGAAAAATATTAATTTCTTCAAACCATCGGAAATAGAAGAAAAAATCCTGAAATTCTGGCAGGAAAACAAAATTTTTGAAAAATCCCTTAAAAAACAAGCACCGAAGGGCGACTATGTTTTTTATGACGGTCCGCCATTTGCCAATGGTCTACCTCACTACGGCCATATTCTGGCTTCAATTATCAAAGACGTTATCCCCCGCTACCAGACAATGAAAGGTAAAAGGGTGCCAAGGCGCTGGGGCTGGGACTGCCACGGTTTGCCCGTGGAAATTGAGGTGGAAAAACAACTTGGCCTGAAAACAAAAAAAGACGTTGAAAAGTTCGGCGTTGAGAAATTCAATGAGGTGGCCAGAGAAAGCGTGCTTAAATACGAGGCGGACTGGAAAAAAATTATTCCCCGAATCGGCCGCTGGGCTGATATGGAAAACGCCTACAAAACCATGGATGTTGATTACATGGAATCGGTTTTGTGGGTTTTTAAATCCTTATATGAAAAGGGCTTGATTTACGAGGGCTATAAATCAATGCATGTTTGTCCGCGATGTGAAACCACCTTATCTAATTTTGAAGTGGCGCAAGGATATAAAGATATAGAAGATATTTCAATAACGGTGAAGTTTGAAATTAAAAATCCTATAACCTATAACCTAAAACCTAAAACCTATTTATTGGCTTGGACAACTACACCGTGGACATTGCCTGGTAATGTGGCGCTCGCGATAAATCCAAATGTTAAATATGTAAAAGTAGAAGGCCAAATTCCCGGTAATGTATATATCCTTGCCCAATCTCGCGTAGAATCTGTTTTCGGTAAAGAACATAAAATTATCCGGAGTGTAAGTACTCGCGATCTTATCGGTAAAAGATACGAACCGCTTTTCAATTATTACTCCAAAGACAAAAAACTTGAGAATCGCGACAATGGCTGGAAGATTTATGCCGGAGATTTTGTCTCGACCGATGAAGGCACCGGAATCGTGCATATCGCACCCGCTTTCGGCGCGGATGATATGACTTTGGGCAAAAAACATAAATTGCCTTTTATCCAGCATGTTTTAATGGACGGAAAATTCAAAGAGGAAGTAAAAGATTTTGCCGGATTGCCAGTGAAACCAAAAGATAATCCCCAAGCGGCTGACCAAAAAATTATTGATTATCTTTTAAAAAACAACAGGCTTTTCAAATCCGAAAAGATTACCCATTCTTATCCTCACTGCTGGCGCTGCGAAACCCCACTCTTGAATTACGCCGCCTCTTCCTGGTTTGTCAAAATAACGGCTATCAAAAATAAGTTGATTAAAAACAACAAAAAAATTCATTGGGTGCCAGCCCACATCAAAACCGGTCGCTTCGGTCAGTGGCTGAAAGAAGCCAGAGATTGGGCTATTTCCAGAAGCCGCTTTTGGGGTTCACCTCTGCCGGTCTGGAAATGTAAAAAATGCGGAGCGGTCAAAGTCATCGGCTCGGTTGAAGAAATTAAAGATAATTCTAAAAAATCAGGCAATAAATATTTTGTTATGCGCCACGGCCAGGCCGAATGTAATTTATTTAATATCGAAAGCTCCAATTATAAAAATAATCATCACTTAACCGAAAAAGGCAAAAAAGAAGTTAAGGACTCGCTTAAAAAATTAAAAGGTGTTGATTTGATTTTTTCTTCCGATTTCATCCGCACCAAAGAAACCGCGGAAATTATTGCCAAGCATTTCGGAATAAAAAAAATCTTCTATGACAAGAGATTGAGAGAGTTCAACGTGGGTATTTTTAACAACAGACCCAAAAAAGATTGTGATAATTATTTTTCTTCGTCCGAGGAAAAATTTACCAAATCGTGTCCAGGAGGGGAAAACCTGATGGAACTGAAAAATCGAGTTTTGGAATTTATTTATGAAATTGAGAAAAAATATTCCGGCAAAAACATTTTAATTATCGGTCATGAATATCCAATTTGGATGATGTTTGCTGGCGCCAATGGTGCCGACGCCCAAAAAGCGATTGAAATAAGGAGGGGTAAAAATAATTTTCTGAAAACCGGAGAAATAAAAAATCTAAAATTTGTTCCCCTGCCCCATAATCAGAATTTTGAACTTGATCTCCACCGCCCATATATTGATAGAGTAGAATTTTCCTGTTCCTGCGGCGGTCAAATGAAGCGCATCCCCGATGTTTTTGACTGCTGGTACGAATCTGGTTCAATGCCTTATGCTCAGGCACATTATCCGTTTGAAAACCGTCTTCCTTTTCCGGCGGAATTTATCGCTGAAGGAATAGATCAGACTCGCGGCTGGTTCTATACCCTACTGGTGCTTTCCACGGCCTTATTCAACAAACCAGCTTACAAAAACGTCATTGTCAACGGTATTATTTTGGCTGAAACCGGCCAAAAAATGAGTAAAAGGTTAAAGAATTATCCTGACCCGATGGAATTGGTGGAAAAATACGGCGCCGACGCGCTCCGGCTTTATCTTTTGTCTTCGCCGGCCGTGGCCGCTGAAAATCTTAATTTTTCCGAGAAAGGCGTTGATGAAATTTATAAAAAAGTGGTTCTCCGGCTCTGGAATGTCTATAAAT
>Ga0210004_1000243_pt1 | contig 32394 bp, 33 predicted proteins | sample CryGey13umfilter_FD_185450 | JGI IMG/M metagenome (GOLD analysis project Ga0210004, IMG submission 185450) | Groundwater microbial communities from aquifer in Utah, USA - Crystal Geyser 4/8/14 3 um filter (SPAdes) (version 3) | ecosystem: Environmental > Aquatic > Deep subsurface > Groundwater...
TCAAAAACTCATGGAACACTTAATATGGTACAATACAAAGAGAATACACCAATCTTTGGGTAATATTTCACCCATTGATTATTTAATAAAAACTGTTCCGGAGTCTCAAATGTGCGTGACGCGTACACATACTTTTAAATTTATTCAAAAAAGTATATAATTATAAAGTTATGAAGATATTTAGAGAGGGGTGTTTATTATGGATACTAGTAACAAAATTGAAGATACAAATGAAAATAAGATAATAGAGATTCCTTTAATTATTCAGGTAAAAGAATTAGCCGAAAAATTAGGCAAACCTGTTGTTGAGGTTATTTCTGAGTTGTTAAAAAACGGAGTGATGGCAACTATCAATGAAGATATTGATTATGAAACCGCTGCTATTATATCTGAAGAATTTGGTTTTACTGCAAAAGAAGCATTGGAAGATGGAGAGTCTAATAGGAGAACTATTGCGGATTTAGACTCAGATGAAGAGAAAACCGAATCAAGGCCGCCGGTTGTAATAGTCATGGGACATGTTGACCACGGTAAAACTTCCTTATTAGATGCTATTAGAAAAGCTGATGTGGTTTCATCTGAATCAGGGGGGATTACCCAGCATATAGGTGCATATCAAATAGAAAAAAATGGTAAGAAAATTACTTTTTTAGATACGCCTGGACATGAGGCTTTTTCAACTATGCGAGCCCGTGGCACTCAAGTGACAGATGTCGGGGTTTTAGTTGTCGCCGCTGATGATGGCGTAAAACCTCAAACGATTGAATCAATAAATCACTTGAAAAGTGCGAATTTACCTTTTGTTGTAGCAGTTAATAAAATCGATAAACCAGGAGCTGATATAGAAAAAGTAAAACAAGAATTGTCTGAACACAAAGTCATATGTGAAGACTGGGGAGGCGATGTTGTTCTTATACCTGTGTCAGCTAAGACAAAAGAAGGCATAGATCAGCTTCTTGAAATGATTTTATTAATATCAGATATGAAAGAATGTAAAGCTAATTCAAAGGGTAGATTATGGGGCACTATTATTGAATCGCATTTAGATAAAGGAAGAGGTCCAACTGCAACATTACTTGTACAAAATGGAACTCTTAAAGTAGGGGATTATGTCGTTTGCGGTTCTATTTACGGAAAGATAAGAGTTATTGAGAATTCTAATCTTAAAAAAATCGAAGAAGCGATTCCCGGTATGCCAGTTAGGATATGGGGATTAAAAGATCTTTCTGATGTTGGTGAATTACTGGAGGGTGTGAAATCTGAAAAGGAAGCAAAAGCTGAAGTTTCTGAAAGAAAACACTTTGAAAGTTTAAAGAATCTTAAAGAAAGAAAAAACATTGGAGTAAAGGGTATCTCGGATAAAATTAAAGAAGGCAAAGTCAAAGAATTAAAAGTTGTTCTAAAGGCCGATGTTAAAGGCTCTTTAGAGGCGTTAAATATGTCTTTAAATAAACTTAACACTAACGAAGTAGCTGTTAATCTTATTAAAGAGGGACTCGGTGAAATATCTGAATCTGATGTCACCTTGGCAGGCGATGATGCTATTGTGATTGGGTTTAAGGTTGGTATTAGTTTAGCAGCCCAGAAATCATCGGAAAAACATAAAACAGAAATACGTCTTTATGACGTTATTTATAATGTTATTGATGACATAAAAGAAGCACTGACCGCGCTTCTTCCAAAAGAAATTATTGAAAAAGAGATGGGTAAAGGTAAGATCCTTAAAGTATTTAAATCAGGCAAGAATGATATGATTATCGGTGCAAAGTTAATTAACGGAAAAGTTAATAAAGAAATGGAAGTAAAGCTTGAGAAAGAAGGTAATCTTACATACGGCAAAATAGTTGGTTTAAAGATTGTTAAAGATAATGTGAGTGAAGTATCAGGGGATAAAGAATTTGGTATAAATATATCAGGGATTTCTCATTTAGAAGAGGGCGATGAACTAGTCTTTATAATAAAAGAAGAGAAAGTTAGAAACCTTTAAAATGATAAAGAGAATAGACAGAGTTAATGAGCTTATTAAACAGGAATTAAGCAAATTAATAGGTGAATATTTTAAACTAAAAGATATTCTGATTACTGTTACTCGTGTTAAAACAGAACCAGATCTTAGAAGCGCAGAAGCTTTTATAAGTATTTTTCCTTTTGCTAAGGCAGAAGAAACATTAAAACAGTTTAAAGAGATATTGCCAAGGATTCAGCATATTTTAGATGGAACTATTGAACTTAAATATATTCCAAAAATTCAACTATTTTTGGATGAATCTTTAGAGTACGAATCTAATATTGAGAGATTGCTCGATAAAATTAAGGATAGTAAGATGAAACACTGATTTTATCAATAAGGAAAAGTTATGGAAGCTACGCTAACAGACAATTTAAATAAAATAAAAAATCTTGTTTTGGATAACAACGATTTTACTATTTTAAGTCATATGGATCCTGATGGTGATGCGGTTGGTGGTGTTTGTGCTTTGGCTCACGGTTTAAAAAAAATAGGAAAGAATGTTAGACCTGTTCTTTCAGGCTCTTTGCCTATTAATTTTTATTATCTCCCTCTTCCTGTTTTTGAAGAAAAAATACCAGATACAACTGATATTTTTTTTGTTTTAGATTGTGCCGCTTTAGATAGAACTGGATATATGCAAGAAGTTTTAAAAAGAGAAAAAGCTCAAATTATTAATATTGATCATCACATCCAGCTTAATGATTTTGGTCATATTAATGTCGTTGATCCATCTTTAACGTCCACATCGGAAATTATATTTCACTTATTAGATTTTTTATCGATTGATGTTGATAAGAATATGGCTAATTGTTTACTGACCGGGATTTATTTTGATACCGGAAGTTTTATGCACTCTAATACAACTAAAGACAGCTTAGAGATTGCTGCGCAATTAGTTTCTAAGGGTGCAAATATAAAACAAATAGCTGAAAACAATTTTAGGAGAAAAAATGTTTCTGCTTTAAAACTATGGGGAAGGGTTCTTTCTAGGATTAAGAATGACCGAGAAAAGGGGATTGTAAGCTCTATTATAACCAAGAAAGATCTTGAAGAATGTGGAGCAAATGAGTCAGATATTGAAGGTGTTGTAAATCTTATTAACTCTATCCCTGATGCAAGAGCCGCACTGCTTTTAAGAGAAGATAAAGATGAAATTAGAGGAAGTTTAAGATCAGAGAATGGTGGACTTGATGTGAGGAAGGTTGCAAATTTATTTGGTGGAGGGGGGCATGTTAGGGCATCTGGGTTTAGAATTAAAGGCAAGCTTAGAGAAACAGAAAATGGTTGGGAAATTATAGAAGAATAATTTTTTACTTTTTTATAAAAGTAATTAAAATATTTCTTTGCAACTTTTTTAGAAAAAGTCGCCCAAAAATCGCAGCCGGTTCAAAAAAGCTGAAAATTTTTCAAGTTTCAAGCTTCCATATCTGAACGATTTCTAAGAAGAAACCGCCCTCACAAAGAGATGTTATTACTCTCTTTGTTCGGGTTGGCAGATTTTCGTCTTGATAGGAATCAAGACCGTTTGAAACTCTCAAATTTTCCGAGCGCTTTTTTGAGATGGCTGCATTTAAGGCAAAGAGAAGAAAACAAAAAACCGCTTTTTCAAAATGCGGGCAGAAAAAAAGGTTTAAAAAGATTTTTGACATTTACAAACGCTTGTTCAATAATGTAAATATGCAAGAAAAACAACCATGGTATTACTTCTTATTTAAACCTATTCCTGATACTAAGCGTACACCTGAAAATTGGGGCCTTTTCTCTGCAAATTGGTTTCTTTGGATGATAGGGTATTTCGTTATCGGCCTGATAATGGTTTGGAATATTATTCAAGGGAAAGCAAAAATAGATAATCCAGTTTTGTATTTAATGGTTGCGCTTATGGTAATATTGCCCGGAGTTTCTATCTATGGTCTAATCAAAAAGAAATCTTGGTGGGTAAGGCCTGTTATAGTGTTATGGCCACTTTTAGTTATTATAGTAATCTTAATGAGAATAGATTGGTAAATTATTAAGATAACTATACATGAGTCAATAATTATTAATTCTTTTTTATTCAGTAAATGATAATATATTTCGGTAACCATTCAGGAATTCTTTTATATTCATTCCTTTTTTCCCTTCGGGTTGGATTTTGGTTATAACTAAGTAATGATCTAACGCTTTTATCTTTAACTTATCATTTTCAATTTTTAGTCGGTCTATTTCTAGATCGTTATTTTTTTCAATGTAAGCGTTTAGTATTTTCACTCTTAGTTCTTTTCCGTTTTTAAGTTTGAAAAAGGTAAACGTGCCAGGCCAGGGGTTTAAGGCTCTTATTTTTCTTTCTATGACTTCTGCATTTTCTTGCCAATTTATTTTTCCATCTTCTTTTGTAAATAACTTAGTATAATTGGCCTTATTATTATCCTGAGGAATTGGTTTAATAGTTCCTTTATAAATATTTTCCAAATTATCAATTAACATTTTAAAAGTTAGATCGGCTAATTTTTTTCTTAAGGATATTTGATTTTCATTATTAGTAATAGTCATCTTTTCCTGTAAATATATTGGACCTTCATCAATACCTTCTGTCATTCTTATAATAGTAACACCGGTTTCTTTATCCCCGTTTAGTAGAGCACTAATATAAGGGGATGGACCTCTGTATTTCGGCAATAATGATGGATGAGTATTAATAGTCAATTTTGGGACGGATAAAGACTTAGGGGATAGGATGATACCAAAATCAGAAACAATTAATAAATCCGGTTTTAAGGATTCTAAAGTTTCCTCTAGTTCCTTTTTATTGCTTACTTCATATACGGTTAGTCCTAAATTTTTAATTTCTCCTTTTACGGGGTTGTCATTTTTTTGCGTAATTATTTCTAGGTTTTTATATTTTTTCAATAACCCGATAATCTGGAGTGCAGCAAAGTAACCGCTTCCAGCGAATAATATTTTATTCATTGTTTTTTGGTTCATCATAATATTTTTAGAGCTCTATTTTTATTTTTTCTCCATTAGGCCCAATTTTATGCAGTGTATTAATATCTGCTTTATCTGTAAAAAGTACGCCATTTAAATGATCAATCTCATGTTGAAGGGCTCTAGCAAATAAGCCATCCGCTCTGATTTTTATTTGGTTTCCTTTTCTATCTAATGCTTTTAAAGTTATTTTTGTCGGCCTTTCTACTGATCCCCAAATTCCTGGTACACTGAAGCATCCTTCATCTTCACAACTTTTTTCTTTGGAAGTTTTTATTATTTCCGGATTGATAAGAATAGTTAAGGGTATGATAGGAACTTCTTCTCCATTTTTTCTCTTATTACCTCTTGACTCAACTATAATTAATTTTATTGATTCACCAACTTGGGGCGCAGCAAGACCAACCCCATTTAAGCCTCTAAGCGTTTCAGTCATATTGTTTATTAATTTGTTTATTGATTTATCTATTTTTTTAATTTTTATTGCCTTCCTTCTTAAAGTATCTGAAGGCACAGTTACTATTTCCATATTCGCCATAATTTACTCCTTAAATTAAAGATTCAGGGTTTCTTTCTATAGAAATATTCTTCATTGATCTAAATATTTTATCATAGAAAACTTTATTTTTCTCGGTTTTAACAATAATGACTTTTCTTGATTTTCCGTTCTTATCTGATATATAGGGGGAGAATGGTCCTATGATTTCATATTTTTTTAAATGTTCCTTGATCTCTCTTATTTGTTTATTGATTTTTTTATCATCGTTTCCCCTAAAAATAATTTGAATTAAATCACAGAAAGGTGGGTAATGTAAATCCTTCAGGTTTTTTAATTTATTCTCAAAAAATGAAAAATAATTCTGTTTTTTTATGACGTTAATTAAAGGATTTTCTGTATTCGCAGTTCTTATAATAACCTTTGTATCTTGGTTAATTTTGGATATCAGAGAATCTATAATTTTTTGTGCTTTTTCTTCAGCTTGATATGTTGGAAGATTGAGAATGCTATCGACAGAGAAAAATATTAAGAGACCGACTTTTTTAAAATCAATCATTTTTATCATTTGGGTCCCAACTATGATGTCAGCGTTTTTGATTTTATTATTATCAAAGTTTTTTTTGTTTCTTTCGTCAACTCTTAATATTTTCGCTTTGGGGAATTGTGCTTTTAATTTTATCTCTAATTTTTCAGTTCCTATACCTGATCTTTTGATAATTTTACTTCCACAATTGCTACACATAATAGGTATTTCTTTTTTAAAACCACAATGATTGCATAGAAGAAACTGTTCTGTAGAAGTTAAGGGTATATTGCAGCTTGGGCAGGTGAAAGTAAAATTACAATCAGGACACATTATCACAGTATCTTTACCTTTTCTATTTAAAAAGAAAACATTTTTTTTGCCTGATTTAAAATTCTTTTGGATTAATTGTTCTATTTTTGTATCAATAAACTCCCGGTTTCCTCTAATATCTAAAATAATTATCTCAGGTTTTTTAGCAATAAAGCCAGATTTTATATTCTTATATCCATTTTTATTACGATAAAAGTTTTCTAATGTTTGGATGTCTGTTTGCAATATTAAATTGCATCTAGTAATTTTTTGCAGATACTCAGCTATTTCATTTATTTTATATCTTGGAGTTTTTTCCTGTTTATGACCGTCTTCATATTCTTTATCTATGATAATAAGGCCTAGATTTTGGAATGGGGAAAATATTGCAGTTCTGGTTCCTATAATTAAATCAACTTCATCATTTCTTATTTTAAGCCACTCCTTACTCTTTTCTTTTTTATTAAGTTTGCTTGTTAGGGTCGCCGTTTTTAATCTTTTTTCTGATATTATTTTTGAGAAATTTTCTAATGATATGTTGTCAGGGAAGATTAAAAGAGCTTGCTTGTTATTCTTTATGCATTTAGAAATTGCTTTAAGGTAGAAAGATATCTTTTTGTCATCATATGTATATAGGATATACTTTTTGCCTGTCTGCCTAATTAAGCTTTGCTTATTATAGTTTGGTTTGATTCTGATCTCTGAAAGATGTTTTTCTAAGTTTTTTATATTCATGTTTTTTATAACTTGATATAAAGAAGAAAAATAGAAATATGATACCCACTTAGCCAGGGCTATTTGTTTCTCTGTAAAGAGTGGAGTAGGGTTTATGATATATATTATTTTTTTGGTTTTGAAGGCAGGTTGATTATTCGTTAATCCCAAAACTATTCCTTTAATAGCTCTATCACCTAATGGAATTTCTACAACTTGTCCTATTTTAATAATTTCTGTTAGCTCATTTGGTATTTTATAGGACAAGGCGTCTGTATAAGTAAATGGCAATATTTTTGCATACATAGTATGTATTTATTCTAGTCTATTGTGATACAATTATAAAGGTAAGGATTATTTATTATGACAAAAAGAAGAATTTTTATCGCTGTTAATTTTCCAGTCGAGATAAAACAGGCAATTAATAGTATTATTGATAAAATAAAAAATTCAGAACCTAATATAAAATGGGTTGATCTTGATAACACTCATATTACCCTTGCCTTTTTAGGTTGGGTTACGGAAAAAGAAATAGCTAGGGCCACAGTTATTCTTAAACAGATTTCTAAAAATTTTAAAATATTTAAGATCAACTTAGGCAACATCGGTTTTTTCCCTTCAATTAATACGGCTAGAGTAGTTTGGATCGGTAGTGGGGAAAATCTTAATATTTTAAATATTCAAAATAACTTAAACAAGCAGCTGGCGATTAGTGGTTTGAAAACAGAAGATAGACTGTTTACCCCACATTTAACAATAGGGAGAGTGAAGAAAGATAAAAAAATAAAGAATACTGATAAGATTCTGGCAATATCTAAGAAAATAGATATCGGAGAAGTTATTGTTTCAAACATTGATATTATGGAAAGTGTTTTAAAGAAATCAGGACCTGAATATAAATTACTCTTTAGGGTGAATCTAAATGATTTTGGAAAATCTATTAATGCTCTGATCTAAATTATCTATAAAGGGGGATAAAATGTTTAAAGATCGAAAAGATGCAGGAAAGAAGTTAGTCCATCAGCTTGGAGAATACAGGAATCGTAAAGATACAATGATTCTTGCTATTCCAAGGGGCGGGGTTATCTTAGGTTTAGAAATAGCCAAATTTCTTAATGTACCGTTGGATATAATAGTAGTAAGAAAAATAGGCGCACCAGATAACCCCGAATATGCTGTTGGCGCAGTTGATCAAAATGGCAATATATTAAGGAATCCAGAAGCCGAAGTGTCAGAGAAGTATTTAGATATACAGGGGAGAGAAGTTTTAAAAGAAATAAAAAGAAGAATAAAGGAATACAGAAAGGGCTCTGCAAGGCTCAATTTAGTTAATAAAAATGTTATTTTGGTTGATGATGGTATAGCAACGGGCTTAACGGTTTTGAAGGCAGTAGATTTTATTAAAACAGAAAAAGCTAAAAAAGTAATATTGGCTGTTCCTGTTATTGCAAAAGATATGATAAATAGATTAGAGGAAAGCGTAGATGATTTAATATTTTTAGAATCCCCTGAAGTATTTTTTGCAGTTGGGCAATTTTACTTAAACTTTCCTCAAGTTACTGATTCTGAGGTGAAAGAAACTCTAGCAATAAGCAGGAAAAGAAAAGTTTAATAATCTTATTCCCTAACGTAACCAATATATGTTAAAATGATCTATATTCTGTTTTTGTAATGGAATTTATATGAAAAAGAAAAAATTCTTATTTAGGTTTATTTTTCTCATTTTCCTTTTGGCAATATCGATATTGATTGTTATACCAAAAGGACCTGATTTAGATTTGACTAAAATTGGTATTAATTATAAAAAACCGCTTAAGCTCAATAAGGGTTTAGATTTACAGGGCGGTACGCAATTAGTTTATGAATTAGATACTTCTAAAGAAAGCCAAAAGGCAGAAGCTCAGGATAAAGCAATAGCAGTTATTAGAAATAGAGTTGATGCTTTTGGAGTTTCGGAACCCGTGATATATCTTGAAACATTCGGAAGTTCTCAGAGAATTATTGTACAATTGCCGGGTATTCAAAATATAGATGAAGCCATAAACCTTATTGGAAAAACCGCGCAGCTTGAATTTAAGGAATCCGATTCTTCCCCCCAAAGTATAAGCGGAGAACCGATGATGTTAGGAGGTGGATGGAAAAAAGATCCTGTTCTAACTGGAGCCGATTTTAAGAAAGCGGAAGTTGGTCGGGATGAAAAAGGGAACATAGGGATTGATATTGAATTTAATTCTGAGGGAGCAAAGAAATTTTCCGAAGCTACCAAAAGAAATATCGGTAAGCAGATTGCAATTTTTTTAGATAACGAAATTATTTCTGCGCCTACAGTACAGACGGAAATTCCTGACGGAAAAGCAAGAATAACTGGTAAATTTAATTTAAAAGAGGCTCGCGATCTATCTATTCAATTTAATGCCGGCGCCTTACCGGTGCCCATGAAGCTTGTTGAACAAAAAAATGTAGGAGCGACACTAGGTCAAGATTCGGTTAATAATAGTATTTTGGCTGGCTTAGTTGGTATTTTAGCAATAATGATTTTCCTTTTGGCTTTTTATAGATTTTTTGGTTTGCTATCTGTGATATCTGTGATCTTTAGTTCTTTAATTACACTGGCTTTATTTAAGCTTTTTTCTGTTACATTAACTTTAGCCGGTATAGCTGGTTTTATATTATCAACGGGTGCAGCAGCGGATGCTTCTATATTAATTCTAGAGAGAATAAAAGAAGAATTGAGAAGGGGAAAAAATTTTGGTTTAGCCATAGAGAAGGGATATAAGGGTGCTTGGAGCAGCATATGGACATCCAACGTAGTAAGTTTAATTTTAGCTTCGGTTATTTATTATTTAGGCACAGGGCTTATTAGAGGATTTGCAGTAACTTTAGGAATTGGTATTTTTGTTAGTTTAATGATGGTTGTTTTAGCTTCCGAACCTATATTAAGATTTATAGCATTAAGAAAATTTATCGGAAAGGAAAAACTTTTTAATATTTTGATTGGAGTAAAGGTAAAGGATTTAGAGGTTAAAAGCAAGATATGAATATAATTACTAACCGTAAAATTTGGTTTATTATATCGGGAATTCTTATGGTAGTTAGTGTATTAAGTATTATTTTTGGTCAGTTAAAAATGGGTTTAGATTTTACCGGCGGTAGTTTTATTGAAGTAAAAGGAATAGATAATGTTGATAAAGCCAAGGAATTATTAACTTCAGTAAAAATAGAAGTTATTTCATTAGAAAAATCTGATAATATATTGAAAATAAAGACAAAAGTTTTAGCTGATGATGGCCATAAAAAAATTATTACAGAGCTTAAAAAAATAAATAAAGACGTTAAAGAAATACGCTTTGAAACGGTTGGTCCTACTATTAGTAAAGATATAGCAACTAAAGCTTATCTTTCTTTGACGATAGCCATGTTAGTCATAGTTGGATTTATCGCATGGTCTTTTAAGGGTATATCAAAGCCGGTAGCTTCTTGGAAGTATGGTGTTTGTACCATTATTGCACTGATACATGATGTTTTATTTGTCGTTGGTTCATTTGCTATATTAGGAAAGTTTTTTAATATTGAGATTGACAGTTTATTCATTACAGCTCTTCTTACCATAATAAGTTTTTCTGTTTACGATACGATTGTTGTCTTTGATAGGATCAGAGAAAATTTGAGAAGATCAAGCAGGGAAACATTTGAAGAGATTGTTAATGATAGTGTTACAGAAACAATTGTTCGTTCTCTAAATAACTCTTTAGCTGTAATTTTTGTTATTACAGCCCTTCTTTTATTGGGCGGTGAAACCATTCGTTCTTTTGTGATGGCTTTATTGATTGGCATGTTTGTGGGTACCTATTCTTCTATTTTTATTGCTAGCCCGCTTTTAGTTACTTGGAAAAACTTGGACGACAAAAGAGCTAAAAAACAGGCTTAGATTGTTATTAATAACAATCTAAAGTAAATTTTCCTTTATTTATTGTTGTTTAGCTTCGGAGGAAGTATGTTGAAGACCCTTGAGAAAAAATGGAAAATAAATAAAGCTCTACCTGAAAGATTTTTTAAGGAACATAAAAATATTTCAAGGATATTTTTGCAGCTTCTTTTTAATAGAACAGTATTTAGTATAAAAGATTCCAGGAAAAAAAGAGAAGAAAAAATTCGTAATTTTTTGTATCCTTCTTATGAAGATCTTTTTGATCCTGTAGGCATAAAAGATTTAACAAAAGCAACTAAGAGAATACAGCAAGCCATCAAGCATAAAGAGCCGATAGCTATCTTTGGAGACTATGACGCTGATGGTGTCACGGCGAGCTCTGTTGTTTATGAGATGTTTAATTTTTTCGGAATCAAGCCCCTAGTGTATATACCGCACAGAGAAAAGGAGGGTTATGGATTGAATAGTGAGGCAATTAAAAGGATAGCTTCAAAAAAAATTAAACTACTTGTTACGGTTGATTGCGGAATAAGAAATTTTAAGGAAATAGAAGAAGCGAATAAATTAGGCATAGATGTTATAATTACTGACCATCATGAGCCTTCGTCCCGTATACCTAAAGCATTTGCGGTAATAAACCCAAAACGTAAAGACTGCAAGTATCAATTTGATCAATTGGCAGGCGTAGGTGTAGCATTTAAGCTTGCCCAAGGAGTTATTAGATTATTTCAATCTAAAGATAAAGGTGAGGTTTTTTTAAAGTGGCTTTTAGATTTAGTAGCCATAGGTACTATTGCAGATTGCGTACCTCTAATCGGAGAAAATAGAACCTTAGCTAAATTCGGGCTTATTGTTTTTTCTAAAACAAGAAGAATAGGAATAATAGAACTTAAGCGAAGAGCAAAAAACGGGAATGGTTCAGACTTAGATTTTTTTATAATCCCCCGAATAAATGCAGTAGGAAGATTAGATCATGCTGATTTAGCCTTTTTATTGCTTACAACACAATCTAAAATTGAGGCATTTAAAATAGTAAATAGGGTAGAAGATCTTAATATAAAAAGAAGAGAGGTAACTGATCGGATTCTGAAAGAGGCAAGAGAGGAAATAGAATCTTTTCTTGATGATAAAAATATTATAATTTTAGCAAACAAAGATTGGCCTTCATCAGTATTAGGCATAGTAGCGGGCAGATTAGCCGAGGAATATAAAAGACCCGTCTTAATCGTTGAAAAAGGTATTGAATTTTCAAAGGGATCAGGCAGGAGCTATAAGGGTTTTGATATTAATGAATCCCTTCAATCAATGTCTCATTTGTTTGAAAAGGTTGGGGGGCATAAACAGGCGGTTGGTTTTACTTACAGAACAAAGAATCATGAAATTATTAAATCTCAATTAATTGAAAACACTGATAATGTTATTGTTGGGAGTATAGAAGATTTTTATGAGATAGATGTTGAAATAAAACCTGAGGAAATCAGCCCGTTATTTTATAAAGAATTACAGAATTTTGCTCCATTCGGAAAATCTAATCCTACTCCAACTTTTTTAATGGAAAAAGTCAATATAACATCTAAGCGTTTAGTCGGTTCTAATAACCATCTTAAAATGAATCTGGAGAAAAATAATAAAAAATTTGAAGGAATTGCCTTTGGTAAAGGCGAGTGGGATAATAATTTACAGGAAGGCGATAAAGTTGACATTATTTTTAAAATTGAAGAAAATAAATTTTTTGGCTTTCCATCAATTCAACTTAGGATATTAGATTTAAATTTATCAAATGGCTAAAATTTATATGCTATCTTTAAATATTAAACCTTCACTAGAAGGTATCATCGAAAAATGTAAAAACAGACCAGGGTTTAATGCAAAATGCGAGGCTTTAATTAAGAAAGCTTATTCGTTTGCTTATAAGTGTCATTTAGGTCAAAAAAGAACTAATGGTGATCCATATATTGTTCACGCTTTAGCAACAGGATATTATTTAGCTGAACTGGGTATGGATGCTAACACAATAGCTGCTGGATTGCTTCATGATGTTCCAGAGGATACTAAATGTAATCAGGAAGAAATAGTTAATGAATTTGGTCATGAAATTGCTCAGATTGTAGAAGGTGTAACACGTTTAGGAGGGGTGAAATATTTTGGTAAAAGGGGAAGGGTTGAAGATTTAAGAAAACTTCTTCTGGTTATGGCTAAGGATTTGCGGGTTATTGTAGTTAAATTAGCGGATCGCTTGCATAATATGCAAACTATAAACGTTTTAACTCTCGCTAAAAGGAAAAGAATAGCTACCGAAACTTTAGAAATATATTCTCCCTTAGCTTCAAGATTAGGTATGGGTGAAATAAAAGGAATTTTAGAAGATTTAAGTTTTAGATATTATTTACCTCATGAATATAAAAAGGTGGTTTCTTTAGTCGGAGACAATGAGGAAGAAAGAAGAAAATATATTAATCGAGTTAGTATAGAGATCGATAAGAGACTTAAAAAAGAGGGAATACGTGCTTCGATAGAAGGAAGACCTAAACATTTATACAGCCTCTATAAAAAACTTAAAAAATATAATGATGATTCTTCTAAAATTTATGATTTAGTAGCAATAAGAATTATAGTTAATAGTACCGGCGATTGTTATAAAACATTAGGGATAATACATAAAGATTGGAAACCTCTGCCCCAGAGAATAAAAGATTATATTGCTATCCCTAAGCCTAGTGGTTATCGATCTCTTCATACAACCATTTTTTGTTTAGAAGGTAAAATCATCGAGATACAGATTAAAACAAGGCAGATGCATGAGGAGGCGGAATGGGGTATTGCTGCCCACTGGCATTATGAAATAGATAAGGAATCTAAAATTATTCCTGAAAAACTAAACTGGATTAAAGAATTAATTGAGTGGCAAAAAGATTTAGAAGCCTCAGCTTTTATGGATAAATTGAAAGTTGATGTATTCAAAGACCGTATATTCGTCTTTACACCCAAGGGAGAAGTTGTAGATTTGTCAGAAGAAGCAACCCCAATTGATTTTGCATATTTGATTCATACTGATCTTGGTAATAATTGTGTGGGTTGTAAGGTAAATGGTAAGATTCTGCCTTTAAACAGCAATCTACATAATGGTGACGTTGTTGAAATACTATTATCGAAAAAAAGCATCGGTCCTTCAAGGGATTGGTTAAGATTTGTGAAAACACCACTTGCTTTATATAATATAAGAAGATGGTTTAAAGAAGAAGATAGAGAAAAATATATCTCTTTAGGTAAAGATTTACTTAATTTTGAGCTTCGAAAGATAGGTAAATCCGTTGAGAGAATATCCTCTAAAGACTTGGAGCTGTATACGAGAAATCGCCCCTATAAAAATTTGGATAGTATATTAATTGCAGTAGGAAGGGGCATATTGAGTCCGAAGCAGTTAATATCGCAGATTTTTTTAAACGACGAAAAGATCTTTATTCAGAAAAAATCTCTATTAAATAGATTTTTCCCAATTTTAAAAAATAAATCTAGGGTTAAGCATAGAATCAAAATTAAAGGTCAGGATGGTTTTCTTATGAACTTTGCCTCATGCTGTAAGCCTAGTCAAACAGATCAGGTTGTAGGATTCATCACTAGAGGTAGGGGAATTACTATTCACAAAAAAGATTGTCCAAATATAAGAAAAGAGGATAAGAAAAGATTGATTGAGGTAGATTGGGATATAGAAAAATCTTACGAAGTTTCTATATATATAGAAGCAGACGGTAATATGGATATTTTAAATAACTTAACTAGATTTTTAGAAGAGCTGAAAATAGGTGTAAGAAATATAAATATGAAGACCGGCAAAATATCAAAGATTAATGCCGTATTAAAGCTGCAAAAATCAAGCCAGCTGAAAAATATTCTGGAAAGGTTATCTAATCTCCCTAATATTAAATTAGTAAAAAGACTATAAACGTTTTTATTTTCTCTTGTTTGTATATTCTCTGAAAAGACTTGCTGCGTCTTCCGGCGGTATTACATTGACCGATTCTATCCCTGTGCCTAGTTCAAATCCTGCTGGGATAGATATGCCTCTCGGCATTATTCTTATAAACCAATGTAATGCTTGTCCATTTTCTTCGTCTACTGTTCTATAGTTTCTAAAGTAATAGTTATAAGAGGGGTCAAAAAGCTTGGAGTTTAAGGCACCGAAAACCGCCTGATAAGTTTCGGCTAACCCAGCCATTGATTCTAATGAAAATTCTAAAATACTGCTTTGATGTTCTTTTGGGATGATTAATACTTCGTAAGGGAAAGATGATGCCCAGGGGCAAATTGCTATATAATGATTGTTTTCAAAAATAATTCTTTTTTTCTTTTTTCTTTCTTCCTTTATGAGTGAACATATAACACACCCATTATGCTCCTTATAATATTTACATGCCAATCTTTTTTCGTGTTTTATATTAGGACTTTCTTCATTAATACCAATAATTTGAGAGTGTGGATGTGTAATACTCTGTCCGGCAAAAAATCCATAATTACGGAATATTAAGACTTCTCTCCATCTTTTTAATAAGTCTTCGTATCGATTTTTATATGCAATAAATAAGTCCTGTAGCTCAATTGAGGTCATTGTTGATAGTAGTTTACTATGTTCCCTGTTTTCTACCAAGACTTCAGCTGTGCCATAAGGAGTTGTTGTTTTAAAAAGATCATTTTTCTTTATCCCGTTCTTTTTTTTATGAATCCTTGACTCTAGATATGGTGATAAATTTAAGAAACCCCGAAGATCCCAGTCATATTTGTCCATTAAATTCCAATCTATTCTGAAAGTTTCTTTAACATCTAATTTTTTCCCATAGCAAAAAGGGCAACATTTTTTGTATGTGGCAGCGAAGGATTTTGGTCCTTTTACATCTCTAAATCTTTTAGCTCTTTTTTTCGCTATAATAACTTTTTTAGCAGTAATGGGGCATACGCGAAGTTCATTCATGTTTAATGATTATTACTTTCTTATATTATAAATAAAGTATCCGATAAGGCAAATAGTAAAAATTTATTGTTTTACTTATAGTATTAAATTACAAATTGTTTACTAATTTTTAGATAGTTTCTATAGTGGAATAACAAGAGCTAGCTAATATATTATTATAGTGAACACTTGTAATGGAAGTTTCAGCAAGTTGTATTAATGAATATTATATGCTAATTTTGAGAATGAAACGAAATAAATAAGAGATAATATGATAAAAAAACAATTGCAAACACCAAGAGGAATGCGGGATATTTTACCTGAAGAACAAAAATATTGGCATTTTTTAGAGAATAATTTTGAGAGAGTCGTAAAATCGGCCGGGTTTTCTAGAATTAATACTCCAATTATCGAGAAGGCTTCTTTGTTTGAACATCCGATAGGTGAAGAAACGGATATAATTCAGAAAGAGATGTATGCAGTAAAGAGAAAGAGCGATATCAGTGAAAAAGATGAAAAAGAAGATAAAGAAGAGTTAGTGCTAAGACCAGAGAGCACTGCCTCTATTGTCAGGGCGTATATAGAACATGGTATGAGTAATTTGCCTCAGCCGGTACATTTATATTCTATGGGCTCTATGTTTAGGTATGAGCGTCCTCAATATGGAAGAACAAGGGAATTTTCACAATTTAGTTTAGAAGTTATAGGGGAATTAGATCCTATATTAGATGCTCAGATTATTTCTTTGGCAACTAGAATAATCCATAGGTCTAGAATTAGGGATTTTTCTGTGCAAATTAATTCAATTGGCTGTAAAAAGTGTAGAATTAAATATACTAAAAAATTGCAAGAAGCATATGCTCCAATTTTGAAAAAATTATGTCCTGATTGTCAAAAGCGCTATCATCAAAACCCTTTGCGTTTGTTGGATTGTAAGGAGCCAGCGTGCCAGGAGTATAAATCTCATGCCCCTCAAATTATTGATTATCTAGATGAAGAAGATCAAAATCACTTTAGGCAAGTTTTGGAATACTTAGATGAATTGGAAATTCCTTACGAGCTTAATACTTATTTAGTTCGCGGTCTTGATTATTATTCTAGGACTGTTTTTGAAATTTGGTCCCAAGATTCAGATCTAAAAGATAATGCCCAAGCAGCATTTGGGGCAGGCGGTAGGTATGATGGATTAGTTGAGTCATTAGGAGGAAGGCCAACACCTGCTATCGGGTTTGCTCTTGGCGCTAATAGAATTGTTGAATATTTAAAGAAAAAAGAAATAAAAGTTCCAGTAAGAGATGTACCAGATATTTTTGTAATCCAGCTAGGGGAATTAGCCAAGAAAAAAAGTCTAAGAATAATTGAAGAGTTGAGAGAAGAAGGTTTCAGAGTCGTTTCCGCTCTTGGTAAAGAAAGTATAAAATCTCAAATGAGACTTGCTGATAAATTAAAGTCTCCTTTAGCTCTTATTCTTGGTCACAAAGAAGTGCTTGATGGTACTATTATAATAAAAGATATGAGTGGCGGTATGCAGGAAGTAGTGAGCCTGGATAATCTAGTCGATGAGATTAAAAAAAGATTGCCCAGAGAAAGTTTTTAATCTAATTGATATTTCAATAGGATGGGGTAATGTCAAATAGTATTTGTGTTCAATGTATAGAAATATTTAAAACCTTAGAGACTCCAGAAAAAGAAAGTATAATTTTTTTGTTCAAAGAAAAGAAATACTTTAAGCACGAATTAATCTTTACTCCTTATGAAGGTTTTGAAAATATTTATATGATTTATAAAGGTAAGGTGGAAATATACCAAGTTTCTGCGGAAGGTAAAAAGGTTATTATTGATGTTCTAGAGGGTGGTGAAATGTTTTCTAATTTTTCTTTAGCCTATAGCGAGGAAGTAAAGGTAACAGATTTTGCCGAAGCAAAAAAAGATTCTGAAATTTATATAATGAGTAAAGAAGACTTTTTAGATCTTATCTCTAAATATCCAAAATTATCACTTAGTATAATCCAGAAATTAAGCAAAGCTCTAAATGAGGCCGATAGCAGGATACGTGACCTAGCTCTTAATAATGTAACGACAAGAGCTATCAATGAGTTGCTTAGATTTAGTAAAAAACATGGTATTAAGATAGCCGAGGGCACAGAAATAAATACTCGATTAACCCATGAAGAATTTGCAGAAATTATTGGCACTTCAAGAGAGACTGCAACTAAAGTTTTGAATAAATTACGCCAATTATCTTTTATTAATCTTTCAAAAGATAAGCACATTATTGTAAATACCGAGAAAATACAAGAACAGATCTAAAGTTATCTTCAATAAAATGTGATTTATATCACAGACAAGCTTTTAAGCACATTATAATATGACGTTGGAGTTAAGATGGGTTGCAGAGCCGAACATTAAAAACAAAAACAAAATTTATGTGATAACGTTGTCTGAGCCGAGGCTTAGACAGGAGTCACGAATATTATATAAAGAGTCGGGTCTCTAGTAACATTTCTTAATTCTAAGGACGCCCCAAAGAGCGTCCTTTTTTTATTTAATACTATAAATTAGTGATTTTACCTGGTTAACATATTTCGTACTATGGTTATAGCGATACAATGCTTGATCGATATTATTAGTTGCATTATTTCTAGAGAGATAATGGCTAGCAGTGAATATTGAATCTTCAACACTGTTTATATTAGCTACCCCGTCATTATTTCCATCAACAGCATACGCCCTGAAAGTACTAGGCATAAATTGCATTGGTCCTGTGGCTCCTTTGCAACTTTTAACTAAAGTATCTCCTCGTTGACCTGATTCTATTTTATGAACAGCAGCCAAGATTCTCCAGTCAAGACTGTATGCATCGGCTGCTTTTATATACGTATCATAGTAATCATCTTTAAACCCATTAGTAACTAATTTTTTTCTGTCTGATTCTTTGCGAGCGTCAGCAGGATTATTATTAATTTTGACTAATTGTGGTTTTTTAATTTCGATTTTGATTCCGGCCTTTTTTTCATTATTTATTTTTCTTGCAACACTTTTTGTAATAGGTTTATTGTTTTGCACTGGGATTTCAAAACTTTGTTCATAGGCTTCCACCTGATTGACTAAACCAGTTATTGCAAGAATTGGTATTAAGGCTAAGATTCTTATTCTTTTCATAATAAATTAATTACCTCCTTTTTGGAAAAACTTTCCCAAAAACAAAAAATAGGCTTTAATGTTGCCTATTTTTCAAAAGGAAGTAGTATAGCAAATCACTGGTAATTTGTCAAGAGTTCTTATTATTTGTATCATTGAATAAATTACAAGGTTTTTAGCTGAAGAGGATTTACAGTTTGCGTTTTTTCTGATAGAATTTCAAAAGTAAGGGGTTAATTAATGTCAGAATGTGTATTTTGCCGAATAATCAAGAAAGAATTGCAAGCAGATATACAATATGAAGATGATAAAATACAGATTAGTATCTAATATCGGTCCAGACGGAGGCGCTAATATAGTGGATCATATTTATCTTCATTCAATAGGTGATTCAGGGTTTGGTAGAGAAAGTTAAGAGAGGAGGTATTTAGTATGCAAGAAGTAGTTAGAAAAGATCATGAATCTTTCGAAAATCTTTTTAGAAGATTTAATCGCAGAGTCCAACAGAGTGGTAAATTATCTCAGGCAAGAAAAGGACAATATTTTGAGAAACCAATCAGTAAATCACGAAAAAGAGTAGAGGCTATAAGAAAATCTAAAATTAGAGCTTTAAAAAAAGATAGATATGTAGGTAAGAAATAATGAGTTTAATCGATACTATTAACGAAGACTTTAAAAATGCTATGCGAAATAGGAAAGAGCTTATTGTTGCAACTCTAAGGCTATTAAAATCTGCAATTAAGAATCTTGAGATTGAAACTAAAAAAGAATTATCAGATAATGATATTATAGATTTAATTTCAAAAGAAATTAAAAAAAGAAAAGATGCAGAAAAAACCTATAATAATGTGGGAAGGGTTGAATTAGCAGAAAAAGAAAAAAAAGAGGCGAATGTTTTACAATTATATATGCCACAACAATTGACAGATGAGGAACTAGATAAAATTATACAGGAAGAAATTAATAATATCGGAGCTTCAGATAAAAAAGATATGGGCAGAGTAATGTCTGAAGTTATGAAGAGAGTCAAGGGGAAAGCTGATGGCGGTGTAGTTTCAGGTAAAGTTATTAAATTATTAGAGTAGCATCATGGAAGAGTTGAATAAAAAAAACAGTTTTTTTTCAAATATGCCCGGTTTTATTGCCGGTGCTTTCATTTTGATATTATTAATAAATGCCTTAGCGCTTTTTAGTATTTTAATTCCTTCAAAATCAAAACTAGAACTCGATTCGGTATCTGATAAGACTATTAAGTCCCCGCGGACAATTTATCTTAAAAGTCAGGTAAAAACAAAAGAAGCTCAAGAGAAAGCTGCTAGCAAGGTCGAGAAAGTATATCGTTTTGATCCAAGTGTATCGGTTCAGCAAAAGAGTAAAGCAGATGAGGCATTTAAGGGTATTGATAAAGTTAGGGGAGGAGATGCAACTAATAAGGAAGAATTAATAGCAAATGTTTTAAGTCTAAATTTCTCACAGGATATCTCTAACTATATAACCAGTTTGAGTCTGGAAGATTGGCAAAAAGTAAAATCAGAAACTTCTAATCTATTAAATAAATTACAGGATAATGAAAAAATTAAAAACGATGAAAAAATATCCGATGAATTAATAGAAAAATATCTTTCCGATTCTTTATCTTCGAAAGATAATCTTGCTATAAAAGAGTTGGCATCTGTATTAGTTATACCAAATTATATTTTCTCCAAGGAGGATACTGATATCAAAATTGAGCAGGCTAAGGCGGAAGTGGAGCCGGTATCTTTACTAATTACACAAGATGAAGTTATCGTTAGGTCTGGTAAGGTCATTGATAAACTAGATCTTGAGAAGTTGGAAGCAGTAGGATTAAAAAAGACTGATTTCTTTGACCTAAGAAATATCGGTAAAATTATTATTTCCACATTAATTGCATTGATAGTGATTTTTTACTTCAGGTCTTACTATAATATTTATAACAGGGTTACTGTTACTTCATTAAAAGCTTTATCTATTTTTATAACTTTTATTTTTTTAACGGGATTATCTTTTCAGATTCTTACTCCACTTAAGCCAATAATGTATTATATTATTCCGGTAGCAGCTCCGATACTTTTAATATCCGTACTTATTTCTTCTGAGGTGGCAATTTTTTCAGCGATAATATTTTCTATTTTTTTAGGAATTATATCTTCAAATTCACTAGAATTATTAGCAATATATTTAGTTACTTCTTTGGTTGGTATCTATGCATTAAGATATGTTAATAAGATAGGTGATTTTTTTAGAATTGGGATATATTTAGCATTCTTCCATTTTGTTGTAGCTTTTGCTTTTCATCTAATTGCCGGAAGTTTTTCTATTAGAACTGTTTCTGTTTTGCTTGGCGCTGCTTCTATCTATGGCTTAGGTGCTATTGTTCTAATAATAGGTACTTTATTATTTTGGGGAAATATTTTTAAAGTTACTACTTTATTAGAATTATTAGAATTAGAAAATCCTAATCAATCTTTATTGAAAGATTTATCATTAAGGGCACCGGGTACCTATCATCATAGTATTTTAGTCTCAAATTTGGCTGAAAGGGCGGCGAGTGATATAAAGGCAAACTCTTTGCTTGTAAGGGTTGGTGCAATATATCATGATATCGGTAAAACATTTAATCCCGCATATTTTATTGAGAATCAGAAAAGATATAATTTACATGAAAAATTACAAGATCCTGAAAAGAGTGCCGAAATAATTAAAAGTCATGTTTCTGATGGCATTAAGTTAGCTAAACAAAATAAATTACCTCAAGAAATTATTAATTTTATAGAAAGTCATCACGGCAATTCAGAGGTTTTCTATTTTTTATCTCAAGCAAAAGAAAAAAATATAGAAATAGATTTATCTAAATTTCATTATAGTGGGCCATTGCCTGGCTCTAAAGAAACCGCTATATTAATGTTGGCTGATGCTATTGAAGCTAAGGCAAGGTCACTAGATGATTTGACCTATGATAAAATAAAAGAATTAGTTTTTCAGGTAGTTGATTCGAAATTAAAATCCGGCCAGCTATCACTTTCTGAATTATCGCTCAAAGAAATTGATATTATTAAAAATTCATTTATAAACACCCTAAGAACAATGCATCATAAGAGAATAAAATATCCTGATGAAAAAAAATAAGATTGAAATAGTAAATTGTAAGTTAACAATGGCCGATAAAAAATTCCTAAAGAAAATTCTTGAGAATTTGATTTCGTTAGCTAAAATCAAAGACAAAATTGCAATCTCTTTGGTATTAATGGAAGATTATGATATTAAAAAAATAAATAAGCTTTTTAGAAATAAAGATAAGATTACTACGGTACTTTCTTTTCCTCTTCTGACAAAGAAACCTAAGTTTATTCTACCTAGAAATATATTGTATTTAGGTGATATAATACTGAATATCGAGAGGATCAGAAAAAACAGTAAAGACAGAAAAGAGTTTAGATTATTTATAAAAGAAAATTTAGTACATGCTTTTCTACATTTATTATTATATAGCCATAATAAAATAGCTGATCAAAGAAAAATGGGAAAAAAAGAGAAAGAATTATTAAAGGAGCTAGATGCTATTTAGAAAATTTTCCAAAAGCCTTAAATTTGCTAGTTTGGGTTTTAGATTTTTTATTAGAGAAAGAAATATCAAGATACACCTAGGAGCTGCATTGACGGTGATATTATTAGGATTATTTTTTGGTATTAGTTCTTTAGAATGGGTAGCAATAATTTTGTCTATATGCCTTGTTATAAGTTTAGAAATTGTGAATACTGTGATAGAAGAGGCTATGGATTTATTAAATTCAGAAAAAAATGTAAAAGTAATGATTGTTAAGGATCTATCCGCAGCTGCGGTATTTGTTTCTGCAATCGGTAGCATTTTTGTAGGTTTGTTAGTTTTTATACATTATATTTTGAAAATGTTGCAGTAAGAGTTATTTATTTTTATAATAAAATAGACTCTAAGTTTAATTGTAAGAGAGGTAAAGTTGAAACAATCTAATTTTGCTGTTGGTTTAGACGTAGGTACAACAAAGGTTTGTGTTGTTGTTGCTCGAAAAAATAATAATAGTTCAAAAATCGAAGTTATTGGGGTTGGTTCATCTGTGACTAAAGGTTTAAGAAGAGGAGTGGTAATTGATGTAGAAGAAACCGTAACTAGCATCAGTGCTGCTCTAGAAAAAGCCGAAAGGATGTCTGGTATCCACATTGATCATGCTTATATTTCAGTTGGTGGTACACACTTGGAAGCCATTGACAATAAAGGTGTTGTTGCAATTTCAAGTAAAGAGGGTGAAATAACGGTTGAAGACGAAGATAGAACCATAGAAGCTGCCTCGGCAGTTAACCTTACTCCGAATAGAGAAATATTACATGTTATCCCCCAAGCTTTTACTGTTGATGATCAGGAAGGTATAAAAGATCCTGTTGGGATGACAGGTATTAGGCTAGAAGTAAAGACACATATTATACATGGATCTATGCCAGCTATTAGAAATTTAAGTAAATGCATCGATCAGGCTGGAGCTGATATTGATGGAATGGTTGTTGTACCAATTGCTGCCAGTATGTCTGTTTTATCAAAGAGACAAAAAGAATTAGGCTGTGCGTTGATAGATTTAGGGGGAGGCACGACTAGTATCGCTGTTTTCGAAGAAGGTAATATAATAGGTAGCAGAGTGTTACCGATTGGCGCTAATCATATTACAAATGATATAGCTATTGGTTTGAGAACTTCGGTAGATATTGCCGAAAGAGTTAAAATAGAATATGGAACAGCTATGAAAAAAGATATAAATAAAAAAGATGAAATAGATCTTTCCAGCTTTAGTAAAATTGAGGATGCAAAAGTTAAACGGGTGGATGTTGTTGATATTATTGAGGCTAGACTCTCAGAAATTTTTTCTTTAGTCAGAAAAGAATTAAATAAAATTAAAAAAGGTAGCTTGCTTCCATGTGGCGTTATATTAACTGGCGGTGGAGCAAAGCTACCAGGCATAGTAGATTTTGTTAAAGAAGAATTAAAACTTCCAGCACAGGTTGGTTTTCCAAGAGATATAGAAGGAATTGTTGATAGAGTTGATGACCCTTTATTTTCTGTACCCTTAGGCCTTGTAATTTGGGCATTCGAGCAAGGTGGTTCTAATAAATCATTTATAAAATCTTTGAAAAATGTTCCAATTAATAGTTTTATGAAAAATGCTAAAAAATGGTTTAAAAACTTTCTTCCTTAATCAAATTACTTTACTTTTATTATAAATACTTGGTTATGCATAAAAGACTTGCCAAGTATTTATATTATGCTATACTTTGCTTGTATAGTGTTGAACCCCAAAAATGGTCACAGAATTTTAAAAAAAATTAACTATAAATCATTGAACAATAATATTGTTCTTAAACCTTTTTAGCAAATAGGAGGTTAACAAATGGAAGTAAAACCAGATATTGAGACTTTCGCTAAAATTAAAGTAGTTGGTGTCGGAGGCGGCGGTTCTCAAGCAGTAAACAGAATGATTAGCTCTAAACTTAAAGGCGTTGAATTTATTTCAATTAATACTGATGCTCAGGCTCTACATTTTTCTGAGGCATCAAAAAAGATTCATATCGGTAAGGAAATCACCAGAGGATTAGGGGCTGGAGCTGATCCGGAGATTGGTAAAAAGTCTGGAGAAGAAGATAGAGAAGAAATTAGCGAAGCATTGGCAGGTGCTGATATGGTTTTCATAACTTATGGTTTAGGTGGAGGTACTGGAACTGGTGCTGGTCCAATTGTTGCTGAAGTTGCTAAGAGTCTTGGAGCTCTTACAGTTGCTGTTGTTACAAAACCTTTTAATTTTGAAGGGCAGAAAAGAAAAGTAGTTGCGGATTCAGGTTTAACAGAATTAAGAGAAAAAGTAGATACTCTTATTACCATTCCTAATGATAGGGTTCTTCAGATAGTTGATAGAAAAACTTCCATGCTTGATGCATTTAAAATAGTTGACGATATTTTAAGACAAGGCGTACAAGGTATAGCAGATTTAATAACAATGCACGGAATGATTAACGTAGATTTTGCTGATGTTAAAACAATAATGGCAGAAGCAGGATCCGCTTTAATGGGTATTGGGATAGCTAGTGGCGATAATAGAGCTATTGATGCAGCAAAAGCCGCTATTGATAGTCCTTTGTTGGATCTTTCAATTGATGGTGCTAAAGGAGTTTTATTTAATGTTACGGGTGGTTATGATTTGGGGATGCATGAAATAGATGAGGCAGCAAAGGTTATTACTGACGCAACTGATCCAGAAGCAAATATTATATTCGGTGCTGTTATAGATGAAACTATGCAAGGCGAGATAAAGATAACAGTTATTGCTACTGGTTTTGATAATAAGCATTATAAGAAAGACGAAAAAATCCAAAAAGATCACATTGTATCAGACTTGCATATAACAGATGCCTTTGAAAGGCACCCGCTTAAAACAGATAAAATCTTAGAAACAAAAGAAGAAAAAGATGAAGACGAAGATGACAGACCTACAAGACGAATAAGCTTAGATAGTGAAAAGGAAAAAGAAGAGATTGCGAGTTTCTCAGAAGATGATGAGTTTGATGTACCCGCATTTATAAGAAGGAAATTGAAAAAATAGATTCGTTATTTTATAAAAAATAGGACTCGATATCGAGTCCTATTTTATTTTATCAATAATTTAAAGAGTGCTTGATTATTATTTAAAAGCTTTGCAAAGCTTTTAAATAATTTGTTATTGATAAATTATTTTTAATACAATATATTGTGTTAAGAGAAGTAGTCGTGATACTATATCTTGTGGTAAAAAAGTTCTTGACAGCTTGTTCGGCAATCGATATTTTAGAATAGAAAGGTGTATACTCGACTTTAAAAAGGAGGAAATACGGTGAAATGTCCTAACTGTCTTTCTGATAACACAAAAGTGATTGACTCACGAGATGTTGATGACTTTAAGGCTGTTAGAAGAAGAAGAGAATGCGAGAAATGCAAAAGTCGTTTTACAACTTATGAGAGAGTCGAACTTACAAATCTTTTAGTGGTAAAGAAAGATGGTCGTCGAGAGGTTTATGACCGAAATAAACTTGAAAGCGGGATATTCAAATCATGCGAAAAAAGAGCAATTTCTCGCGAACAGATAGAAAGAACCGTTTCTGATATTGAGAGTAAGCTGCAATCAACCTGTGATACTGAAATTAAAAGTAAAAAGATTGGGGAGCTGGTTATTAGAGCATTGAAGAAAATTGATAAAGTGGCTTATATACGTTTTGCTTCCGTTTATAAATCATTTGATGATTTGCAGTCTTTTGAAGAAGAATTACAAACTTTAAAAAAGAAAAAATATTCATTTAAGGATTAACCAATTTTCTTACAATAAATAATAATTAATATAAGGGGCAAAAAATTGACCATAGAAAACAGAAGACTTTTTCAATACCTAGTGAAAGAAGTAGAGAATACAGGGTTACCAAGGGAAGCCATAGAAGAGATAGTGGAAATTATAGGTAAGAATTTTGAAAAATATAAAAAAGTTTCTGAGGACCAACTTAAGATGAATGAAATTCTTAGAGTGGTTAAGGAAAGCAATGATTACAAAGACTCAACTGATTTACATCTTTTGGTATCTGCCCCGACAAAAGGTGAAACTTTAAATTGGGACAGGGAAAGAATTAAAGATGCTTTGATAAAAGAAGCACAGCTATCAGACAAAGAAGCAGAAGACATTGCATTTGCAGTGGAAAGAAAGGTTTTATCTTCGGGTATTAGAACTATTAATGTAAGCCTTCTGAGGGAATTGGTTGATAATGAACTTTTTGAAAGAGGATACCAGGCAAAACTAAAAAAACAGGAAGTGATTGGTATTTCTACTTATAATATCAACCAGTTAATTTTTTCGAATACAAAAGAAAATAGTAACATAAAATCGAATAACCCAGAGGCTGTAAATTTAGGTATTGCCGAGACGATTCTGAAACAATTCGCTCTAAAAGAAGTATTTTCTCCAGAAATTGCTGAAGCGCACATGAAAGGCTCAATACATCTTCATGACTTAGGATATCCGGTAAGGGCTTATTGCTCAGCACACTCTATCGAATATATTAAAAAATATGGTTTAAGATTAGATAATTTAAGTACTGCTTCTACTCCTGCAAGATTTGCATCAACTCTAACCGGACATATTAATACATTTCTTGCCTCTATGCAGGCATATTATGCTGGCGCATTAGGCTTAACCTATGTGAATATTTTTTATGCCCCATATTTAGAGGGTAAGACTGATGCAGAATTGAAACAAGAAGCTCAGTATCTTATTTTCTCATGTTCTCAAAATGCATTTTCTAGAGGAGGCCAAACTTTATTTATAGATTTTAATGTTCATTTGGGAATTCCTGAATATCTTGAAAATGTTCCTGCTATAGGGCCTAAGGGAAAATATACTGGTAAGACTTATAAGGATTATGAAGAAGAGTCTCAAAGATTTTTAAAAGCCATGATGGATGTATGGAGGGATGGAGATTCTGATGGCAAGCCATTTCCTTTTCCTAAGATGAATCTTCATGTAGACGAAAAATCATTTACTGATCCTAAACAGAAAGAGCTTTTGGAATATGCGTGTAAGATTTCTTCTGAAAATGGCACACCCTATTTTGTTTTTGATCGTGATAAGGTTAATCTTTCGATGTGCTGCAGGCTTAGAACAAATGTCACTGATAAATACGTAATTGAGCATCCAGAAAGTATGAGATTTTGTGGTTTTCAAAATGTTACTGTTAATCTTCCCCAGGCTGCTTATAGGGCTGGTAGAACTAAAAGACATGACGTAGAAGAAGTAATTAAAGAAATCATTAAATCAATGGATGTAGCTGCTAAGGCTCATTTACAGAAAAAAGAATTCATAAAAAAACTTATGGAGCCAGGAAGGCCAATGGCTCAAGTAGGTAAAAACGCAGCGGATAACAGACCATATGTTAATCTTGATGAGGCAAGTTATATCATTGGTGTTATTGGTCTTAATGAATGTATAAAATATATTAACGGCAGAGATCTTCATGAAGATGAAGATACATTGAAGCTTGGCCTGAAAGTTATTTCTGCTATGTACTTGAGAGCAAAAGAATTAGAAAAGGAAGTTGGTTTTAAAATAGTTTTAGAAGAAACACCCGCAGAATCAACCTCTCTAAGATTAGCAAAAGTTGATCTTAAGGAATATCCGGAAAGCAAAGATTATGTAAGAGGAGATATTGAATCGGGCACTGTTTACTATACAAATAGCGTGCATCTAACCGCAGACGCACCCGTTGATATCATTGAAAGAATAGAGAAACAGGGTAAGTTTAATAATCTTATTGAAGCAGGCTGTATTACGCATGTATTTTTAGGAGAACAGAGACCTTCACCGGCTAGCATATATGCTTTAATCAAGAGAACGTGGGAAAATACATCTAGTGCTCAAATAGTAATTTCCCCAGAATTCACTTTCTGCCAAGATTGTAATAAGGTTAGTGCTGGTTATAAAAGAACTATAAATAAGCCAGGTCTTGTTAAGAATGTAATAGAGAACGAAAATAAAATATGGTATCAATGTCCTTATTGCGGTTTTGAGTCAGAAGCATTTTATAAAGGTTCACAGGATAATGTTTCTTTAGATGATCAGTATATAATATGTGGAGATGGTACAGACGGAGGATGCAAAAAAATTATTCATCAAAGTATTGCTGAGATGATGGACTCAGGATCAATAAAAAAAGTATAAATATATTTAAAGGAGGATAGTATGGAAACACCAAATCTTAAAATTTTAACAAGAGAAGAAGTGCATGAGTTATCTCATCAATCCGATAGCAGTTCCCCAACCTGTGCTTTTTGCGGTTCTGATAATGTTTATGGCATATCAAGAGTTGTTGGTTATTATTCTCCTATTAATAATTGGAATCTTTCTAAACAGGCTGAACTTGAAGCTCGTCAAAAAGGTGATTACCGACTTTAAGGATAAATACTTATGATTAAAATTTTTGCTAAAGACTCATGTCCAAAATGTCCTCCTGCTAAAGATTTAGCAGTTCAGTTAAAAGATAAAGGGATTAAAATAGAAATGTTTGATGTTGAAACGCCTAATGGTTTATCAGAGGCTGCAATGTATAATGTTATGGCAACGCCTTCTATTGTTATTACAGATGAACAGGGTACTGAAAAAAAGTCTTACAGAGGTCAGGTTCCTAGTTTAGAAGAAATAATCGGAGCATAAATATATGTCGTTGGGGATTAAAGGATTTATTCCAACATCTTTAATAGACTGGCCGGGTAAAATAACGACCATTATTTTTTTACCCGGATGTAGTTTTCGCTGCCATTATTGTTACAATCCGGAATTTATAACAAGTCCGCATTTAATAGAAGACATTAAAGACGAAGAAATATTCGGATATTTAGAGAAAAAGAAAAAATGGCTTGATGGTGTTACTATACTTGGTGGTGAACCGACAATCCATAATAATTTTTTAAAAATAGTTCAGGCTATCAAAAATGTAGGATTAAGGACAGCATTGCATACAAATGGTACTAATCCTGAAATATTAGAAAATATTATAAAAGATGAGTTGATAGATTATTTTGCAATGGATATAAAGTCATCAATTTCTTCTTATGAAAAAGTTGTGGATGTTAAGGTTGATTCCTTAGTCATTAAAAAAAGTGTTGAGATTATTAAAAATTCTAAGGTTGATTATGAGTTTAGAACAACAGTTGTCCCTGGTTTGGTTGATTTAAATGAAATTATCGAAATAGGGAAATGGCTTAAGGGTTCTAAAAAATATTTTATTCAACAGTTTAAGCCAGGCAAAACTTTAGATCCACAATACGAAAAAGTTAAGCCTTATCATATTCCGCAACTTCTAGAATTTAAGAAAGCCGCAGAACCTTTTTTTGAAACAGTTGAGATTCGGGGGATCTAAGATATAATATTTTTAGTATGAAAACTTTTATTATTAATACGTTTGATATATTTGCAGAGTTAATGGTCCTCTTAATTTTTATAAGAGTGATTTTGTCGTGGTTTTCAATAAATAATGGTTTTACTCAGTTGATAACAGATTTGACAGATCCGATTCTTGGTCCAATCAGAGAAATATTGCCGAAAAAAACAATGCTAGATTTTTCGCCCCTAGTTGCAATTATAGTTATTCAGCTGCTGCAATCTTTAATTCATTATCTTTTAGGTTAAATGAAGCTAATAGTTAAAGTCATTCCTAATTCTAAAGAAAATGAAGTTTTAGAAAAGGAAAACGGCTCTATAAAGGTTAGATTATCTGCACCAGCCAAAGAGGGAAAGGCCAATAAAGCCTTAATAGAACTTTTATCAGATTATTTTAATATTCCTAAATCTAGTATTTTCATAATCTCTGGTTCTTCGAGCAAAACAAAAATTGTTGATATATTGAAATAAGATATTACTTTTGAAAAATTAATTAAGTTTTCTTTAGCTGTTACTTTTTTAGAAAAAGTAACACAAAAATCGCAAACTACTCAAAAAACCTAAAAATCAACCTATTTTAAGCTTTCGGATTCGAATACTGAGAAGTGGTCTCGTTCTAGTCTGTTGTTACGATTATCCCTCGACTTGACGAATCCTTGTCTCTATCGAGGTAGCTTAAAATAGGTTGATTTTCTTAGCGGTTTTTATCGATGCTTGCATTAAAAACGCTTTTCCAAAATACGGGTAGACGAAGAATATTTTTTTCAAGATGCCATATATAATTTTTTGTTAGCTGTTCCTATCCGATAGAAAACAAAAAGGTATTGACGAGTGTCTTGTTTTAGAGTATAATTTGAATCTTTTAAGACCTACAAAAAGTAATGTTTTGTAAGGTTTCGTTTCTTTGAAAACCATATAAGCTACTTGAGGTATTTTTAAGTTAGTTTTTTGAATATAGGATTTTACTATTTAGAGAAGGGTGTGAGGGAATTGGTATACGAGAGATGGTCTTCTGAAAAGGTAGTCAGCAAGATTATGTCTCACATTAAAGAGCTAAAAAAGAATGGTGAACCGCTAAATTCAAAACACGCGCAAATTAACCATTCAAGGCTCTGGCGAATTGCTTGGGATTATTTCGGTTTTTGGGATAATGTTCTCAAGGCAGTTGGCTTAGATCCGGATATAGAACGAAAAGCAAAGAAAGGATTTAATCCAAGTAGGCCTCTTGGGAGGAGCAAGCTCGCACCATCATTAGAGCAAGAAACTCTTCTATTAAAGAAGGGTAACATTGCTAAGTTAACTTCCGTAATGCGAGAGCTAAGAAAATCATTGAAACAATCTCCAACTATACAAGAGATATCTCAAGGTTCAAGTACTTCAGTCAAACAGGTAAACGAATGGCTAGTTTACAGAGATCAATTGATTACAGCTTATATGAAATTAGCCAAGCAGTTAGCAACTGATAATTATTACTATTATCTTAACAATTATGGCTATACTTCTGAGAAGCTGGAAGATTTTATTGCAAAAGGTTACCTATTGCTTTCGGAATCGTTTGAGCAATTTGATTGGAGTAATTCCAATGGTAGTTTTACAAGCTACTTAAGGTCGGTTTTTGAAACCCAGCTTGAGAAATCTCCATTCGGAACTAATCCTTATGCAGAATCGTTAGATAAGGTTATGTTCGTTAGCAGGGGCGGTAGAGAAATTACGTTCGGAGACGCAGTGGCTGTTAGCAAAGATGATGTTTTTGATCTCATAGTATCTAATGAATATTCTTCTAATGAACCTACAGTTAAGAACCGTATACTTTCTACTTATCTCAAACAACTGCCAAGAATATTTAAAGAGATTGTTCTTTGGGATTATCGAATCAAATACCAAGCAAAAACTGATCATGAGATGGCTAAAATTCTTAACATAGAAGTGTCACAATTGTATTCTCTTAAGAATGTGGCTATAAGAAAGCTAAAAGCCATCAATGCCAAAGGGGCGTAAGAGTACTTTTACTCACAAACTATACTCGCAATATTTACAAAACTACATAAGAAAAAAGATGGGAACCATTCTCCCATCTTTTTTCTTTTTCCGTTTCCTTTTTTCTTTTTTCTCTAAGGTTTTAATTTGCCCACCTTTTGAAAAGACGTATAAAAAACAGGTGCTTTGAAAGCAACTTTAATTCTTATTCAAACAAGAATATTTTGGTCATTTCAAAGTATAAAAAATTACTTCAAAACACTGAATAAGTTACGAAACATTTGAGACTCCTGCAAATAACTAAGGAGTTTCCAATATGCATATCAAAGCCTTGTGGTATAAGACTAATTTGCATAGCCTTAAAGCTATGCAAAGACTAGACAGATTAT
>Ga0210004_1000244_pt1 | contig 32380 bp, 32 predicted proteins | sample CryGey13umfilter_FD_185450 | JGI IMG/M metagenome (GOLD analysis project Ga0210004, IMG submission 185450) | Groundwater microbial communities from aquifer in Utah, USA - Crystal Geyser 4/8/14 3 um filter (SPAdes) (version 3) | ecosystem: Environmental > Aquatic > Deep subsurface > Groundwater...
TCAAAAACTCATGGAACACTTAATATGGTACAATACAAAGAGAATACACCAATCTTTGGGTAATATTTCACCCATTGATTATTTAATAAAAACTGTTCCGGAGTCTCAAATGTGCGTGACGCGTACATTTAATTGAACTTATGAATATTTAATGTTAAATTCTAGATATGGATAAGAATGCTGAAAAAGCAAAAAGGATTGTTTTAGAAAACCAGTACATGGCAGTAGCAACCTCTGACGGAAACAACCCTTGGTCATCTCCTCTATACTATTCGGTTGATGAGTTTTTTAATTTTTATTTTGTAACGAGTTACAAATCAAGGCATTCTAAAAATTTACGAGTTAATCCCAGAATTGCTTTATCAATTTATAATTCTACCTTGCCTCCTGATAAAGTCGATGGTGTACAGATTGAAGGCACTGCAAATAAAGTATCTATTCTGGAATTTCCAAAGGCAGCGCTTTTCTATTTTAGAAAACGTTTTGGAGACCCTAAAAAAAGGAAAAAAAGCATTCTAGAATTATCTAAATATAGTGGTATTGGCTTACACAGATTATATAAAATTATTCCAACCCATGTTTACACTCTAGCCTCTTCTCACCAAAATGCAGATAAACGCGTAGAGGTTTTCCTCTCTTAAAAATTTAATTGAGATAATAAAAAATCACCCGGTTATAGCGGGTGATTTTTTATTTGAGCAATAATTTAATTATTATTCTGATTCAGTAGTCGATGATGAGGTTGTTATATTATCTTTACTATTCTTCATCGATTTAAGGGTAGCAGTGATGGTTTTTGCATTATGTTTGGCGCTAACTAAATTTTGCCTTGCTTGTTTTAATTTATCGCGAGCGGATTTAAGCGTGGTTTTATTGCCCGGATAACCTTCTGGAGTAAGGGGAATGATTGTATCCTCAATATCTTGAAGTTGAGTTTTAGCGCTAGCAATACTTGCTTTCATGCTAGTAAGATCATTTTTTAGATCAGTTACATCTTTTCCTTCAGCAGCAGCTTGATCCAAACGAGTTGATAATTTATCAGCCAAAGAAGAAAGTAAGTCAACGGCTTCTAAAGCTCTATCAGTTGATACTAAAAGATAAATTTTAGGAATAAACAAAGCAAAAACCCGATAAGAAGTGGTAATTGATTTTACATCTGCCCGAAGAATTGTTAAATCTGTGTCAGCATCGATTTTAGCCTTCAGAACCGTAAGATCAGCGATATTTTTATTAACCTGTTCTTTAAAGGATGCTTTTTGGTCTGCTGTTAATAGCTTCACTCTGTCTATTTTAGCGTTAATCTTTTGCAAAGCAGTTAATCTTCTACTAATCTCTTGGTCCCCTTTTGCTTTAAGTCTGGCGATTTTATTGGCTTGATTTTCAGTCGCTGCAGTTTGCTTATCGGCCCCTGTATTTTCCGTAGCAAAGGTAGAACTTGGCACAAAAAACACGACACCAGCTATGATAGTAACGGTTGAAATAATTGCTATATATTTATTTAAATTTTTCATATGCTTGTCCTTAATTACTTAAATCTACTTGCTGATCATTTAAACCATTATCGACCTCGGCTGTTTCAGTATCCATCTGACTCAACTTATTATCCACTGATTTAAGATCATTATCTAGCTGTGTATCCGAAGTACTACTAGATTTTGTTGTCTCACCTGTTGAATTACTTGCAGTAGAATTATCTATAGGGTTCTGTGTGGTTGTATTTGTGTTACTGCCACTTTCTACCCCTAAATACCTGTACGCAAGAAAACCATCGACAGAGATTATAAGCACTATGACTGCAATCAATGCAACCAATACAGGTTTGGAAGTGTTTTTTTTCGGCGCATTGGCTGTCACCGAAGCTTGCGGTTCGTTTTGCTCCATAAACTTCTCCTTTTTATTTTGCCTTAAAGGCTTAATTATTTAATTACTCCTATTTTAATACTTTGGCTTGATATAGCAAAAAGTGACCTATTTTAAGTTTTTTTATTTACTAATTCTCTTAAGATTGTGACGACTTCATAAAGAGGCAAACCAACAATATTTGAATAAGAACCATTTATTGATTTAACTAGTACTGGCCCCATTTTTTCTTGAATAGCATATGAACCAGACTTATCCAACGGCTCGCCAGTTTTGATATATCGATCAATAAGATCTTCTGAAAGCTGATTAAAAGTCACATCGGTTACGACGTTAAATACCTCATTAACATTTTTATTAAGACACTTTAAACAAACACCGGTAATAACCTGATGAGTGCGTCCGCTCATTTTTTTCAACATTTCTCGAGCTTTGGCTACAGTATGAGGTTTTCCTAATATCTCATTTCCCAAAGCAATAACAGTATCAGCGCCTATCACTAAAGAATCTGGATTTGCTAATGTGATAGCTTGTGCTTTTCTTTCTGCTAAAATATTTACTGCATCACTGGGTAGTATCCCATCTTCAATCTCTTCAGAAACATTTGAAGATAAACCAACAAAATCTATTCCTATTTGTTTAAGCAATTCTTGCCTTCTCGGTGAACCAGACGCAAGGATTATCGGTAAATTATTCATAATGTAATTATAGCATTTGGCTTTTAAATGCAAACATCGATAAAAAGTCGTTGATAAAATTAGTTTTTCTAAAGCGGTTCCGATGCTTTGATCGGAACAAGGATTTGTTAAGTTGAGTGAAGAGAGTGGTAACATCCTCGAACGAAACCACTTCTTAGTGTTCAAATCCAAAAGCTTTAAAAAAACTAATTTTTAGACCTTTTGAGTAGTTTGCGCTTTTGTGTAACTTTTCTAAAAAGTTGTAAAAATAATTTATTAGAAAAGCGGCTCCGAAGGAGCCGCTTTTAAAGATCAAATTACATTCCCATATCCATGCCCATACCTGGCATCCCCATTCCTCCACCTGGCATCCCAGGTTTTTCTTTTTCTGGAATATCAGTAACAGCTGCTTCGGTTGTAAGAAGCATAGAAGCAACAGATACAGCATTCTGTATTGCTGATCTTGTTACTTTTAATGGATCAATAATCCCTGCTTTAATCATATCTACGTATTCATGCTTGTCAGCATCATAACCAACATTCTTCTCTCTTTTTTTAACTTCATCAACTACCACAGAACCTTCTCTTCCCGCATTAGCAGCAATTTGCCTTAAAGGCTCTTCCATTGCTCTTCTTAATAATTTAATAGCGGTTTCCTCATCACCTGTAAAATCTAGATCTTCTAAAACGGGTAGTGCATCGATTAATGCAGTTCCACCTCCAGCAACAATGCCTTCTTCTACTGCAGCTTTTGTAGCCTGAACAGCATCTTCTATCCTGTGCTTTTTCTCCTGAAGTTCAACTTCTGTTGCAGCACCTACTTTAATAACTGCAACACCTCCGGAAATTTTTGCCAATCTTTCCTGCATTTTTTCTTTGTCGAAATCGGATGTTGAAGTTTCCAGTTGTGCTTTAATTTGAGCAATTCTCTTTTTGATTTCCGCTTCGGAGCCTTTGCCTTCTACTATAGTTGTATTATCTTTGTCAGAAACTACTTTTCTTGCTTCCCCAAGCATGCCAACTTCTGTACCATCCAATTTCATTCCTGTCTCTTCTGAAATTACAGTAGCACCCGTTAAAATAGCAATATCGCTAAGCATTTCTTTTCTTCTGTCTCCAAAACCAGGAGCTTTAATAGCTAAGGTGTTGAATGTACCCCTAAGTTTGTTTACCACTAACGTTGCTAAAGCTTCTCCTTCAATATCTTCAGCTATAATTACTAAATCTTTTTTACCACTTTGAGCCATTTTTTCCAACACTGGTAGAATATCTGCAACAGCAGAAATTTTGTAATCAGTAATTAATATTTTTGGATTCTCGAAAACCGCTTCCATTCTTTCAGTGTTGGTAACCATATAATGAGAAACATATCCTCGGTCAAATTGCATACCTTCAACTATTTCTTTTTCAAGTCCCATAGTCTGTGATTCTTCAACAGTAATAACGCCGTCTTTTCCAACTTGATCCATAACATCAGCAATTAATTTACCCACTTCTGGATCCTGGGCGGAAATTGTTGCAACCTGAGCAACTTCTTCCTTACCTGATATTTCTTTGGCGTTTTTCTGCAGTTCTTTAACTACTACATCTGTTGCTTTTTCCAATCCTCTTCTAATACCAATTGGATTAGCACCAGCAGTAACATTTTTTAAGCCTTCATCAATTAGAGCTTGAGCTAATAAAGTAGCAGTTGTCGTACCGTCTCCGGCAACATCATTGGTTTTGGTTGCTACTTCTTTTACAAGCTGCGCCCCCATATTTTCAAACTTGTCTTCTAGATCGATATCCTTAGCGATTGTAACTCCATCATTAGTTATGGTGGGACCGCCAAATCCTTTGTCTAAAACCACATTTCGTCCCTTTGGACCGAGAGTGATTTTCACAGCATCAGCCAATATATCTACCCCTCTTTTGAGAGATCTACGAGCTTTTTCATTAAATAATAATTGTTTTGCCATATATAAATACCTCCTAAAATTAACTTTCTATAGCTAAAATATCATCTTCTTTGATAATAAGATAATCTTCATTATCTATCTTTATCTCAGTTGGACCATATTTTTCATAAATTATGGTATCACCTTCTTTAACCTCTAAAGGGATGATTTCATCTTCAGCAATTCTTCCTGATCCTACTGCGACTACTTTACCTTTTTGAGGTTTTTCCTTTGCAGTTCCTGGAAGAACAATGCCAGATTTGGTTTTTTCTTCCTCTTCAAGGGGTTTAACTAAAACCTTGTCTCTTAAAGGTTTTACATTCATAATTTTCCTCCTTATATAATTATTTATTTTCAAAATGCTAACTGTCGGAGTGGTAGAGGGACGACGGACAGCACACCAAAAGTAAATCATTGATTAGAATTATTTAACACTCAACTAATTAGAGTGCTAATTAGAATATATTAGAGAAATAACAATTTCTTGTCAAGTATATAATAACAAACTAAGCTCTGGTACTTTGAAATTTTTCTATTCTAGATTCCCACTCATGCAGATAATATCCCCTCTTATCATCATAATGAATCTTAATAATTTCATCGCTTGATATAATAGAAGGGTTTTTAGCTGTCTTCTTATTTTTATCTATAATCTTTAATTGCTTTTCTTTAACAAATTTCTCAAATTTACCGGCAAAAGGATATAATATAAATTCCAGTATTTTCTGTGTCATCTTATAAAAAGGATTAGGCTTTAATCCATTTACAGAATTTGTTTTCCTGTTAGGTAGTAATTCTAAAATCCAGCTATTAAAATTGATAAAATCACGGGCCGCTTTTTTTCCAAATAAAAAACTAGTGGTATTAATCCAATAGGCTAAATAAATATCCTGTGGTTCTATAGAAACTGACTTAATGTTCGATTTGTTACTGACAATTAAAAAGTTGGGGCAAATTCTATTTTTGTTCTTTGGCCTGCGTTTCCTAAAAAGATCAAGTAATAAATTAGTAAAAGCCCGAGCAATCCATATTCTTTTGGGTGATGTAATAATAAGTAAATCTATATCGGAATCTTCTTTTGCATTATTTATAGCCAAACTTTGTGTGACAGCAATTCCCCTTATAAAAGGAATTATTCTTAAAATACCTACTATTCTTTTTGCTTTTTTCCATTTTCCGGCTGATATTATCTGACGCTCTCTTCTGGCCTTCACTATTTCATCTCTATTCCGTAAGAAATAAAATTCACCTTTTCTGCCCAATTCATTGCCAATCATCTTCCTGATGTTTTTTCTAACACTGTCTAAACTGGCAGGGGATTTCCATAAATAATTTGTTATTTCTTCTGTTGTAAGCGGATAATCAAATATGTCAAAATAGGAAATAGTTTCTAATATTGATTTTTTTATATTATAACTGTTCATAATTATAAATATATCAAAATATAATGCTTCTTGAAACTCTATATAGTTTAACTAATATTAGAATAACGAACATTAACAATAGGTAAGGAGGGGTAGGATTTGCTTAAAGAGGGAGTTATCGGAGCTATGCAAATTGTAGACTCATTAAACAATAATTGCCTATCTGTAGACTGTTTTATATCTTATATTTCAAATGAACGACTCAGAATATCCAACATAACCGAATATCAATTTGTTAAGTTAATAATAAGGAGATTTTGTTTTTATCGAAACAAAATAAACAAAGAAAGCTTAATTAACTTTTGCTGTATATTCGATGAGATAGGTATTAAATACCAAGAAGTAATAAATATAATCGGTAAACACAATATATTTTCCCAAAGATGGGGCAGCTATGATAGCTTTAGAATATCAACATTACCTCATGATAATATCTTAGATTTAACAAGCCGAGTAATTGGCACACTTTTTTTAGAAATAACACATGACGAAAAAGCACTTAAAAGATTCAAATTCATTTCTATATTTACCAAGAAGCGTTAGCTTCTTTTTTTTGTGATAAAGTATTTATGTTAGAATAGAAACAAAGGAGCAAATATGAAAAATAGAATTTTTTCAGGCATACAGCCAAGCGGTACTCTTCATATAGGTAACTACTTAGGAGCCATCGTTAATTGGGTTAAACTTCAAGAAGAATACGAAAGCTTTTTTTGTATTGTTGATTTACACGCTATCACGGTAAAACAAGACCCTAAAATTTTAAAACAAAAGATAAGGGAAGTAGCTGCAATATATCTAGCTACCGGTATAGACCTTCAAAAATCAGTAATATTTGTACAGTCTCACAGGCCAGAGCACGCTGAGCTGGGTTGGATTTTAAATACTATAACTTACATAAGTGAATTAGAAAGAATGACTCAGTTTAAAGATAAATCAAAGCGTCACTCCGAAAACATAAATACTGGCTTATTTGATTATCCGGTTTTAATGGCTGCTGATATTCTTTTATATAAAACAAAGATCGTACCTGTAGGCGAAGATCAACTTCAGCATATCGAATTAACAAGAGATATTGCTAAAAGATTCAATAATACTTTCGGAGAAACCTTTATTGTGCCCAAAGCAGACATCCGAAAAGATACAGCTAGAATTATGGGATTAGATAACCCAAGTGAAAAAATGAGCAAATCAGCAAAAAGCTTATATAATTATATTGCCTTAACGGATTCAGCAGACACTATAAGAGAGAAGATTAAAAAAGCAGTAACTGATACCGGCAAAGAAATTAAATACGATGAAAAAAACAAACCGGCCATTTCTAATCTTCTAAATATTTACCGCGGATTTACAGATGAACCAATTTCTGAAATAGAAGAAAGATATAGAAACAAGGGTTACGCTGATTTTAAAAAAGATTTAGCAGAAGTGATTATTAACGGACTAGAAAAATTTCATCAAAAATTTAACCAATTGCAAAAAGAACCTCAATACTTAGAAAAAATATTAAAAGATGGCGCTGATAAAGCAGGTAAAGTTGCAATACCAGCATTAGAAGAAGTTAAAAATAAAGTAGGCTTAGGTTAGATCGTGCTCAAAAGTTCTTGTTTCTTCTGTCCAAGCAATTCATTAGAATCTGCTTCTATGTTTATACGTATAACCGGTTCTGTATTTGAAGATCTGACATTAAAGCGCCAATCCGGATATTCTATTGATAATCCATCTATATCATCTTCTTTACCATCTTGGTATTTTTCTTTTAGCTTATCAATAATCTCTTGGACGCTTTGAGCTACAGAAACATTAATCTCTCCGGATACAGGAAACCTACTTTTATAATGATCATTTAGTTGAGATAGATTAGTGTTTGGATTAGCTGATAAATATTCCAACATAAGCAGGAATGGAATCATGCCATTATCGCAATAAAAATAATCTTTAAAAAAATAATGGCCTGAGTTTTCGCCGGCATAGACAGCATCTACTTGTCTCATTTTTTCTTTAATAAAAGAGTGGCCTGATTTACAGAATATTAGATCCCCGTTATTTTCATTTGCTACAGCCTGTATCGGCCGTCTGATTCTAGGGTCAGAAATTATTTTGCCGCCATTTTTTTTATCCAACATTATTTTCGCCAAGATAGAAGAAATATAGCTTCCTTCAATAAACCTTCCATTACTATCCACAAAGAAACATCTATCAGCATCTGCATCCCAAGTTACTCCAAAGTCTGCTGATTCCTGAACAACTCTTAATTCCATTTCTTTTCTATTTTCAGAAATCAATGGATCGGGCTTGCCTTTTGGGAAATTGCCATCTGGCTTAAAATTAAGTTCTACTATCTCCATTGGTATACTTTTCTTTAAACTATTAATTACATTACCTGCCATTCCAAAATTTGCATTCGCTACAATTTTGAAACTTTTGATTTTTTTTGAATCAATAAAGCTCGCCATTTTTTTAATATAACCGTCAAACAGATCAATTTTTTCTATGGTTCCTTTATTATCTGCCTTATGAGAAAAATCCGATAATACCAATCCTTTGATATCGTTGATTCCTGTATCTCCTGAAATTGGAATTGCTTTTTCTCTAACCATTTTCATGCCGTTATATTCTCTAGTATTGTGAGAAGCAGTAATCATTAATCCACCGTCTAATCCATAATTAGCCACGGCAAAATAATACATATCGGTAGAACCGCAACCAATATCTATAACATCAACCCCTGCATCTACTAAGCCATTGGCGGCCGCTTCCCATAATTTAGGCGAGCTTAATCGAACATCCCTGCCTAAAGCAACTTTTGTGGGAAAGTTTAAAAATTTAGTATAAGCTTGAGCAATCTTATAAACAATTTCCTCATTAATTTCTTCCGGATAAACACCCCTAATATCATATGCTTTAAAAATTTCTAGGTTTATTACCATAAAATTAACCTTTTTTAGATATAAATATTATAAACAAAAAAAAGTTAATGTAAAACCGCATCGAAATTTAATTAGACGTAGCGGGAAATTCAGACGCTGGCTTATAGAAACTGTAAAAATCGTCTTTTTTAATTAATTGATCGCCTTTATATATTGTTCGAGAAAAAACTGTCTTTAAACTTCCGTTGCTTCCTCGCTCTATCACTTGAGGGTTATTGACCTCTACTCTCCTAGATCCTTTTGTTCCATAAAAATCAAAAGTTAAACGATTACCGCTGGAGTAGGTTTGTATTAATATATACTTTCCGCTATCATTTTTAAATCTTAAATCTGGATGTGGAGGATAAATTGTTGCATCTACTCCCGCCTGATCAAAAGGCCAGTAATAATAATGTACCGCGAACGAATGATTTTTTCTCTCAGTTATTGGGAAGCCCGAATAAAGCGCTGCTCTAAATGCTGTAGTTGCAACCTGGCATAATCCTCCACCATACTCTTTAATCATTTTACCTGGTTTTATAACTAATTCGGGGAGAAAACCAGTGCTTGCATCAACTTCCCCTAAGTACTTATTGAAAGAAAACTCTTCCCCAGGAGCTATAAGTAATCCATTAAATTTAGAAGCTCCTACTTTAACGTTATTTTTTCTGGCTGCGGACGATCCAGAAAAATCACTTTCGCCCTTACCTATTAATTCGACAATGCCTAATTCTTCAATATTATCTTCTTTAACTTTGGCCAAAACTTTTTTTACAGGAAGATTAATACTATTTTCTTTCTTTTTAAAGGAATTTATTATCTCATCTAATGATCCTTTTATATCTAATTCCTCACCATCCCGTGAAGCCGCTTTAACAACAACTTTACTGTTATCAATTCCCAAAGAAGCATTTATAGAAGTTTCATTAATTTGGTTAGCTATATTATTAAGATATTCGGTAACTTTTTCGCTTTTTAATTTAATTTCTAAATTCTCGTTTAAAAAATGAGTTATACCAAAACTTTCCAAGATATTTTTTAAATAATTATCAATTTTATATTCATCGGGCTTAACGGCAATAATATCTTTATCTCGACTTTCAACCGTCAACCAATCCTGTACTTCTTGTACTTTAACAGTCCATGTTTTACTTTTCGCATTTAAAATTACATTACTACCTAAAATTTCCTCAATATCTTTCTTTATGTTTTTTATATCATTTTCATTTGAATTTGGATAAACGATCTTTTGTGGTAACAAAACAGATATTTTTGATAAATACGAAGAATTTTCCAAGATTAAATATTTTAACGAGATATTATTTACTTCTTTGCCAATTTTTTCACCACCTAATTCAACCAATCCATTTTCAATCTTTAAGCCTACATTAACCGCATCAATATCAGCTTCTTCTGATATCTTTTTTATATTACCATCAACCGAGTTTTTAGTAACAAACAATGGAGACTCAACTCCAAAAAACAACACGCTTAATCTATTTATAAACTGTTCCGATAGATTACCCTTACGACCTTTCTGAAAAGTATTTTCTATAGTTTTATCTATATCAAAATCTAGTCCAAAATCTTTATTTAATATTTGCCAATTTTTATCATCGCTTTTTATTTCTGTTTTTTGTTCGCTCCATTCCTGAATCTTAGAAGTTATAAGATCTTGGACTTCTCCTTTTGTTTTACCATCTAATCTAATGCCAGCTATTTCAGTACGAGGAAAAAATTTCGATACATAAAAAATATCGAAATATAAAAAAGTTCCCACTAGAAAAATCGAAACTATAACAACCGTACAAGCAAAAAATAATATTAAATTATTATAAAAATGTTTCTTTATTATTGACATAGCTATTCCTTATTTTCTGTACCGTTAAGAATTTCCTCTAAAATCTTTCTGGCTAATTTTTCTCTTTCTTTTGTTAAATCTTGATCTTGAGAAATCCTTATCCACACAACATCTCCCTCTTTTGATTCTTCCGGCAATCTTTCTGTCGGCCAATAGATAATTTGATGATCCTTTAAAATTATAACGGCAGATTCCTTTTCGAATCTATCTATAACTCCTCTGATAGAAAACTCCTTTTCTGGTTCTTGATAATTCATGTACTTCTCTCAAATTACCTTATTGTATTTTCTAAAGCAGGGGTAATCTGTTTCTTCCTGGATACTATACCATCTGCAACAAGACAACTATTTTCTTCGATAGTATTAAAAGATTTTTCGACTAAATCCTTATCTTCCTCTGAAGCTATTATAAAGTAGGCTTTTTTATTGATTATGCCTACTATCGCAAACAACAAATAGTCTAGTCCTTTTTTTGTCTTTTTATCTCCTAGAATTTTTTTTATTTCTTCAGTTCTTTCAAGGACTGGTATTGTATCTAAGGTCTCGAAAACTCCGACACCTACCTTTTTGCCTTTAATATCATATTCTTTATAATCAGCATTTATCAATTTTTCTGTATCTATGCCGGTTAAATCTGATTTTGCGGCAAACATTTCTTCTGCAAGTTTAGTCATATCAATTTTGGCAATTTTGTTTAAAAAATCCGCTTGTTTTTGGTCTTCTTCGGTTGATGTTGGAGAAGTAAATTTCCAAGTATCAGAAATAATTCCTGCTAGTAAAATACCTGCTATATCACTAGAAATCTCTACGCCTTTTTCCTTATAAACTTGCGTCATAATAGTTGATGTTGAACCAACAGGTTTAACTCGTATAGATATGGGGATAGAAGTTGATAATCCGCCAAGTTTATGATGGTCAATTATTCCGACTATTTCTTCCGTTTTGACGCTATCAGATGCTTGAGACGGTTCATTATGATCAACCAAGAAAACTTTTTTTTCTTCACCTAATATAATTTTTGGAACCTGAAAACCAAATTTATCTAGAACGTATTTTGTTTCTTTATTGACCTCACCTGCAATCGCTGCTTCAAAGTCTTTACCTAATTTCTTATCTAATTCCGCTAAAGCAATTGCTGAAACTACCGAATCAGTGTCAGGATTTTTATGGCCAACTACATAAGTTTTCATATTTTCTCCTTTAAAAATCTCTTGGACGAAGACCCCAATATTACATCGGGATATCCTTCTTTATTTTATGGCATTTTCGTAAACTTTTAAAGTCTCTATGACCATTTCATCCCAAGAAAACTTTCTAACTTGCTCAAACCCTTTATTAATCAATCTTTCTTTAGTCTGAGAATTATCTAACGCTTCTTTTATTTTAGACGCTATGTCTTTAGTGTCTCTGGGATTAAAATAAATAGCCGCATCGTTAAGTATTTCTGGCAGGCACGACAAGCCTGAACAGACAACGGGAAGACCGAAAGATAACGCTTCTAGCGATGGTAAGCCGAAGCCTTCATTTAAAGAAGGGAAAGCATAAACAGAAGCATTTTTATATAAACTTACTAACTCTTCATCTGTTACAAAATCCGTAAAGATAACTTTTTCTTTTAAATCTAATTCTGAAACTAACCCCTTAATCTTCTCATAAAATTCATCTATCTTTCCTGCTAAAACAAGCATGGTTTTATCCGGAAGATAACTTACAGATCGGATAAGGTTTTCTAAATTCTTATGAGGATAGGCATTCCCTACATATAATATATATGGCATATTTATCTTAAATTTTTCTATAATTCGATTATCTGGTGATTTTTTTAAAAGTAGCTCTGATGGTCCGCCTTCATATGTCACTATAATTTTTTCTTCCGGAGTCTTTAAAATATCCATGAGTTCCTTCTTGGTGAATTCTGAAGGAACTATTATCTGAGCAGCTTTTCTTACTGAAGTACTAATTATATATTTATACGCTAAATGCTTAAACTGATATGTTAATAAACTCTTCGTAGAAGCTCGTACTGTTTTAAAACGGTGAAGTGTCAAATCATGAATGGTAATTACAAATTTACCCTTATAAAAAATGGGCACATTAAAATGAGGGAAATGCATTAAATCTATTTCATTAGATTCAATTATATGAGGGAAGTTAACTTGCTCTGAAACTCCATACCAAGAAAAATCAGCTAAAACCTTTTTAAAATTAGAAGCAGGTACCTTAAAAGAATCATATTCTTCTTTCTTTAAAAAAAGCATGTATTCATTTCCTGAAGCAACCCTTGCAAGTCCTTCTATCAAATTACCGGTATATCTTCCGATACCTGTAGCATTTATCATCCTTGCGTCTATGCCAATTTTCATTTTTGCTCCTAAGTATTTTGCTTTATATATTCTAATCAAAAAAATGCAATATTGAAATATTTTAAAAAATAAAAGAGACCTGATTTTAAAATAAAATTTTATTTATTTATTTTAAAGCTTTTCACAATCTTGTTAAATTCTTGTTCTACATGAGAAAAGCTTGATTGAGGCGACTGACCCGTTAAATAGTAAATCTTATTAAGGTTAACAAAAATAACCATAACCTGCTTTGTTTCTCTTTTTTCTCCGCTCTCTGTTTTATAAGTATACTGATATTTATACTCTAAAGCTTCTTTTTTATCTATTAATATTTTCCTAGAAGATATTTTTTGGAAATTTTCTAATTCTTTGGGCATAGAATCATTCATTCTCTTCGCAAGCTCATCATAAGAAATATTTATTTTTTCTTTTTTTTCTTCAACCATTACCTGAAAAGATGCTTTATATTTTTCATTTTCTATTTTAAAAGCTAAATAATTATCTAGGCCGGATTTCGCAAGATCTTTTTCTTTCCAATCAAATGAGTAAATTAAAGAAAAGCCATATTTTTGGTTTATATAAACCTTTTGTCCTAAAGAAAAATATCCTAACAAAAAAAATATTACAGATAAAGCAGCCAGAAAAGAAAAAATATAAAATATATGCTTTTTATTCATTCAAAGGATAATTATTTTCTGAAAAAATAAGATTTTGTAAACCAACGAGTAAACCTAAAGTAACCCATACATGCATAATATATAGAGTGGAAAATGCCTGGTATTGTACAACAAAGCCTAATACTACTGAAAATAAACCTAGAGTAAAAGCTCTTTGGAAACCATTAGATTTTAATATTGCTTTAATAGATCGTATAAAAAGCAATAAAATAAAAGTTATAAATGCTAGAAGGCCAAGACTTCCTGTTTCTGCCGCAATTTCAACTATTTCATTATTTGGTATATCCCAACCTGTAGAAGGAGTTTCTTCAGGATAGTTAGCCCGCCATGGACCAAAATTTCCTATACCTATACCTATAATCGGACTACTCTTAAAAGCTTCTATGCCGAAAGATATCCCCCTTGCTCTCTGATTATAACTGCCGCCGTCAGTAATTTCTGTAGAGTGTTTAATAAATGTTTTGGCGTTATCTTTCTTACTATTAGTAGTAGTAAGCTTAACAGCTCCCAATGAAATAATTATGGCTAAAATTACTATTCCAAAATAGCTTAGCAGTCTGTGCCATTTGATTTTTCTTATCGTAAAAATAATTACTGTTGCAATGATAACAGCGCTCGCAAAAAAAGCACCACGTGATAATGATAAAACAATATTGATTCCGATTAGTAATAACAATAGAAGATATTTTTTATCAACTTTTTCTAACTTTAGTTCTGCTCTATTCAAAAATAATGAAGAAAAAAGACCTAATGGTATTAATAAAAAATTAGCAAAATATAATGGCTCTAAGGCAGTTGACTGTATCCTGGGAAATCCAAAAACTATTTTAGTATATTCATATCTTAAACCTGTGACCCAATTTGGTAAACCAACAATGTCTCCAATAAATTGATAAATTCCAAAGATTGCTACGCCAAATGTAGTCCAAAATAATACTTTTTCTACCTTTTCTAATATCTTTTTATTATCGAATAATCTTATTACTAATTCATAAGTAAATATAACGAAACTAATAAAGATAAAAACTGATATAGCCCTTTTTAGATTAACAGCAACGCCTATAGACACAAACGCTGCTAAAATATATAAAAAAAGCGGCATCCAAAAAGGATCTTTTTTAATTTCATTCATTATAGAAATATTACCTTTTTTTATAAATCTCCAAACATAGATTGCACCAAGAATTATCACCAATACCTGGCTTACTCTCAGAGTCATACCAAAAATATCAATAGCGCCGATTCTCTCAAAAGGCAGAGAAAATAATAAAAAAAGGAGTCCAATCTTAGGATCTTTTATAATACGAGGTATAAAAAGTAAAATTAATACTAAAATGATAAAAAATAAAATCTGTTCCATAATCTACTTATATAATTTAGCATAGAAGCGCTAAAACGTCTAATTTACCTCCCTGCATAATACCCCCCAGCCCAATTCCCTACTTTAGCCTCATTGTTCAGAGTATTCTTGTAGTAGGAAGATACCCAGAGTTCTGGTACTGCTTTGTTCCAGAATCTTGATTGATAGAAGGAAGAAGACCAGTTTAAAGGTACTGCTTTAATCCAGAAGGTCCATTTGTAAGAATAGGTTCCGGGAGATCCTGATTCAGGAACCCAGTTTTCGGGTATAGCTTTATTCCATAGTCTAGTGTAGTAGAAGGAGTTAGCTTGGAGAGTAGGTACTGCTGTATTCCAGAAGTAGTTATAGTAATAATCACTGGCTAAGTTAGAAGGTATGGCAGTATTGAAAAGATAGGTATAGTAGTGTTGATTAGACCATAGTTCAGGAACAGCTTTGTTCCAGAGTCTTGAGGAGTAATAAGAAGAGGACCAGTTTAAGGGTACTGCTTTGGTATAGAAGGTGGTTCTATAGGAATCAGGAGAGGAAGATACCCAGTTTTCAGGTACTGCTTTATCCCAGAGTCTCTTGTAGTAGAAACCATTAGTCCAGTATTCAGATACTGCCTTATTCCAGAATCTAGTGTAATAATAAGAGTTAGATAGCTTCTCAGGGATAGCATGATCAAACAGATACTTATAGTAGAATTGATTAGCCCAGAACTCGGGGACTACTCTGTCCCAGAGCATAGAGTAGATAGTATTGTCAGTGGGGGCTACCTCTTGAAAGAACATTGTAGTGCAGGATTGGTCTTTGGGAATAATATTATTCCACCAGTTCCAGTTATCAGCGCTATTGGTATTAGTCTTGGGGTTAAGTTTGTTGGCTATTTGAGATACAGAAGATAGACCATTGCAGGAGAGATTATTAACATTGATGGTGATAGAAGCTTCATTGGTGTTATTGGAAGTATCATAGGCTTTGGCCTTGAGAGTATGGTTAGCATTGGAGACTGTTCTTGAATCCCAGGAAAAGCCATAATTTGAGTCCTGACCTCTTACAGTTTGAGTAGAGACCAGACTGTCATCAATCAGAAACTCTACCTTCATGATATTGATATTGTCAGAAGCGCTTGATGAGATATCTACATTATTAGATACAGTGGCATTATTGGAAGGACTTAGGATAGATACAGAAGGAGGAAGATCATCGGTTCCTTCTGTTGCACCATATTCATAGGCGCCTATATCAGGAACACCTACATTCCTTAGGTTTTCGTCTTTGTCATTGGGAGGAGTATTGGAATCTAGAACACCGGCGTTGATGGCGGGGGAAGAGGGTTGGAGACGCCAATCAGCATTTCTGCCGTATCCTGTAGCAGCACTTATGTCAGGATTTATGAAGTTAGCACTGGCTGATTCTATAGAGTTTACATCAAAAGTACTTTTTGTAGCTCCTTCTATGTAGAGGTTATTTTTGATGGAGAAGGTGGAAGCGTTGGCAAAATAGATAGGAAAAAGAAATATATTATTTTCTATTTTCCAATTCCTTAGGTTTGGGTTATCTCTAATCCCTCCTTTGTGATAAACGGTGTTATTTACAAACACCCAATCAGAACCGTCTGGTAAATTTGCAGGATGTATATTAAATAAGAAATAATTATCCCCCATAAAAACATTATTTTTCCACGTTATTCTAGGGCAGTTGCCTTCTATCATAATAAAATTACCGCCGTCATGCTCATTAAACGGACCACCAACAGCGAAAGAACCTATAGTATTATTCTCAAACGTTAGGTCGCTAACCCCATCCCACCATTGAATTATATCAGTGTGTTGAGATGCTGCCGTAGAAAATATGTTATAAATATGATTATTGCGTATTATGTGACCACTGCCATGAATATTCATGCAATCTGCATCATCGAAAGGTGACGCAGCTTGTCCCGGATCATGTATCGTTAATCCATCAATAATTTGTCCCATACCATACAATACAATTGATTTGCCACCGCTGTATGCAATTGTCCCGCCCTTAATTGTGTTATTAGATGAATATTCATCAGAAGAGAATCCGCCCGTATAAGTTAAACTAATGTTTGAAATTGTATTATTATGCCCCGAATTTATTCTTAGAGCCGATCTTAAATCTAACTCGGTATTATGAATATTTAATGTATCTATTTCATTGTAATCACCCTCTATTGTAACTTGGCATTGGTCACTTGAAAGACCGGTTTCTCCTGGTGTTACTTCAAAATGCTCCAGACGAATATAATTACTATGGATTATAAATCCTTTGGCAATAATTACGTTCTCCACCTGGTAAGGCTTAAAGATAATTTTACTGCCAGCAGTTCCGGATTTGGAAAATGTTACTCTCTCATCATAATTCCCGCCTCTCACCAAAACAGTATCTCCAGCCATAACAGTATCAGCCGCTTTTTGAATAGTAAGCCAGGGACTTCCTTCACTTCCGTCTCCTGTAGTGTCATTACCGTTTTTAGCAACATAGAAAGTATTGCCTGCTGCCTTTGTATCTCTTGTATCTAAAAATAGGAAGTTAAAAGAGCCGAAAACGATAGATATGGTATAGATGATAAGTACACCTATATGTACTTTTCCTGAATAAGGTTTTAGTACCAGCGGTAATAGAATTTGAATATTCGTCTTAAGTCATTGTGAAGCCATGCCAGATTTTTCGACTTGAAAGTAATCCTGGTGGATTTTTGGATAAGTTCTATTTGTTTGTCTATGGTATTCAAATCTTTGCTCACTTTTACACCTTAATTATAAATATTTTTAATCAAGATTTGCCATTATATAATTCTTCATCTATTCTTTCTGTTTCTTTAAATCTATCTAACATCCATTTACCAGAAAAAACTAATAGAACTATTGCCAGAAAATTATATAAAAGCTTTTCCGACATCCCAGAAAAAATAACTAAAGAATTATAAATAAAATGTAGTAAAGCTGCAAAAATTATGGCCAGTAAAACTTTTTTCTGATATTTTTTCTCTTTTTTTGCTATACCAAGATAATGACCAACAATGGCGGAAGCGCTAGCATGGAAAAGAGGGGTAAACAAACTTCTAATAAAAATTACATCTTGCCCGAACTTCATAAAATACAAAAAATTTTCTGCTGCAGCAAAACCAAAAGCCGCCGCTACCATACATATTATACCGTCTGAAATTTCGTCAAAATACTTTGAATAATACACCGTAAAACGTACTGATAGATATTTTAATACTTCTTCTATCACAGAAATAAAAAGTACATTCAAAATTAAAGCAAGCGTAAAACTAGTATAAGAACTTATAGATGATACTTTTTCAAAGGGTAGTATTACCGGAATAATTTTTTTGATGGCAATAATTTCTAAAAAGGCAGCGGGAATAACAGCAATTGCTCCAAAAACAGCCGCTAGAATTAAAATCCTTAGCGGCTGTTTTTCTCCTTTGTCATGCTTATAGAAATAGTAGATCCATAGAACAGCAGGTATTATGGCGAAAATTAGATATATTATTTGTTTCATCTAATTTTTATAATTACTAATCTTGTTTTTCGTTTAATTTTTCTTCAACTTTATTTAGTTCGTTTCTCACATGGCTTAACTCCTTCAATAATAATTTCTCTTCAACGGAAGCAACAAGTTTTCTTGTTGAATCAATAACATCTGGCAGTACTGATAGAGAAGTAATGCCATATTCAACAAGTTTTTCGCAAATTTCAGGATATACAGAAGGTGCCTGGCCGCATATTGAAGCAGTAACGCCGTATTTTCGGCAAGTTTCAATCGCATGTTTTAGCGCTATTTGAACAGCTTCATTTCTTTCATCATATTCCTCGGCAACAATAGAAGAATCTCTGTCTAGCCCTAAAATTAACTGTGTTAAATCATTAGAACCAATTGAAATTCCGTCAATTCCAGTTTCGCAGAATTTATCCATTAAGAATATAGTAGAAGGCACCTCAACCATTATCCAAAGCTTAAAATCAGCTGATCTTTTTAATCCAGATGCTTCAATCAGTTTTTTAACCTCTTCAAATTCATCTATTCTTCTTACAAAAGGAATCATTAGATGCAAATTAGTGAAATTAGCTCTAACTTTTTTGATTGCTTCAAGCTCAAGATTAAAAACTTCAGGATCTTTTATATATCTAAAACATCCTCGATATCCTATCATAGGATTTTCTTCCTGTGGTTCGAATTCTTCTCCGCCAGGCAGATTTCTATATTCATTGGTCTTAAAATCAGTAGCCCTATAAACTACAGGCCTAGGATAAAATTCTCTCGCAAAAGTTTCTAAGCCTTCAGCAAGCTTATCAATAAATTCCTGGCTTCTACCTTCTTTAATCATTTTCTTAGGATGTTCTTTGATATTTTCAGCAATAATAAATTCCGCCCTTAATAAACCTACCCCATCCACATTTTGCTTAGCAATTTTAGTGGCCAGTTCAGGTTCGCCTAGATTAACATAAATTTTTGTAGCAGTTATTGATTCGGCTTTTTGTATTACAGTGCCTTGACTGCCTGCAGGTTCATTATTTTCTTGATCTTTAATTTTGCCTTTATATACTAATCCCTTGGCACCATCAACAGTCACAAAATCAACGTCCCGTAAAGTTTCAGTAGCCGTACCAGTTCCAACAACACAAGGTATCCCCAATTCTCTAGAAACAATTGCCGCATGACAAGTTCGTCCACCCTTATCAGTTACAATTGCTGAAGCTCTTTTCATGGCTGGTACATAATCAGGAGTTGTCATCTCTGTAACTAAAACATCTCCTTCTAAAATTTTGTCTATTTCTTCTGGAGAATGAATAATTTTAATTGGACCGCCTGCTAAACCAACGGAAGCTGCTGCACCCTTTAATATAATTTCTGCTTTAGATATATCTTGTTGTCCATCCATCTTATTCTCCTTTTTGTCATCTCTAGGGATGGTTGTAACCGGCCTAGCTTGCACCATGAAAACTTCACCTTTTTCAATTGCCCATTCTGTATCTTGAGGCCAGTTATAATGTTCCTCTATTTTTTTACCCAATGTTGCTAATTTGATAATTTCTTCATCGGTTAATTTTTGAGCTGACTTTTCATCATCAGCCAAGGCTACTTCTTTATTTTCTTCATTGACTCTAGTTATTTTAAAATCCTGACTGTTAATTTCTTTGTCGGTAATTTGCAGTGTTGCTTTATCCACTATATATCTGTCAGGAGTTACAGCGCCTAAAACGATCGCCTCTCCCAAGCCAAATCCGGCTTCAATTATAATTTTAGACCTGTCATTTGTAACAGGATCAATGGTAAACATGATACCTGACTTCTCAGACTGAACCATCAACTGAACTGGTACCGCAATACCAACTTTAAAGTGATCAAATCCCTTTTCAGATCTATAATAAATTGCTCGTGCCTCAAATAAAGAAGCCCAACATTCTTTAACTGCCTTAACCGCTTCTTCCTCACCTGAAACATTTAAAAAAGTTGCCTGCTGTCCCGCGAAAGAGGCATCTGGAAGATCCTCTGCTGTTGCAGAACTTCTAACAGCAACATATATTTTTTTATTATTAGCTAATTTTTTATAGTTTTCAATAATACCTGCTGCAATTTCTTCCGGCATTTTTGCCTTAATAATTTCAGCCTGAACATTTTTTGCTCTTGATTGAAGGTCTTTACTATTTTCAGTATCCAAACCATCAAGCAGTTTCCGTATCTTCTCTTTTAAACCAGTTCTCTCTACAAATAAAAAATAAGCCGCGCTTGTTATAATAAAACCTTGGGGAACCGGTAATCCGGCATTTGTTAATTCTCCAAGATTTGCACCTTTACCGCCCACTTCGGCAACATTACCTTTACTTACTTCTGAAAATTCTACAAAAAAAGCTTTGCTTAAGTTTTGTTTTTGCATTTTGTTTTTCCCGTTTAATTGTAATATATTATACTTTAAAATAGCTAAGAAGTCAAGGGCTTAAAAAGCTACCTTAAAATAAAACCACGATTTTACAATCATGGATTTATTAAAAATATATTTAATTACAGTGTTATTTACTGCAATTCTGATTTTACAATTTCAATAACTTCTGACGGCATAACCTTGGATTTTACCAGATAATGAAGCACACCGAAGCTTTCTGCTTCCTGCTGTAAATCAGCATCAGGCAAAACTGTTAAAATAATTACTTTTGTTTGAACAATAGAGGTTTCTTTTCTAATTTCTTTTAAAACATCCATACCGGATTTTTTGGGCATCATAATATCAAGCAATACAAGATCAGGTTTTTCATCTAATATTTTATCAATAGCTTCTTGGCCGTCTTTGGCAAATAAAATATTAAATTCAGTAGCAAACCTTTGCCTATATAATTCTCTTAAATCTAAATCGTCCTCAGCTATTAGAATTTTCTTTTTTACTCCATATTTTCATATTCTAATCCAAGCTACTCGTTAGTGTTATCTTCTTGAGTATTATCTACTTTATCAGCAAAACCTAATTCTTCTTTTACAATTCTTATTACCTCGTGAGGTAATATCTGTGATTTTACTAAATAATGTCGAACGCCGAATCTAGAAGCATCTACTTTTATTGATTCATTAGGAAGAGCAGTTAGTATAACAATAGGAATTTTTAGAGAAGGGTAATTACTGCTAATTTCTTTTAAAACATCCATACCGGATTTTTTGGGCATCATAATATCAAGCAATACAAGATCAGGTTTTTCATCTAATATTTTATCAATAGCTTCTTGGCCGTCTTTGGCAAATAAAATATTAAAAGAAGGGGACTCGCCTTCTAGCCTTAATTTATATAAATCACGTAAAGCAGGTTCATCCTCTGCAATCAAGACTTTTATCGACTTATTTTCCATAATTATCTCTAAATTAATTTATATACATATTATATATTAAAATATTTTCAATGCCAATTATACTTTATAAGTTTATAGTACTGAAAAAAATATACTGAAAAAACAAATATTAGACATTAATATATGATCAAACAATTTAGGCTTTACCAACACTTCCAAATAATTTTATTTTTTCCTGGACTACTCTTTTTACCGAATGAATAACAGGCGGGAATATTTTAGCAGGCACTACTTCGTCTGGGTTTTTATCAAGTACTTGTCTTAAAGATCCTGAAAACGCCATTCTTATTTCTGTATTAATATTAATTTTTCTCATGCCTTCTTTTATTGCTTTTTTAATATCACGATTCGGTATGCCGGAACCGCCATGCAGTACAATCGGAACTTTTATTAATTTTTTAATATCTTTTAACCTTTTAAAATCTAATTTCGGTCCTGTGGCATAAATTCCATGTGCATTACCTATAGAAATTGCTAAAGCATCGATACCCGTTTCTTTTACAAAATTTAACGCCTCTTTTGGATCAGTCATTTTTGATTTTAAATCTTCAATTTTGCTTTTATTGATTTGACTTTGACCTGCAACATTTCCTATCTCACCTTCTACAGAGATTTTTTCCTTATGCGCAACTTCTGTAACCGATAAAGTTAGCGCAACATTCCCTTCGTAATCAAGTTCGGAACCGTCAATATGAATTGAAGTATATCCGGCAGCCATACACATTAAAGCCATTTTTAAAGATTTTCCATGGTCTAAATTCAAAGCTACTGGAACTTTTGTTTCATAACCAGCTATACGAATTATTTTGGATATAAATTCCAGTCCTGCAAAATTTATCTCGCTTTCCGAGGTAGAAATAATGACAGGTGATCTTGAATCTTCAGCGGCCTGAATGATAGCTTTTGTAATTTCAAGATTAGGAGCATTAAAAGATCCTACCGCGTATCCTCCTTTATCGGCTTTTTTAAGTAGTTGTTTTACTGTGTAAAGCATTGTTTCTCCATTTCTTTTACTATTTTAAGAAAATCATTAGCATCAAGACTCTTAGCGCCGACCAATACGCCGTCTATCTCTTTTTCCTTAGCAAACTCTTTGACGTTAGAACTATTAACACTGCCTCCATAAAGAACTGAAATATTTTCAGACACAGATTTTTTAAATTTATCAGCTATGATATTCCTTATTAATCCTACGGCAGGCAACGTCAAAGAAACATCACAAATTTCGCCGGTTCCAAAAGTGCTAATAGCCCAAACAGGCTCATATACAAAAATTGTTTTTAAAACTTGGTCTTCAGAAAAGCCTTCCAGCACACTTGAAACCTGCTTATCGATAATTTTATTTTGCTTTTTATCTTGACGTTCTTCTTTTGTTTCACCAACACAAACAATTGGAATAAGTCCTGCTTCTATAGTAATCTTAACCTTACGGGAAATATCTTCATCTTTTTCTTTAAAAAATTTTCTACGCTCCGAGTGGCCTAAAATAACATAAGAACAAAAATCTTTTAATTGAGGCGCGGATATTTCTCCGGTAAAAGGACCGTTGTTTTCAGAATAACAATTTTGAGCACCTAATGTGATTTTAGATATAACACCTTTTACTTGTTCTAAATAAACAAATGGCGGACATACAATAACTTCTAAATTACTGGGGGATAAATTATTTTCAATACTGGAAGCAAGCCTCATCGCTTCATCTCTGCCAGTATTCATTTTCCAATTACCGCAAACAATTTTTTTTCTCATTGTTCCTCTTTTCTAACGAAGCTTACAATTATCTAAACCGATATCTAAACCGACAACGCCGGGCAGATCTTCACCAGCAACAAAATCCAACATAGCGCTTCCTGACGTTGAGATATGGGTAAACTTTCTAATTCTAAATTTAGAGATAGCACTTTCCGTATCGCCTCCCCCTATAACTGTTTGGTTCGGATTACTGGAGACTGATTTTGCAATAGCTCTTGTACCTTTAGAAAAAGCTGTTTTTTCAAAAACTCCAAGAGGCCCACTCCAAAATATTGTCCTAGCAGTCTTAATAATATTCTGCCATTGAATAATTGTTTTTGGGCCAATATCATAGATTGAGCCAAAAGAGCATATCTTGGTAGGGACCTGAGGTATATCAATAATTTGCGGCTTTCTTGATTTTAAAGATGAAGCAACTACTACGTCTACAGGCAAGAATATTTTAGAAGATGCTTTTTCTATAATATCAGAAGCATTTTTTAGAAAATCTTCGTCGATAATAGAGCTTCCGACATTATATCCTTCTGACGCTAAAAGCGTACTAGCAGAAGTGCCTCCAACTAATAAATAATCAACTTTTTTAAGAAGATTATAAATAACATGTACTTTATCTTTAACTTTTGTGCCTCCGATAATTACAACAAATGGGTGCCTTGGATTATCTTTTACCTTAGATAATTCTTCAACCTCTTTCTCAAAAGAAAATCCGCAAAAACTGGGAATATATTTTGTTATAGCATCAATTGATGCATGAGCTCTATGAGCTACTGCAAATGCTTCGTTAACATAATAATCACCGAGTTTGGCGATTTCTTTAGCAAATTTAAAATTGTTTTTAGATTCTTCTTCATAAAAACGTATATTTTCAAAAATAATAATTTTACCTGGCTCAAGCCCAGAAACTTCACTAATTACATTAGCATTCAAAATATCAGGCAAAAATTTTACATGAGTATGGAGCGATTTTTCTAGATATTTTGCAATAGGCTTTAGGCTTAACTTTTTATCTTTTCCTTGTGGCCTTCCCAGATGGGAAATTATTAAAACTTTTGCTTTGCTTGTTATTAAATATTTAATGGTTGGAATATTTTCTATAATTCTTGAGTCGTCTAGTATTTTGCCGGATTTTATCGGCACATCAAAATTAGCTCTTAAAATAATTGTTTTGTTTTTTACGTCTAGGTCTCTTATAGTTTTCATCACCTTAATATTATACTAAAAAGAGAATAAAAAAAAGGCAGCCAAATTTATCTATTTCAGTTAAATAGCTTTTCTATTTCTTAAAAACTGCTAAAATAAAAAAAGAAAATATGAAAAAAAACAATTACCCTAAATGGATTATGAGCTATAATGAAATTCTTGGCATATATGATAGGCAAGCTAATGCGGTGATGCTTGTTGAAGATTATGGTCCTAAAAACGGCTTCTTTGTTGAAGCATGGAGATCCTATCACTTCCCGAAGACTTCCGAATTAGTGAAAAAATCGTACAGGGAAGGAAATAAAACAATACTAATCATATCGCCAGGAAAAACAAAGCTTAAGCTTATCCCATCCTTCTCTCCAATCGGCATTTCAGAATGTAGAGTAAAAAAAGAAGATATTGAGATTACCTATGAAGGGCTTGGAGGAGGAGGAGTAAATGCTTGCTATAGCAGAGGAATGGCTAAGGGTGTAAAGAAAACTATAGTACTGCAAGAAGCTGGGGGAAGAAAACATGGAAAAGGCAAAATCGTTTTACCAAAATATGAATTTTTATTACTTGCCGGAGATGATACTGATAATAAAGAAGAAGGGGCTACTTACGCGTTAATGCATAATATTGCCGAGGACTTAGACAATGGAAACAATATAAGATATCTAACTCATGGGAATGTCCAACTATACCCCTATAACCCATATAAAACAAGCAATTGTTTTAGTACTGTAATAGGATTTGCCTATAGAAACAAAGCGGATAAGAACAAGATAATAGAAACATTTAAAAAAGAACTTAAGAAATATACCTTAAGTAACGAAACAGCAATGGTTGCTTATAATGGTTTTGTATTACCGAAAGCAATCATCGATTTATCATATGCGTTAAAGTTTCACTTTTTTGATGATATAGAAAAGGTTAAAAAAATCGCCTTGGAAAATAGAGTTGAGGTGTATGAAATAACGGGCAAAAGAGGCATCATCGGATCAGTAGGAGCACTTGGACTTTTCGATAATCCCGAAGTTGCATCTGGACTACCTGAACAATATATTCATCCACATTATTTATAAAACAAATCTAATAATTTTATAATTAATATTCTAACGATTAATGTAAATTGCGCCTACCGGGCAAACTTCTGCACACTGCTTACATCCGATACAGCCTGAATCTTTAAGCTTCTTTCCGTTTTTAGTTGCAATAACAGTATTGAAACCCTTGTTCTTCAGAGTTAAAACATCTGATCCATATGTTTTACAAGCAAAAATACATCTTCGGCATTTTATACATTTGTTTAAATCAAAAACTACCACACCTGAATCATCAACAGGAATATCAAGTTGTTTGCCCTTAAAATCTGATATATAAACTTTATATTTTATGGTTAAATTTTTAAGCTCGCATCGGTCTTTGCGAATGCATGTTGGGCATTTACCTATATGATTTACAAATAAAAGTTTTAAATTTGTATTTCGTGTTTTCTTTATATTGTCTGTTTCTGTTAAGATTTCCATTCCTTCTTCAACTTTTGTAGAACAGGCGGTTTTTAATCCCCGTTGGTTTTTAATTTCCACTAAACAAAGACGGCAATTAGCCTGAGCAGGAAAAATAGGAGCATAGCATAATATTGGAATATAAATATTATTTTCACCCGCTATCCTAAGAATCGTTTCTCCTTTTTTAGCTCTAATTTCTTTGCCATCAATTTTTATATTTACAAAATCGCTCATAAAATTCCTAATTTAACTAATCTATTTTTTACATCTTCAGTTGACTTAAATTGTATTCCTTTCATATTTGCTTTTCTGGCTCCTTGTATATTCTCTATTAGATCATCAAAAAATATACACTCTTTAGTTTTAACACCTAATTTATCTGCCATCAATTTATATATCTTTCTGTTAGGTTTTCTAATCTTAACGTCTGCTGATACAACAATTGCATCAAAATCACTCTTTAGATTTCCTTTTCTCTCTGTATAACTGTACCATTCATGAAGATTATTAGTAAGAAGCCCTGCTTTTACTTTTTTTCTTATTTTCTTAAGAAGATTTTTCATGCCGGGTTGTGGTTTAAAAAATTTAAAAATATAGTTTTTAATTTCTTTAACTTTCATTTCCGATCCAATATCTTTTTGAAATTTTTGCCAAAAATCTTTTTCTGATAACTTGCCAACCTCTAAATATTTTACATATTTTTTATTAAAAATATCTAGGAGATAATTTTGGGGAAGCCCATATTTTTTACTCAAAATCGGAAATGAGGTTAAAACCCCATTTTTATAATAAACACCGCCCAAATCAAAAATCACAGCTTTGTACTTGAGTTTTTGTTTCGAGATGGATGAATTAATGCGATGATTTTTTTCTTTTAACTTAAGCATTTACCAATTCCTTTTTGAAAACAGTGATTAAACTTCTGGTCGCTAAAGATACGCTGGAGCCAAGGGCGCATAAGCTGGAATTATCTAAAGTAAAAAATATTTCTTCTATTTTCGTTAATTCTTTTTTAGATAATTTATTTTTTGTATTTGAAATAATTTCGTACAACCTAAAAGTTCCTTCTCGGCAAGGAGTACATTGTCCGCAAGATTGATCTTTAAAAAATTCTAACCATTGCTTCATAGTTTCTAATAAATTCGTTTTTTCATTATAGAAAAAAATTGTTCCAGCTCCAACGCTTAAGCCCGTTTGGCTAGAAGAAAATTCAAAAGGAATATTAAACTGCTTGGGTGTTACTACTGTTCCGGCATAACCTCCAGTTAGGGCAAATTTAATTTTCCCCTTAGAACCGCCAGCTAAATTTAAAAAATCGTTTAAGATTTTGCCAAATTCTATTTCTATTACTCCGGGCTTTTGAACATCGCCTACTACTGTGATAATTTTTTTACCGGAAGAATCTTCTGTACCAAATTCCCGATATTTCTTAGCACCGTAATTTATAATAAAAGGAATATTAGCAAGGCTCTCTACATTATTAATTAAAGAAGGTTTGCCAAAAAGGCCAATCGTTGATACAAAAGGAGGTTTGATTCTCGACTCAACCCTTTTTCCTTCTAGCTCGTTTAATAATGCTGATTCTTCACCGCCTATGTATCCTAGCTGAGCCGGAAAAATATTAAAATTGATATCTTTCAAAAAACCATGCTTCTTAAAATAGCTAACTTCATTCTTAAGTAAGTGGACGGCCTTTTTGTATGTTTCCTTAATGGTTATAAAAAGATCTTTTGAGTTTAGAGCGGTCGCCGCAATAAGCATTCCTCCAATAACCAAATGGGGGAAATTCTCCAAAATATACTTATCCTTATAAGTTTCTGGTTCACCTTCATGAGCATTGCAAATTACATATTTTGGCTCAACACCTTCTTTGCTAACAAGCTCCCATTTTAATCCAGTGGGAAAACCAGCACCACCTCTGCCTCTAAGCCCTGAGGATTTTATTTCATTAATAATCTCTTGAGAACTTAAATTATTGGCTTTTCTTACAGCATCAAAAACAAGATCTATGTACTTAAAAAAGATATCATGATTTTTGCCTAATAATTCTTTTGTCATTTTTTTAAACTAACCATTTTTGCTAAATCAACAAGTCGATTAGAATATCCCCATTCATTATCATACCAACCAAATATTTTAACTAAATTTCCCATCACTTTAGTAAGACCTGCGTCAAAAATACATGAATGTGAATTTCCTCTAAGATCTGAAGACACTATAGGCTCCTCGGTATATTCTAATATCCCTTTAAATTCTTTTTTATCTGCTTTAGAAAAAAATAGCTTATTAACATCTTCCTTGGTAGTTTTCTTTTTAGTTATACATACTAAATCGGTAATCGATACCACCGGTGATGGAACCCTTATAGCAAATCCGTCAAGCTTTCCTGAAACTTTTGAGATAACTTCTCCAATTGCCTTAGCGGCACCTGTTTTAGTTGGAACAATATTTTCCGCTGCCGCCCTTGCCCTTCTTAAATCTTTATGAGGGCCATCCTGCAAATTTTGATCTGCGGTATAAGAATGAACGGTTGTTATAAAACCTTTTTCTACACCGAATTTATCACTTAAAACCTTAACCATTGGCGCTAAACAATTTGTCGTACATGAACCATTAGAAATTATATTGTGTTTTTTAGGATTATATAAATTATCATTAACGCCTAAAACTAATGTTATATCAGGATTTTCCGCGGGTGCGGAAATTATAACTTTTTTGGCTCCGGCTTTTAAATGTTTTTTTGCTCCTTCGCGATCCGTAAAAAAACCAGTTGATTCAATTACAATATCAACTCCAAGCTCTTTCCATGGTAACTTTTCAGGATCCCTTTCGGATATGACTTTTATTTCTCTATTTCCAATTTTTATAGAATTTTTAGTGGCTTTTATTTTTTCACTTAAGGTACCGAAAGCAGTATCGTACTTTAAAAGATGGGCAAGCGTTGATGCATCTGTTAAATCATTAACTGCAACAAAATCCAAATTTTTATAATTTTTAGCAAGAGTCGCTCTTAGAGTTAGTCTGCCTATTCTACCAAAACCATTGATAGCTATTTTTACCATTTTTTCCTCCGAGGCTTCGGAATATATATTCCCTGCCGAAGCCGAGGCCCACCAGAAACTATAAGTGAGGGCGGGCATAAAGTTTATTAAATATTACTTAATTACTAGCTAAATTGACTGTTTACTAATCTAAATATACCATTTTAAAACTTGCCCAGAAAGAGGATTCATTCTTGTTCTTTCGTAACCGAAAGAACCAAAGGTTCCGACATGCTCGAAAAATAGGATTAGCACTAATTGTTCGCTCCACTCTCAAAAACTGAACGCCTAAAGGCGGCCTTACGGCACAGCAGCTTTTTGAGATATTACACTCAAAAAATGCATCTCTATTTTTCCTCGAGTGTCGGGAATAAGAATGCATTTTTGAAAAGTGGAGCAGAATTTACAAAAATTTCCCTAGATACTATAATGATAGCAGATTAAATACGGGAACAAGCATGAAAGAAAAAAAACAATATTCATATTGGAACATTGCAGTAACACATTTCTTGACTTCTGGATTTACTACATTTGTTGTTACCATTATCTTGGTAATGCCTTTAATGATCCTATTTGGAAAAGAAAATATAATTCTAATATCAATAATAAAACAAATAATCTTTCTATTAGCTATTTGGCTAAGTGTAATGTATTCTGCCAAATATATTAAGGGAAGATATATTATTAAAGAAAGCGACAAGATAATTAAATCAGCTACTATGTATTTTATAATAATCGGCATTGGTTTCTGGTTGTTTTATATCGTAAGAGTTGCTAAAGGAGACATATATACAAACTCAATATTAGATGTTAACTTTTTTATAGATAACATATTTTTCTTTCTTGAATTCCTGGTATTTTATTTATCCAGCAAAAAATATATCCACAATACCAGCCAAAATAATACACAAATGAAGAACTAGATAACAAATAATCAAACAAGTTTAAATTTAATTACATATCTTAAAAATCGTTCTCTTTCTGCACACTTCTGAAAATGCGTCTAGGAAAAATACAAACAAAAAACGCCCTCCGATAACCATCGGAGCGGAAAGTCTATTTAGTCGAACAAAACGCACGGTAATAGCATTTTGTGAGACCGCTTTAGCGTTTAGATTTTAAAGCTTTGGGTGCAGCAGTATTTTTTAGTATTTTCAAACTGTGTGCTAGCCTTTGGTGCTTTCTGCAATGAGAAAGTACAAAAAAGTTTAATCCTTTTTTAAAAAGAAAAGGGACCTTAGCCTCTTTAAAATCTATTCAAAAATTAAATTTTAGCTTTCTTTCGATTCTTCCTTACCTCTCAAAAATCCTTCGGCGATCATAATAATAACCGGAATTACAACCCACCACATTCTATAACCTGAAACTTTACTAGCTAATGGAGACATTGCAAATAAGGCATTTTGGGATTCTTCGGATAAAAATTTTATTACCGAGCTAACAATTAAACCGGCATTTAAAAACGCATAAACACCTGTAAGAAAAGTGGAACGGATACCCCTTGCCATATTAGTTAAAGAACCTAATTCTCCTTTCAGAGAAACCAGAATTATAACAAGCGCGAATAAAACGGTTTTTATCGTAAATAAAGATGCATTGCTTTGCACCCAAAGATTATTTGTAATATTAACTGATCCTGTAAGAAGCTTATAAACAGTATCTCCGACTTCAGAAGACACAATGTAAGCTAAGTAAGTAATTATTAAAATTATAACAATTCGGCCTCTGCCTAAAATAAAGCCGTAAGCTAAGGCAATAAGAAAAAAAAGAGTTATTACGAGATCCCAAGTAGGAAGTGACATTTAAGCACCTAATTAATCTTAAGTTGATTATAAAAAAAATTTGCACTAAGTGCAAATCATTTCTTTTTTTCGTCCTTTTTAGGACTCATCAGCACCACATATTCCGAAGCTTTTCGGAAAGTGACGGAAAAAGAAGTGTAGCAAGGGCTGGAGGGGGGAGTGGGAGTTAAATAATGAATTTAAAAAGGAAAAATTAGAAAAAATAGTGTTGAGCCCTTGCTTTTGTTGTTTGTAGCACTAGAGTACTACAAGTTTTTCGAATTCCGCTTGTGGTACAGCAAAGTACCCAAGGGAAAGAAGAAGGCCATTTTCTACATGACCCTCAAAGCCGAGAAATTCTTCTACAGAATGTAGCCATGGCGCGTTTTGAAACACACCGCGATCATACAATCCGATAAGTTTCTCGCCTTCTTTTAATTGAGAGGTGAGGAACCAAAAGTTTCCCGGCAGAAGTTTTCTACCTGCATTATGAATCCCTGAAGGATTCAAATAAGCGAATTCTACTTTCTGCATTATCACCTCCTCCTGTCTTTTGGGACAGATCTATTCCTCTATTATAATAATAGGGACATAAAACTATCCCAAAATGCCAAGAAGTAAAAAATTTTAAAGAACAGTCTAAATAATACTTACATTATACATTAAAATAAAATAGCTAATTGTCTAAGTTGTAGAAATATGATTCTACGATAGCATAAAAACCAGAATATTTATAAGACCCGGAACCTACCCAATATACAAAATCCCTCATCTCCTCCTCATTCGATAACAACTTATAATTATGTTTCCATCTTTCTCACAAAGTCCAATTAATCTCTCACCTTCTCTAAGCTGTTCATATAATGTAAAAAATAGTTGGGAATCAAAAATAGCATACTCTAAGGATTTTAAGAGTCTTCCAGCTTCTTTAATTGCTTTATTGGCCTGCAAACAATTATCAAAAAGACTGATATATTCATTTTTGTTCTTAATGATAATTTTTTGATACATTTCTTCCTCTTATTTATTAATTATTTACTTAGCTTGCGGATTAAAACCTTAAAACATCTATTGCCGAAACAAAATATTGTACCTCTAGTAAGTAAAAAAATCAATAAGATGTACGCGTCACGCACATTTGAGACTCCGGAACAGTTTTTATTAAATAATCAATGGGTGAAATATTACCCAAAGATTGGTGTATTCTCTTTGTATT